>Ga0164313_10004978_pt1 | contig 11773 bp, 8 predicted proteins | sample GuaBasSedimGuay4_FD_113735 | JGI IMG/M metagenome (GOLD analysis project Ga0164313, IMG submission 113735) | Subseafloor sediment microbial communities from Guaymas Basin, Gulf of California, Mexico - Guay4, Core 4569-4, 0-3 cm | ecosystem: Environmental > Aquatic > Marine > Hydrothermal vents >... | reverse complement strand
TCAGCAGACAGTTTACCGTTACCGACGATGTATTCACCTGAAGGATCTACGTCTACACCGTGTGGTGATTTAGGAGTTGGAAGGAAATATACAAGTCCCGGGCAATCTTCAGGAATGAGGACTTTTACTTTATCCTTCATTGTTGAAGTGGCGATATGTGTGTCTTCGTCATACACATTGTGTGCATATTTTGCAGGCATTTCCTTAAAATTACCTGCCTTGATATACTCTTCAGCTTTTTTCCAGTTGATCGCCGCAATGAAGTCTTTGTCATTCTGCGATGCATTCACTTCAAGAAGGGTGTTTTGCAATTCCGTGTTATACGTTGTAAAGAACGTCCAACCATGTGATTTGCCTTTACCGGAGTGAGCCAAATCGTAGTCAAAAGCCGGTAGAAGTATCTGGAAAGCGATATCCATTTCTCCTTCGTCTCCAACAGAGACATAGGTAAGCATTCCGTTGAAATTCTCGGCGTAGCTTTGAATTGAGACATCGGCTTGCGGAATAGGTATACTAAAGCGTGTACCAGCTACCACATACTCTGAATTTTCGGTGATAAATGGTGAACTGTGATTTCCACCACTGTTTGGAATTTCAAGGATCTCAGCAGTTTCGAATGTCGTGAGATCAATACGGGCAATACGTGGCGTATTGTTACCATTGATAAACAACCAACGTCCATCTGTCGTACCTGCAGTTTGTGACAACTCAGGGTGGTGTGAATCATCCCATGGGATAAAACCATATGATGTATTCAGCATCGGCTTGGTCTCCTCGTTAAATCCATAGCCCTTTTCGGCATCAACAGAAAATACCGGAATAATCCGCAGTAATCTTCCTGATGGCAATCCGTATACACCAACTTGTCCACTAAATCCACCGGACATGAAGGCATAAAACTCATCGTACTCTCCTGGCGCGACATATACTTGTGAAGCAACGTCTCCCGAAAGGACGCTTGAGTTTCCGTTTGATGACCCCATGTCACCACAACTGGTGAATGTCATTGCCCAAACGATGGCAATGAGGGGTAACATTGTGATTCTATAGTATGATTTCATAACTAGTTTGTTGTATGTAAAGCAATCTGACTTAAAATTTAAAATAGTGTCGTATTTCGAAGCCGAAAGGTATGCGTGATAGCCGGGCACTAACATGAGTCTGCTCACCAAGTGGGATGACACTAATCATACACACAAAATCGAGAATGACGCTTTTTATCATCTGAATTGGCAAAGACGGCTTACCTTTGCAAAACTACACCTAGAGATAGGTATATTCTAATTTGACTAACAACAATTATTATGAAACAAATCATTCTATTCGCATTGACAGTGGTATTTTTTGGCTGTGGTGGATCACCATCCGATTCGACCCCATCTGAGAAAGCAAAGCCAGCTGCGAAGAAAGAGGTAAGTGACAAAGGGATCGGAGAGACAAAACATGTCGAACTCAACAATCCACTGAATCCGGAAATGGTGACACGTGGCGAGGCTATTTATCAAATGAAATGTGCGGCATGTCATAAACTCACTGACAAACGCGTCGTTGGACCAGGCTGGGCCGGTGTGACTACAAAACGCAAACCTGAGTGGATCATGAATATGACTACGAATGTCGAGGTGATGTTGTCTGAGGACCCTGCAGCGCGGGAACTACTTAAAGAATGTCTGGTGCGGATGCCTAATCAGAACATGTCTACTGAGGACGCCCGTGATGTGCTCGAGTTTATGTACGACAACGACGCCAAAGTTGGCGGAGAATAGGCTTACTTGAAATATAGAGGTTTGTCAAAAACAGGCTACTGGTTCAGGATTGCTCTGGTCAATTTCTTTGTGGCCGGGCTTGCGGGATTGACTCTGCGGTTCGCATTTGTCGTGGAATTGCCTTGGCCGAACTTTATGAACGGCATGCATGCCCACTCGCATGTTGCAATGCTTGGATGGCTGTATTTGGCAATCTACGCATTGTTCATTGAGCTCTTTCTTCCTGAAGCTGCCAAGCATTCAAAAAAGTACACACGCCTTTTTTGGGCATCTGAGATCACGATCATTGGCATATTTGTCACAATGATCACGATGGGATATCACGTCTCGTCAATTGTCTTTCTCAGTGGCCATGTCATCCTCTCTTATGTCTTTCTAGGGTTCTTTCTGAAGGATATTCGCAATACCAAAGGGGCCGAAGTTTCAAAAAGATTTGCGCGTACTGCACTCTGGTTCATGGCAGCTTCGACACTTGCGCTTTGGGCGATGGGGCCTTTGATGGCCCTTTCCATGGCTGGGTCAGCCTTATACTACGCCTCCGTTCAGTTTTTCCTGCATTTCCAGTTTAACGGCTGGTTTATTTTTGCGGCACTGGCCATATTCTTCCGTGTGCTCGGGCAACAGGGCATGAGTCTTGAAAAAAAATCGCTTGATCAATTCTATTACCTCCTCGTTATCTCATGCATTCTCACCTATGTGCTAGCAGTCACATGGTCTACACCTATTCCACTTTTATTTTGGATAAATAGTCTTGGAGTGATCTTACAGACTGCAGCGCTGTTTGTATTTGCCCGCATGATCATTGGTGCGTACCCAAGTGCTCAAAAACTACTGAGTCCTGCAGGGCGTAGATTATTCGGGATCGCTATGATCAGTTTTGCCCTGAAGATTTTCATGCAAGCGGTGGTGGTTGTACCTTACTTTGCAACCATTTCGTACACGATCCGCAATTTTGTCATTGGATTTATCCATTTGATTTTACTTGGAATGCTCACCCATATGGTTCTGGGGGCTGCTGTCAATACCGGGATTATCAATTCCGATTCCAAAAGGGCAAAGGCCGGCTTTCTTTTTTTACTTATCGGATTTCTGCTCACAGAAATTCTACTTTTCCTCCAGGGCACGATGTTCTGGGCTGCTGTTGGGTTTATTCCGTATTACTATGAATTATTATTTGGTGCTTCGATCCTCTTGCCGTTGGCGGTCTTTTTGATTTTGATTTCTGGGAAAAAACATGATTTGGCTTCATAACCAGGGTGTGATTTCATTGCCAGTCCAACATAGCAACGCAACCATGGGGATGTGTTGCTAATTTGCACATGAAAGTTGGAGGGTTTTTGGACGGTTTGATTATAAAATTCTGTCATCAAATTCCTCACTCAAATTTCCTGAACAAAGTACCCATAACTCAATTCTCACAACCATCCAGAACTGCGCTGATGAACGCCATCCTGTACTCCATCACAACTTTATCGCTGCACTGTATCTCGTCAAATGAAAGTGGACCACGTGGAACCAAATGTTAAGTTATCCCAAAGGGATCCCTTCGGGATAGATTTAAGACTGTCGTCAGGACAGAAAGAGTATGAATTTTTGCATGAAAAAAGCCACTTAGATGAATTGGGTCAGCTAAGGCGTAATAGTAGAGATGAACGGAATCTTGAGAGGGATTAAGCCGTTGACCGAGCTCTGGCATCAGAACTTAACTATTCGCGATATCACAGCCTTGTCTCCAACTGTAATATGAACGACATAAATGCCTGTTGGAAGTTGGTCAGACAGCGTTACAAAATGGTCTTCAACACTCCTCTGCGCATACACACATTGTCCTCCCATGTTGTATACTGCTATGTCATATACCTGATTTTCCTCTAAGCCTTCGATATTCAAACGTCCAGACGTAGGGTTAGGATAAAATTTCAAAACACGATGAGAAACTTCTTCCACATCCACTAAAGTCTGACAATAAAACCCTTGTCGATATAGAATCACGTACCCAGGAATATCAACCCACCCTTGCCCTTGAACTTCGAACGCTTTACTAATACAACATACGGGATCCGCATAAAAATCTTCAAATTCTTCAAGGATTTCATCTGTTATTGACATACAATGAAATAATGGAGCCTCCCACCAGTTTTCAATTAAACGCACTTCCATAGATTGGGCTATAATAGTGTTATTGTGACAATATGTACTATTTAACAGTGAAGAATCGTAGGTAATAAGTATTGGTAAATACTTCGCATGGACAAAAATAAAATCCAGACCCGCCCCATTGCACTCACAACTAGAACAATTCTCTGCATCACTGATAATTCGTTTACTGGCAAAAGTAGTGTCGTCATGAAAGGTGTCACCATGAATGGCCCTAACATCAAGTATCGAGTCAAATGGCTGCTCAATAGGAAATTCTCCAAACTCTGCTAAAAGAGTATCATGGCTGGCACGAGGGTCATAACCAATTTCAAGGGTATCCCGATTCCCTAAGGCATCTTCAAAGTATAAACTCATCTCAAACAGTGGCACGAGTTCTTGGCCCAACAACATCTGTTCTGTGCTATACCACATAGATAAAACGACAAAGAGATATTTGATTGTTTTCATAATTTGACTATCAGTTCCGTAGCACCATCGCCGTATTCAGTAAAATTACCTGCACCATAATAGTTGACAGTTATATCTGGATCAGCACAATCATTCTCAAAACTGAATAGCAATGATCCACCGGGTAGTAGAAAGTGGAATGCCAATCTTACATATTTTACTGCACTCGGGTCGGTACATATTTCTTGACCAGATGGTGAATGCGCGTATGGATCAGAATATGGCACAGAAGGTTCAAATCCGCACATGTTCTCAGGAATGCTATCTGGAGTTTGGCCAAAGCTGAATGAAAGTACGAAAGTTAAAATGATAGTGAACGTCTGCTGATATGATAAAAAATTCATAGCTCTTTTCACAAGTTAACTCTTATGATCTATTAAGTCAAGTGTGTGAAAATGATAATGATCAATATTGATGCGATATTTAATATTAGTGGAATGCATCATTTTAGGGCTTTGCATTCTATTGAACTGCAGGATCAAGCAGTTGCCGTGTTTAATTTGGGCGGCATGCGTTCGATTATACGTTTACACACAGTCTCTTAATCGCGTCTCTATGGGTCAATCGCATCATAAATGGCATCATGGATATCTGGACGGACATTTTCTGTGTATAATTTGCGATTCAACCTTGTTTTATACACCCTGTTGGACAAAAAGATAAATACCAATTCCTCTTTGGGATCTATCCACATGAGGGTTCCTGTGTAACCGGAATGGCCAAAACTCTCCGAACTTGCCTGTCTGCTAATTGAAACACTTGTCGCATCCGGATTGACGGTCCATGCCGGTTTGTCAAAACCGAGGGCCCGGTAATTTCCTTCATCGCAATACTGACACCTTGTAAACTCATCGATAACCGCTCCCGGTATAATGGATTCACCTCCATATGTGCCTCTATTGAGATATAGCTGTGCGAGTTTAGCCAGATCATCTGCTGTGGAGAATAGGCCAGCATTGCCTGACACACCATCCATCATCGCCGCCCCCTCGTCGTGTACCCGTCCATGTATCTGCGTCATTCTGAAAAATGTGTCACGCTCAGTTGGGATGATTCTCTTTTTTGAATAATAACGCAGTGGATTATATGTGATGGTATATGCACCAATCTTCTCGTAAATCTCGTTTTTTAAATACGTCTCAAACTCACTGTTCGTTAGATTTGACACAATCTCTGGCAAGAGGTAAAATGACAAACCCGAATACACATAACCCTGTTCCTCATTCAAAGGTGATTTCTTTATGGCTTTGTAAAGCCTCTTTTTGTAGTTTTTATGTAGAAATAAACTGTCTGTCACGACGATCGGAAATCGCTTTGACTCCTTGTGCTTAAATGTGCGCATTCTAAATTTCCCATTCCTTTTTACAGTACTGCGCCAATATGCAATCCAGGACTTCAGGCGTGAATTATGTGCGAGGATTTGACGCCACTCGAGGTCTGCTTTATTTGATTTTGAAAACGAGGGTAAATAATCTGCTAGTGTGGCGTCCAGATCAAACCTTCCCTGTCCATATAATTGCATGAGCGCGGGCAAGACACTCGTTGCTTTTGTGATAGAAGCCAGATCGTAGATATCGTCACTTTGCACGTGCATGATGCTGTCATACGTCTGGTATCCATAGGCTTTATGAAATACCACTTTCCCCTTTCGCGCCACGAGCACTTGTATGCCGGGACATGCACGCGTACGAATTGCCCTGTTTGCAATCGAGTCTATCCTCTGATTGAGCAGACCGAGGTCCATACCCATAGCATCTGCCGATCCGTATGCCAGTCGAATTCCTTCTGTACTCTTCTCAGATATCCCTCCAAATACCAACTGTACAGCGAGGCGACGGCTGGCCTCGTCCGGGCTATATGCCTCGATCAAAACCTCGGCGCCAAGCAACTGCGGATAAGAATCAATTGCTGTGGAATCGAATAACAGCACGATAGTCCCTTTTCTTGACAAAAGTCCATCAAGGGCACTTTCAGGAATTTCTGTTTCTTCGTCTATTCCAATTATCGTCACATCAGATTCCTGATTGGTCGTAGATAATTTTCCAAGTGCTTTTATTGGATGAAAATAAAGCGCCTCTTCTTCCAGAGCTTTCTGAAAATAGCAATCCATGAAATATACTGCTACACTTTTTGATTGCAATTCTAATAGCGGGATTAAATCATTCTCGTTATGACGAATATTAATTTCAGAAATAGCGTACGAATAAGAATTTGCGTCGAGTGAGTTTAAATTATTTTGGGAGAATGCTGTGTTACAAATGACAGATAGTATCAAAGAAAGAAGCAGAGTGTATTTGGGTATTTGATAGCAATTACGAGTCGCTGTTGTCGCTGTTGTCGCTGTTGTCACTGTTGTCACTGTTGTCGCTTTGTCGCTGTTGTCGCTGTTGTCGCTGTTGTTAAACTAATCTCGTGATAATCTGAGTAATCTGTGGTTAAAATGCATACAATAGCATTTATATATAAGTCCAGAGTTATCTGACCTCAAACATACCGCTCAGCACCACCGGGGCTCCATCAGAGGTTACTCCTTCGAAGCGCACCGAATATACAGATGCTTTATCACCGGTAAAAAAAGTCAAGTACTTTTTATCTAATGCATTTAGTCGCACATCAGGGTTCCAGTACAGCGTCGTTCTGTAATCGGGCTTTTCGTGACTATCCTGTGCGGCCCCGTAATCAGGGGAATAAAATACTTTGGCTTTGTAATAGCCGGAATACATATAATTCATAGAGCCAATCACCTGTTGACTGGTCTGCATCTGCTCAGCGGTCTTCGAATAAAAAGCAATCACGCCATTACCTCCAGTGCCATAAACTGCTGACTTTCCGATACCCTTTAGCACGTCGATAAAGGCGATACGCTCTACCGGTATACTATTGATCAGGCTCACGTCGACTACCATCCCGTCGAGGACATAAGTCGCGTACGTGTCACCAGAAATGGAATTGGCCCCTCTTATTATTGCATTATAATTAGGGAAAGTACCCACAACGTTTACTCCCGGGAACTGCCCCCGTATGAGCTCGAAGGCATTGATGGCTAGTGCTCCACCTGTCATGGAGTCAGGGACAAGGCGGTGATCGGGTTCTGAATACAGCATAAGGGCTTTGTGCTGCTCTTCCACCGGATTGTATTTTTCTGCCTGGATCGTCACCTCATCCAATTGAATGCTCATCATATCCTGATAGGCAGAATCCACGACCTGCGTCCTGCGACTCACTGCAAAATAGTCCTCAAGAACGCCCGGGTCAATCTCGGGGTCAATGCGTGCCTCATCACGACTCACAAGCGGAAGCATCACCGGGTCAATAAATATATCTACGTACTTGCTTCCGGAGCGGGCTTCCTTTGTTCCATCTTTTTTCGCTTTATCCTCCTTAAATACTTCTGCCTGGATCAGCAGTGGGATGGTATCAAATCCCTGTAGTCCATTAAACACGAACTCGCCGTTTTCCTCCGTGACCAGTTCCTGCATATTAAAATTGTCAGAGAGTGTGGAGATAAAGACACGTGCCTGCACAGGATTATCCGGCTTCCCATATTTTGTCGTATGACCTTTCAGGGTGAGTGAATTCTCTGGTATCCAGTCGATGCCCACAGTGGGATCACGGAGTAGAGTTTTCCATTCGAATCGACGCCAGCCATGCGTGAGCATGAGGACATCGAGCAATTTGCGACTAGCAGCTTTGTCCTCAAAGAAAAACCCCGGACTGGGGATTCTACCCCTCAAGTCAGATTCGAGAAGCAAATATGTCCTGATATCAGAGGCGTGCTTATGTGGTGTTGCCAATTCCAACTCGGTCACTGTCAGTGAGCCATTGAGGGTCATGCCCGAAGAGGTATCACTCGAAGCAACACTCACCAGGACTTCATTTCTTTTACCAAAATTATCGCCCGCCAGTGAGAGCTGTACTTCAGGAATATTTTCCTTGCGATAAACAAACTTGAGTCGTTCACTTACGGGACTTCCATCAGCTTTAAAAAGCGTAAAGTGCAAGACACCATCCGGCGTTTCGGAAAGAGGTATGCGAAGGATTGCTTCGCTTCCTGTCAGCCCCTCAATGATCCCGAAAAGCATCCCTCGAATGTGCCCTACTATAAACCCACCTTCCAGACCATTTTCGATCGTCGTGTGGGCGGTTAATATTAATGTGTCCCTTTTTTCACGTACGCGCAGTACATAGCCATCATTCCTGACAGAAGGCAAATCGAACTCAACCTCTTCCTGCCCCCACATCACCCTCGCCGTGTATCGCTGGCCTGCCTCGGGTCTGATATTAAAAAACCCGAGCCCTGTATCATGCGTATTGAACCGTGCGACGAGCTCACCATCAGCATCGTGGACGGTGGCACTCAGCTTTACGCCGATCGCGTTTTGATCATACGCATTGACACCTACTGTAGTCACAATCCCGTCGACCAAATCTCCTCCCTCCGGAAAAAACATCAGCGTACGCGTACTCAATTCTTCCTGTGGAGATGTATTCCGATTCCCTGTTTCAGCCAGTTCCTCCATGGTGAGGTCGGGATTGCGTATCTGTGCGTAGGCGTCATATACGCGGATCTCCTTTTCGAAGAAAAATGACTGTTCAAAATTTCTCTGGTATGCCGTATATGCCCTGAGAAGGTATTTGCCTGTTGCCCATTCAGGCCCCAGCTGAAAGTCCCCGCTCCCACCGCCATCCTCAATCCAGATCGTCGCAGATGACATGAGCTCATCATTCGGGTCGATGAGTTGCACGACTACTTGTTGACTAGGCGTGAGAGATTGGTGGAGAATAGCATCCAGCAAGTAGGCCTTATACCAGATTTTCTCGCCCAATACATACTGCGGCTTGTCGTGATGGATGTATACCTTCTCCTGAGGGAAATTGGTGTGGTATACGCCAAGCTTCTCCTTAACCGATTCGGCAGAGCTTTGTGCGAACACCCCGGAGGTGATCAGGCAACATATGATAAGAGTAATGTGGAATTTCATACAAGTTAGTGTAGTTGCCGTAAAGGTAAAGCAATTCACCTGTGCATGGTAAGGATTCAACTTTCTTGCCTGTAATTACTACTTGTTGAAATTTTGGATTTTGAATTTTGGATTTTGAATGCTCTTATTCGCGTATTCAATCACCTTCTAGTACTGTTTGAGTTTAAATCGAAGGATCCCCTTAGGAAGGGCTCCGTTGGAGCATGTTGAGTGTTGGATGCTATTATTAGCGTGTTCAATCATCTTCGATGATGGCAATATTCCGGATTCGCATTGAGGCGCCACTTTCATTTACCACATTTTGACCAGTATTTGAAGTGTTTGTGCGCAGCAGGCATTGATCGGTGATGAGAAGGGCTTGCTCTCCGGTGTTGAAGATTGCGGCACCCGATCCGGACGACATGTTTTCTTCGATCAAGACATTGTGCAACGTGGCTTTTCCAAATGAAAGGATGGCTGCTCCCCTGTCGTCGATGCCGGGCACGCCATTTGAATTGCCTTGGGTGATCGTCACCCCATCCAGCAAACAGCCGACACATGTAGCGTCTATAATGACAACATGGAAAGAATTGTCTTCCGAGTCACCAGGCAGTCCAATATCCCCACTCAATCTTACCCTGTTGAGGAGTGGATTACGTTGTGCCAGAAGCGCTTCTCCTCCGGCAAACCCACCGTAGATGACGATCGAATCGACAAGTACAAAACTCATATTGCGCAAACTGTCATTGCCTGGTCGGTAAGTCCCATTGGCGATCCATATTTCTTCAATTTGAGGGAATGATGACACCGCCGCAATGGCCTCCTGCAAATCGATAAAGCCATCTACCCATGAAGTTCCATTCTGCATGCCCACCGCTGCCGAGTCTACGTACACGACCGTCCCGCTGGTCCAACAATTGACACACGGCGCTAAAAATTCATAGGCCCCTATATCGTATCCTTCACCAGACGGACGCAAATCACCATTCAGATCCTCGGCGACCACAGCGCTGACCATAGCAGTCCCGGTATCAATCGCCTGAGAGCCGGAAATCAGTTGATAGTCGCTGCTATCCGGGTTCATGAAAATTGCGGACAGTGCATCGGCCAACTGAGAGTGGATGTCCAAACCAAGGCCCTGCCATTGAGCCAGGCTTATCGTCGAGCCATCACCGCTCGAACTCATTTTGTTATTTAAAACATTGTAATCGCTCTTGAACTGAGAAGTGTCTTCAATTGTAATACACCCGCGCCATGCGTGCTGATTAATGATGATATTGTTATAAATTTCTGTGTTGACGTTTGACCCATTATTTACAAGTATTCCCCACCGACCGTCCGATGGAACGATGATTGTATTATTATAAATCTTTGCGCCCCTGGTGGGTATGGCTCCATCACCCTGAAACAGGGCAATCCCCTGCGCGATGTGATTATTGTAAATGAGATTGTTGTAAACGACAGGATCCTGCAGCCCATCCATATTTATTCCGGCAGCATGATTGTTGTCATGAATGATATTTCCATATATCTCGGCATCGCTGATAATCCCGTCTCCACCCTCTGATAAATCACCATTCATATGGATTCCAATGGCATTGTTTCCATAACACTCGTTGTACCGGATAATGGGCCGGTCAGAACTATTCGACACATAAATGCCATGTTCGTCTATGGAATTCGTGCAGAGATTATATTCGATTAAAATGTCGTCAGTAAATCCCGTGAAAATCCCCCGTTCAGCATTATTGTCGCAAGAGCAATTCCTCACAACACAATGATCAGCATTTACAAGGCGAATCCCATTTCCCGCACCTGGCATGTCATTTGAAATAAACCCGTCGATCACGATATAGTCGGCATTCTCGATGTTGATACCATCGTCCCGGAGTGGACCACTCTGATTTATCAAGACACTATCACCAAGAGCCTTGAAAACGATAGGTGAGTTTACCGATCCGTTGATATCTCTTAAGTCAAAACCTGCATATGTGCCGCTTTCCACGAAGACAGTATCTCCTGTTGACACCACATTTGCAGCTTTTTGGATGGTTAGAAAAGGAGTGGAAGGAGTCATTCCGCTATTAGAATCACTCCCGGAGTTGGATACGAAGTAGTTTGTGGCGTTGAGATTCGCCGCTTGAATCACCAAGCTGGCAAAAATCATGATCACGATATGATATTTCATTTCCTGTTGAATTAATGCGTGGCCATTTCAGACTACTGCAATGACAGGGGTGAGAGCAAATGTATATCTACTTCCTGTGCAATGCGGTCAACCAATTGGACCAAGAAGCAGTCCCATTTACGGAGTTCATGTAAGAGTTATGCAATATACGATAAGCTGAAGTCTCAAACGCCGAATCCTCTCTTAAATGCGACACAGACCAAGAGGACTTCGAGTCAAGCCTTTGTTTTATAGCCAATTCTTTTTCTACC
>Ga0164313_10004977_pt1 | contig 11775 bp, 5 predicted proteins | sample GuaBasSedimGuay4_FD_113735 | JGI IMG/M metagenome (GOLD analysis project Ga0164313, IMG submission 113735) | Subseafloor sediment microbial communities from Guaymas Basin, Gulf of California, Mexico - Guay4, Core 4569-4, 0-3 cm | ecosystem: Environmental > Aquatic > Marine > Hydrothermal vents >... | reverse complement strand
TCACGGCCGCTGGTCGTCTCTCCCACCTGGTAGCCAACTACCTTGGGGTGGAGACGACCAGCGGCCGTGAGTTCTCCCAGACCATGCTCCGCCAGGCCCGAAGCTTCGGCGCCGAGGTGATCACCCAGGCCACGGTGACTCGACTGGACCTGACGGGGGACACCAAGGTCGTGGCGATTGACGACGAAGGAGAGTTCGAGGCTCCGGTCGTCATCGTCGCCACCGGCGGCACCCCGCGAACCTTGGGGCTCGAATCGGAGCAACGGTTCAAGGGTCTCGGCATCTCCTACTGCGCGACCTGCGATGGTGACTTCTTCACCGATAAGGAGATCATCGTCGTCGGCGGTGGCAACTCGGCGCTCGAGGAAGCCGTCTCCCTCACCCGCTACGCCTCGAAGATAACGGTGGTCCATGTGCTCGACGACTTCCAGGCCCAGCCCTGGGCGCTCGACGAGGCCAAGCAGAACCCGAAGATCGAGCTACTCAACCCCTATGGCGTGGTCCGCTTCGAAGGAGAGGAGCACCTCGAGCAAGTCGTCATCGAGCATCAACATTCTGGTGAGCGCCGCACTATTAGCGCCGAAGGAACCTTCATCTTCATCGGCTATCTGCCCAACACCGGGTGGCTCGAAGGACAGATCACCCTCAATGACCGCGGCGAGATCATCGCCGACGAGGATATGCGGACGAATCTGGCTGGCGTCTTCGTCGCCGGGGACACCCGAGTCAAACGCTATCGCCAGATCACCACGGCGGTGGCCGACGGGACCATCGCCGCTCTGTCGGCCAGCGATTACCTCCAGAACCGACAGCGACACGACGCTCCGGCCGTAAGCCAAGCCAAACCTGCCTCCCACGCAGCCTGAATGACGCAACGCGACTCGATGAGCTGGGTGCCGAGGCCTCGTGGGCTTCGGCACCCTTGTCGTCTTGCCGTTGCAGCCGGCCGAATGACGGGCCTTATAATGCTCGTCCCATGCCTCAATTCGTGGTGCCCACAGACGCCGATCTCAACGATCTGGAGCGCCGGCTGATCGACGGCCTTGCCCTCGAAGAGGACCACGAGACTCTCACCGAGCGCAGCTGGACCGACACCTTCGATTGGCGCCTAGACCGGGCAGGCCTCCGACTGGTGGCCGAGCCCCACGATGGCCGCCTGTTGCTCAGTTGCACGCCGACCAAGAGCGCAGACGGCGCCGGCGAGGTGCGCCTGCGGCTGAATGATCTCCCTCGCTTCGCCTGGGACCTGCCGCAATCCGAGCTGCGCCAGACGATCGAAGCCGCAGTCGCCATGCGCGCCTTGCTTCCTCGGGTGATGGTGCGCAGCACGGCAAGAACGCTGGCGCAGCGAGATGGCAACGGCAAGATCGTGGTGCGGCTGGTGATCGAGACGCCGTCGGTGATCACCCCTCAGGGCGAGCTCCCGATGGCTCCCCAGATCCAGGTGGTCCCGCTCAAGGGCTACGGCAAGGCGACCAAGCGGGCGACCCGGTTCATTCGGCAGAAGCTCGGGTTGAGCCGCAGTCGACAAGACGAAGTCACCGTCGCCTGCGGCTTGCTGGGCCTTACCATTGGCGCCTATTCGTCCAAGCTCGATCTGGCGATCGATCCCACCGTCCGAGCCGATGAGGCGACCAAGCAAGTCTGCCGACGACTGCTCGAGATCATCGAGGCCAATCAGGACGGGACCTGCCAACAGATTGACACCGAGTTCCTCCACGATTTTCGGGTGGCCATTCGGCGCACCCGCTCGGCGCTCGCTCGGGTGCGTGGCGTGTTCCCCTCACCGACCGTCGCGCGCTTCCAGCGTGAGCTTCGTTGGGTGGGGCAAGTGACCGGTCCGGCAAGGGATCTGGATGTCTACCTCCTGCAGATCGACCAGCTGCAGAAGATCGTGCCCGAACCGATGCAGCCGCACCTCGCCCCGTTGCGACCTTGGCTGGAGACCAAGCACGCCGAAGCCTATCGAGACCTCGTCACCGCAGTGGGCTCGCCGCGCTACCAGAAGCTGCTCGCTGACTGGCGGACCTTCATCGAGGCGCCGGTACCCAAACGGTCGACCTTGCCCAACGCCCAGCGCCCGATCGTGAAGGTGGCGAGCGAGGAGATCTGGCGAGCCTACCGACGAGCGCTCGACGACGGCGGCGCCATCAGCGACCAGTCACCCTCCGCCGAGCTGCACAAGCTGCGCAAGACCTGTAAGAAGCTGCGCTACCTGCTCGAGTTCTTCCGCTCCTTGTTCCCGCCCACCGCGATGACCCAACTAATTGGCGCCCTCAAGGTGCTGCAGGCCAACCTGGGTGAAATTCAGGATCTCGAGGTGCAAGCCGACTTCATCGCCGCCATGTCCGAACCGCTGCAACGCGAGGAGAGCGCCGCCACGCTGATGGCCATTGGCGTGTTGGTCGACCAGCTCCGCCGCCGCCAAGCTGCGCGGATCGCAGAGTTTGCCATCGTGTTCGCTGCCTTCGCCGATCAGGGCAATCGCAAACTGGCCCGCAAGCTATTCAAGCCCAAGAAGGCCGCAGGCCGGAGGCCATCATGAGATTGCTGGCCGTTTACAGCATCAAAGGCGGCGTCGGCAAGACCTCCACCGCGGTCAACCTGGCCTACGCCTCGGCTCGCCAGCTCCATCGCACCCTGTTGTGGGATCTCGATCCGCAAGGCGCGAGCACCTACTACTTCCGGGTCAAGCCCAAGGTCAAAGGAGGCGCCTCCCGCCTGTTCGGCCGCCGCCGCCGCATCGAGCGCAGCATCAAGGCCACCGACTTCCCTTATCTCGATCTATTGCCGACCGACGCCTCCAACCGCTACGCGGACCTCATCCTCGATACCCTGAAGCGGCCCCGACGAGGGCTCCACAAGGCGGTCCGAGAGCTCCGCAAAGACTATGACGTGGTGCTGCTCGATTGCCCACCGAGCATCTCCCTCCTGTCGGAGAACGTGATCCGCGCCGCTAGCGCGCTCATCGTGCCCATCATCCCGACCACCCTGTCGCTCCGCACCCTCGAGCAACTGACCGAGCTGTGCCACCAGCGAACCGGCGAGGGCCTGGGCATCCTGCCCTTCTTCTCCATGGTCGATCGCCGCAAGAAGCTGCACCGTGAGTTGGTCGAGACCTTGCCCACCGAGCGCCCCGAAATGCTCACCACCCAAATCCCTTACGCCAGCCTGATCGAACAGATGGGGCTCCACCGCGCCCCACTGGCAGCCTACGCAGCCTCCAGCCCCGAGGCGGCGCGCTACTCGGAGCTGTGGAACGAGGTCCGCCGGCGCGTTGGGCTGTGAGGGCGTGCGGCTGATGCCCCGCAGCTCAATCAAAGGTGTAGGCAAGGGAGAGCTGAGGCACCAGCAAGCCGAACATCCCGTAGGCCCGCTCGTTGGCAATGGCATCGCTAGCCGGCGCATTGTAGACCGAGCCCGGATTGCTGACCCCGGAGCTGCTCGTAGTGCTCAGCCGTTGATTCGGCAGCTCCGGGCCTGCCAGAGGAAAGAAGGCCGCGCCTAGCGCGAGCCCGACATCAAAGGGATCGAGTCGCAGCTCGGTGCCCAGCGCGGGCATCACGAAGAAGGTCACGTTCCGCTGTGGCTCGTTGCCCGAAACCACTACCGGCACTGCCGCACCATCGGTCGCTGCCGTGCCGGTGATCTCGTCGGTCGCGACCGAGAAGAACACGCCCACCGAAAGCCTAGCAACGAGCCCAAAGCGATCGTTGAAACCGTACCGATAGCTCGCCCCGGGGCCGACGAAGGGCCCGCGCACTGCGATGCTGTCCTGGAGCTGGTAGGTGACCCGATACTCGCCACTGGGCCCGAAGCTGCGACGCAACGACCGGTCGACCGACGCGCCAAGCCACAAGTACCCGCCGTTCAGCTCGACCGACAGACCAAAGGGAAAGCGATAGCCGAGGCGACCACCAGCCATGAACCCGTTGACCCATGGCTCGTTCGAGCATTCGGACGGACAAGCTCGTTCGGCGCCACTGCCGAAGGTTGGGCCGCCGGCGTAGGCCGCGAAGGCGTCGAGCCAAAGGTCGCCTGCATAGGGGCTCGGCCAGCGGGGGTGATCCCGATCGACAGGCAATGGGATAGCCAACACGCTGGGGGCATCGCCTTTGCGGCTGACGAGCTGCGCGGTCTTGCCGTGGTAGCCGCCCTCGAACGCCTCGATGGTGTGATCCCCCACCGCCAAGCGACCCTCCCAAGTACCCACACCCACGCCGATGCCATCGATCTCGATCGCCGCCGTGCGGGGCTGCACCTCGATGCGAATTGGTGCTCCCAGGGCAGTCGCCTTGGCACGTACCAGCGCAATCTGGCCTTCCAAGATGGTCACCGTCAGCAGGCGCGAACCGAGATCATCTTTTCGAAGCCACACTCGGTGGGCGCCAGGCCTCAGCAGGCCTTCCCAGGGAGCTGTACCCACCTCGACGCCGTCGACGAAGACCCGCGCGGCCAGGCCACTCTCATCCTCGACCCGCAGCCGACCGACTTCGGTCAGCGGCCGCAGCTTGGCATCGACGGTAACGCGCTCCCCTGGCTCGACGTCGACCGTGGCCTCGAAGGTGTCGTACCCGGCCAAAACGACTCGCACGACCCGCTGTCCCGACAAGGCACGCACTGGCTCTTTGCGCGGCAGCTTGCCACGTTTGTTTCCGTCGATGAGCACGACGGCGCCCTCGACGTTGGCGCTCACCCAGATGCGACCAATCTTCTTCCGCAGCCCCACCATTACCGGGCCGAGGGCAGCCTGATCTCCCTTGCTCAACCCTTGGGCGTATTGCGTCAGGAGCGTCTCGTAGACATCGAGCGCTTCGTCGAAGCGCCCAGATGTCCACCCGCCCATCAATGCCCGCTTCGCCAAAGGCTTGCTCTGGGGCCATGTAACACAAGGTGCCCATTGTCTTGCCTGCCCGGGTCACCACGACGCTGGCGCCGTCCGGATCGAGCAGTTTGGCGATGCCGAAGTCCAGCACCTTGGGCACCATCTGGTCGTCTCCTCCACGAGCCAGGAAGATATTCTCTGGCTTGAGATCTCGGTGGACGATTCCCTGAGCATGAGCCGCGGCCAAGGCCGCAGCAACGGGCGTGAGCAGAGTCATGGCTTCACCGACGTCCAGGGCCTCACGGCGAGCAAGCACCTGCGCCAGTGTTTCACCAACGAGCAGGTCCATGACCAGCGCCGGGGTACGATCGGGCAACTCGAGCACCGCGGTGATAGGCACGACGGCTGGGTGATCAATGACGCTGGCCAAGCGAGCCTCGGTAAGGAAGCGTCGGCGCATGTCGTCCTGCCCCTCGAGCGACGCCTTCAACACCTTCAAGGCGACGGACTTGTTCGTCGCCAAGTCGGTGGCCGCCCAGACTGCGCTCATACCACCCTCACCGACCAGGTGGTCGAGGCAGTAGTGGGTCGCAACGACAGCACCCGGGGCCAGCTCTTGTCCCATGCCACCGCGAGCATAGACGGCAGTGAAGCAATGCGACAGCGCAACGGTTTTAGTCGCACCCCGACGCAGGCTATACAGATCGTCGTGGCCAAAAGCACTTTGGAGCTGAACGTACTCGTCATCGACGAGCGCCCGGACGGCTGGGGAAATCTATTCGACCGCGCGGCACTGCAGGTCGCCCACGCCGAACCCGCAATAGCCCTCGATGCCCTCGACCGAGTGCGCGCCGACGCCGTGCTGGTCACGGTGCGAGCAAGTGACGATCCAGTACTTCAGCTGATCGGCCGCGTCGCGGCGCGGCACCCGTCGTTGCCCGTCGTAGTGCTTGCGGCTGCCGACGCGATCGACGAAGAGACGGCGGTGGAAGCGGGCGCCGCCGACCTGCTGCGACTGCCCGTCGATGCCGAACAGCTGGCACGGGCGGTGTCGCGCAACGTCACGCTCGCACGACGAGGCGAGACGGCGACTGAGGATGACGCAACCGGTGAGTTCATCGGTGAGTCCAAGGCTATGGGCGCCGTGCGCGACCTCATCCGGCGGGCCGCGCCGGGCAGGGCCACCATTCTGGTGCGAGGAGAAAGCGGGACGGGCAAGGAACTGGTGGCCCGGGCGCTTCACGCGTCCAGCGATCGGTCCACCGGACCTTTCGTGAAGATCCATTGCGCCGCGCTGCCAGACACACTGCTCGAGAGCGAGCTGTTCGGCTACGAAAAGGGCGCCTTCACCGGAGCGACGGCCCGCAAACCGGGGCGCGTCGAACTGGCCGCTGGCGGGACGATCTTCCTCGACGAGATCGGCGACATCACTGGCTCGGTCCAGGTCAAGCTCCTGCGGCTGCTGCAAGATCGGGCCTTCGAACGGCTCGGTGGGACCCAGACGCTGGATGCCGACGTGCGGTTCGTCGCGGCCACCCACCGGGATCTGGAGCGGATGGTGAAAAACGGCGAGTTCCGTGAGGACTTGTTCTATCGCCTGAACGTCGTCCCGCTGTGGCTGCCCCCGCTGAGGGCGCGTCGCGGCGACATCGCCAGGCTGGCCTCCCACTTCTGCGCAGTCTTCAGCGCGGCCAATCACAAACCCGACGTGACCCTGGGCCCAGACGCGCTCGCCGTGTTGAGCAAGGAGCGCTGGCCTGGCAACGTCCGCCAGCTACAGAACTTCGTGGAACGCCTCGTGGTGCTCGGCGAGCCGGGCCCAATCGGGAGCGACGACATAAAACGTGAGCTCCGCCAGCGCCAGCCCTTCGTCACTCAGGCCGCCACGGCCGCACAGACGAACGCCAGCCTGGCCTCCGAGGTCATCCCCCTACAGGTCGAAGTGCGCAAGGCCGAGCGACGGGCGATTCAGCGTGCCCTGGCCCAGTCAGACGGCAACCGCAGCGTCGCCGCCCGCCTGCTCGGCATCAGCCGCGGCACCCTCTACAACAAGCTTCAGGAGCACGGCCTGTGATGATCACCCAACGATCTGATCGGCAGGCCAGCGACCGGGGGGTTTGGCTGGAGCGCATGGCACTCTGCGTGCTGTTCCCTACCCTGGCGGCTTGCGGTGAGCCCAACGAGCTGTCGCTGGGCGACACGGCGTCGCTGGAGAACCTGGCCGCCCTCTACCCGGCAGCGTCAGAGCTTTTGAGCCAGCCACCGATGGGCCTTCCCGAGAGCACCTCCGAGGGTATCCGCATCGTATCGCTGCCCAAGCAGATCGACCGCGGACCGAGTTGGCATTCCATCGCCCGACCCTTTCACCTGACACTGCTCGAGGACGAACCGGGCGTGTTCGTGCTGGAAACCGAAGGCAGGCCCGGTGAAGTACGAGTGCGCCGACAGGACGTGGGCGACTCACAAGCACGCATCGTCGACCATGCCATCCAGCTCGACAGCGTAGCCGCCAATGGGGAGGCCTTCTTCTTTGCAACGCCAGGCGGCGTGGAGGAGCTCATCGTGGCTCGCGAGCCCAGCGAACCGATTCGCTACGAGCTCGGCCTGCCGCCTGAGTGGCACCTCCGGGTAGGCCACAGCCCGCAACCCATCGTCGAGCTGCTCGATGCCGGCGACGTGCCCCGGATGCGCATGGTGGCCGACCGAGCGTGGGATACCGAGGGGCGCACGATCGAACCGATGCTGAGTGTGGACGGCTCTCAGATCACTCTGTCGCTACCGGAGGGAATCGAAGGGCCGGTGCTCATTGATCCGGAGTGGCAGGAGACGGGGCGACCTAGCGTCGTACGCAGTGGCGTGGCTTCGGCGCTGCTGCCCGATGGGGCAGTGCTGATCGTCGGTGGCAGCACCAATTTTGCATCCCGGACCCCCACCGAGCTGGCCGAACGGTTCGATCCGACCACCGGCGTGTTTCAGCCCGCCGGTTCGATGACCTCCAAGCGCCTGTCGCCCACTGCAACCATGCTGCGAAATGGCCAGTTGCTGATCAGCGGTGGCGTAGCAACCGCGGGACCCAACAACGAGCTGGCGCCGGCCACGGCAACCGCAGAGCTCTACGATCCCGTGACGGGCACCTTCACTGCAACGGACTCGATGACCGAAGGACGGACCCTGCACAGCGCGACTAGGCTGCAGGATGGAACGGTCTTGATTGCTGGTGGCACCACCGGGGCATCCGGCTACTTCGACGATCTGCCGGTCACCGCCACAGCCGAACTCTACGACCCTCAAAGCGGCACCTTCGCGCTGGTAGGTGAGCTCGCCGAAGCCAGAGGCTGGCACGGCGCCGTGCTCTTACCCAACGGTCAGGTCCTCATTGTTGGCGGCATCGGCGAGCCTGCTCCAATGCAATTTCCATTCGGAGCGCCCACCGAGGCGGAGCTCTACGATCCCGCCACCGAGCAATTCTCGCCAGCCGGCAGCATGCTTGTGGGGCGCCTCAATCCCCTGGCAGTGCTGCTGCCGGAGCAAGGCGCCGTGCTAATCGCTACCGGCCTCACCGCCGCTGGCGGTTTTCCGAGCTACGTCAGCGCCAGCGAGCTCTACGATCTCGGTACGGGGACCTTCAGCCCAACGGGCGAGGTGCTCAAGCCGCGATACGGCTCAGCAGTGAGCCTGTTGCCAGAGGGCTCAGTGCTGGTGGCTGGGGGCATGGGGGAGACCAACACCGGCACCGGGGTATCAACGGAAGTGTACACGCCGGACGAAGGCACGTTTGCCACTGCTAGCGAGCTGCCCGAGGCCCAGGTGGGTCCCACGCTCACCTGGTTGCCTGAGGGGCGCCTCTTGGCATTCGATGGCCTGAGTGCGGCGCTCTACAGCCCACCTGTGGCCATTCCGGTCGAGCCGGAAGTCGAGCCCATGGACCATGCGCGCTTCGGCCACACCGCAACCCTTCTTCCGACGGGCAACGTGCTAGTCGTCGGTGGAGCCGACGAGCCTTATGCGGAGATCTACGAACCGGCCACGCAGCAGTTCCGAACGCTCCCAGCATCGGACAGCTTGGTGCGGCGCTACCACACCGCCACGCGCCTGCCGGGAGGCAAGGTCCTGCTGGCAGGTGGCCAGACAGGTGACGAACAAAGCGCTGCGCTGGCTTCAGCACTGCTGTTCGACCCAACCGACGAGACGATTGCCCCGGCTGCAAACCTAAGCGGGCCCCGAGGCGGACACACCGCTACCCTGCTGCCTGACGGTCGGGTGCTGGTCGTCGGCGGACGATCAGCTGGAGGAACCGGGGATGTTCTCGAGACGGCTGAGGTCTACGACGCCAAAGACAACAGTTGGACGTTGGGTCCACCGTTGAGCGGCCCGCGGCACTGGCACGACGCGGCGCTCTTGCCCGACGGACGGGTGTTGATCGTAGGCGGCACGGCGCACGACAAGCATGATCCCAGCGACTGGCTGGCAACCGCCGAGGTGTTCGATCCGGCCGCCGGTCCGTCGGGGAGCTTCGTGACGGTGGTGCCTTTCCAGCTCTTCCCAGGCGCAGCCGCCGAGGTGATGACGGACGGCAAGGTGCTCATCCTGAGCGAGAACAGCAACCCCGAGGTGTTTGATCCTGTGACGGACACTTTCGAGATGCTCCCCTCCTTCGGTGGGCGCTACGCACCTCGGACCGCACTGCTGCCGAGTGGCAAGATCATCATCGCCGGAGGAGAGAATCTCTTCGGCGACGACCCCGAATTGGCCCAGTCCTCAGTGGACGTCTTCGACCCTGTCTCCGGCTCGATGGAAGCGGCGGGCCAGATGTCCGTGCGGCGCGCCTACCATACAGAGACCCTCCTTGCGGACGGCTCGGTTTTGCTGCTCGGTGGATCCTTCGGCGCGACGTTCCCGCAGGTCACCGCATCGGCCGACCGGTGGCGCGACGTCCCCGCCCCGATCCAAGGCTGGCGCCCCACCATCACCAGCACGCTCGACCGCCTCGCGCCCCATACCGAGATCACCATCGAGGGTACTGGCTTCGAAGGCGTGGCCGAGGCCAGTGGGGGCAAGTACCCCTCGCCCACCAACCACCCGGTGGTGGTCTGGATGCCGCTAGCAGGTGCGCCGTCCCATGGGCTGGTCCTCGAGTTCACCGACACATCGATCCGCTGGCGTGTGCCAGCCTCCAGCTATGCTGGACCGGGGCAGCTGTTCGTCATCGTCAATGGCGTGCCTAGCCTGGGCGTGTCGCTGACCCTCAACCAAGTAGACACCGGCCTGCGCTGCCCGGCCTCAGGAGCCTGCCAGTCCGGCTTCTGCCGCGACGAAGTGTGTTGCGACAGCGACTGCAGTGGCGGTTGCGAGGCGTGCTCAGCGGCCTTGAAGAGCTGGGGCGACGACGGCGAATGCGGGCCCACCGCCACCGACACCGATCCCCGTGGAGCCTGTGAGAGCGAGCCGTTGTCGAGCTGCGGTCTGACCGGCTTCTGCGACGGAGCCGGTCAATGCCAGCACTATCCCGAAGGCACACCCTGCGGTCAGGGAACGGCTTGCATCGAGGGAACCTGCCGCCACGGACTCTGTGACGGCGATCACAGCGTGACCACGGGCAGCGGCGTCGAGGACTGCACGCCCTACCGCTGCAGCACGGCCGAGGACAGCTGCCTGACTGGCTGCGTCACCAACAGCGATTGCATCGATGGCCACACCTGCGGCCCCGAAGGCCGCTGTGAGCTGCTCGGCGAGACCGTGAGCGGCTGCGGCCCCGCCTGCACCGTGGGCAGCGGTCGCCGAAGCGAAGGCCTCGCCTGGCTATGGCTCACCTTGGGCGCCGCCACCGGCATGGTCCGACGACGATGCAGGCTGTCCAAGGGTTTGCACGCCCGGTGTTCAAGCCATTAGACACTCGCTCGACCAGGTGACCGCAGCGCAGGCCTAGTGGCTCGATATGACACGAGCCGGCCCTGAGGCACGTCCCTTGCTTAGTACCCAGCAGAAGGGAACCGGGATGATCAACGAATCACACACACACCCCCTGAGCTACGATGAGGGTCGCGCGGCTCGCGGAATATCGGGCTCGCCGCGAGAGGCAACCATGGACAAGCTAGCAAGCTACCTTTTGACGCTGGCGCTGACGCTCACGCTGGTGGGGTGCACGCAGAACGACGAGACTGAGCCCGGCCCCAGCGGCGGCGGCGGCACTGGCGGAGAGGGCGGTAGCGCCATCGAATGCTCAGACCAGGACTCGTTCGACCCAGGCGACTGCCCGACGAGCTACCCCGACAGCGACTGCGTCGTCTACGTCGACGCCGAGACCGAAGCGTCCGGCGAGGGCTCGTCCTGGCAGGACGCCTTCCGCACCGTGCAGGAAGGCATCGATCTGGCCCACTGCGCCAGCCTGAACGCCGGCACCTGCGAGCAATGGCAGGTGTGGGTCAGGGCAGGCAGCTATTTCATCCAGCAGGGATGCCGAACCCACTCGGTGCGGCTGCGGGCAAACACTGAGGTCTACGGCGGCTTCGCCGGCACCGAAACCACCCTCGAGGACCGGGACTGGGAGAGCCACGAGACTATCCTCGACGGCCGCGACGGGCCGGAGAGCGAAAACCACGTCTATCACGTGGTTCACGGCGCCACCGACGCGCGGCTCGATGGCTTCACCGTCAGCGGCGGACGAGCTGACCAGGAAAACCACCCGAACCACAGCGACGGCGGCGGCATGGTCAACCTGGCTGCCTCCCCTGCCGTGCACCACTGCACCTTTCGAGACAACACGGCTGCGCTCCGCGGCGGGGGCATGAACAACTTGGCCACCGCATCCCCGACGGTCGTTGGCTGCAAATTCATCGACAACCATGCAGGCGAAAATGGCGGCGGCATGGCCAATACGGCGGGCAGCTCGCCAGTCATCACCGATTGCCTCTTCGAGGAGAACACTGCCGTCGAGTACGGCGGAGGCATCG
>Ga0164313_10004976_pt1 | contig 11775 bp, 9 predicted proteins | sample GuaBasSedimGuay4_FD_113735 | JGI IMG/M metagenome (GOLD analysis project Ga0164313, IMG submission 113735) | Subseafloor sediment microbial communities from Guaymas Basin, Gulf of California, Mexico - Guay4, Core 4569-4, 0-3 cm | ecosystem: Environmental > Aquatic > Marine > Hydrothermal vents >... | reverse complement strand
TTGCCAGGGAGGCGAAGACGATGAACCGCCCGTCCGCACTGATGGCCGACCAGTCACAGTTCCGGTCTGCATAGTCGCCGTCCGCGTTTTTGCTCACGACTATGGTCTCCCCGGTCTCCCGGTCGTGGCGAAGGATCTGGGTCTTACCCGAGTTGACGTGGCCCTGATAGTCATAGGAACTGTAGGCCACGTAGCGACCGTCACCTGAGATCGTCGCGTGATTGCTGAAAAATTCCCGCTCCAGTCCGTCGGTGGTGGCCGAGAGGCGGGAGGTGGTGATCCCGGAAGCAGTCGGTGGCGTCGTGACCTCGACGATAACGGATTGCGTCAGGATGGTTCCTTGGGAGCCCGTTCCGTAGATCTCATACGAGTAGGTGGTCTCCGGCTCCAGAGGAGCGTCGATGGGGACACCGCCAAGAGCGACAGGGTCGCCGCCGTCCCTCTTGAAATAGATGTTCCAGATGGCGGGGTCGGCGTTGAATCGATCGTAGCCTTCGGGATAGTCCCAGAAAAAGACGGCACCCTGGTCGTGGGGCTCGAGCCTGACATTCTGCAACGGTCCGTAGACCTGGCCGAATAGCGCGGTGGAGGCGAGAGGCAGGGCGAGCGCGGCCAGCAGCAGGCGGGCGCGTCGATAGAGAGGGTGCGAATGAAATTTCATGAATCCCGGGTCTGACTTCTGGTCGCACCAAGGGATATGACTCCCAAGTCTCCCGTACGACATTTGACTGATGGCCTCTATTAAATATTGAGAAGATGCTGGTAATCAATATCAAATTGCTGGTCAGGCGACCTGACCGACAAGTAGGCATTTCCCTTATCAGCGGGCGGCACTTGATTAGTTTTCCTGCACAGAACGACGGGTTTTTTATGAATATTTCATTTAGGGGTCAGTCAATTATTCTTTAGTAACTGATGAAGTACGGAACCAATTGTTCCCACGAGATGACGCCGCGGGAAAGGTATCACTAAAGATTAATCGACTGACCCGAACGGCAATGTTAAGGGGGTATCAGGATAGATAACGGTTATCTTGGCTTCGAGGGGGTCAAAGCACATAGGCTGATGTCGGCAGAGTGACAGCCTCGGTACTCGCATTGGCATGCAAGATAATGAGCAATGACCCCGTCGGCTGTTCTTCGTCGAAAATTCCCAGACCGGCGCTTAACATTGCCATTCTCAACTGACCCCTATTTTGGTCGGGTCCTGGTGAAGATGTGGCTTGGTTTGCGTGGTTGGACGGCGCCGCTGCCTTCCACCTTGTTGGTCAGCAATGCGGTGAAGGTTCGGTTGTCGGGGTCCTTGAGAAAGGCGATTCCGAAATCTGCGTAGGGCTGAGGGTTCTCTGCGATCAGTTGCCGGTGGAGGAATTTCGCGGATATGTAGCCCTGCGCCATGATGCCGCCTCTCCAGTCATTGGGGGCGTTATCCAGGATTTCCGCTTCATGCGGACCGCTGAAGGCAAGTTGAGAAAGTGCAGGGTCATGAGGTGCGATCTGGAAGGAGAGAAAACGGCCTTTTGTCCACTTCGATGTCGAGCCGTCCACGGTGCGGTATTCAGGCGTATCCATATCGCCATTCCAGCACATCTCCTTTTGGGTTTTGACGAATCGGGCCAGGTCGGTTTGGTCGAAGAGCAGTCCGTGTTCGTAGAGATTCAGAGCGATGGAAAGCGCGGTGACATACCAGTTGCCGATGGGATCGGGAGCCATCCATTCGATCCGCCATACGTCCTCCTTTTCCGGGTCGATGTCCCAGTCTCCACCCGGAACCCATGACATCCATCCTGCTATGAAACTGAGGTCCCACGGAAAACGGCTTTCCCTCGATAGGGCGCTTAACATTGTCATTCTCGACTGACCTCTAATTCCCTTGGACGATCGTGTCATTGTCCTGGAGAAGGTCGCTCATGCGCTCAACCAGAGCTTTGTTCTCGGGCAGTTCGGAAACATTGATGTTCTCACCGGGGTCTGAATCCAGGTCATAGAGCATGCGGGCGTAGGCGCGCCGGTCCTTGTCCAGCCACTCGGTATAGATGAATCGATCCGTGATGACTGTCTCGCCATCGTACCACCGGCTGTAGACCGCGTCCTTGAAAGGCGCTATCGGATCTTCCAGGAGCGGCACCATGCTGGTGCCGTGCAGGTGGTCGGGATGGGGAAGGCCGCAGAGTTCGGTCAGGGTGGGGTAGATGTCGACAAGCTCCACCAGCGCTTCCGTGACACCGGCGGCCGGATAGCCCGGCGCGTTGAGGATCATGGGTACTCGCATCACCTTCTCGAAATTGCAGTGCTTGCACCAGAGTCCGTGCTCACCGAGGTGCCAGCCGTGATCGCCCCAGAGTATCACGATGGTGTTCTCTCTGAGACCCAACCTGTCCAGTTCGTCGATGACCCGCCCGATCTGGGCATCCGTATAGCTGACGCAGGCGTAGTAGCCGTGGGTCATCTCGAGTGCCATGGCGTCATCCACGGGTCCCTTTTCGGGGATCCCGCGGTAGGCCCGCAGTTCGCCGAAACGGTGCATGGCCTCTTTGGGTGACCCAGCTGGCGGAAACGGATTCTCAGCCAGCTGGATCTCTTCCTTCGAATACAAATCCCAGTAATTAGAGGGGGCATTGAAAGGCAGATGGGGTTTAAGGAAACCGACGGCTAGAAAGAAAGGATCGCCGCCTGCACTGAGTTTTCGAAGGTCCGCCATGGATTTTGAGGCGATCTTTCCGTCGAAATAGGCGTCATCCCCGAGGTCCGCCTTTTCGTAAGGAAACCCGGTGGATCGGCTTTCGGCGGCCAGGTCAATATTCTCCCGGGTTTGGTAGTCCCGCCATTTGCTGACGTTGGTGGCTTTTGGATGCCAGACTTCGTCCCAGCTCTTCGCGTCGTCGGTTCGGTGATGATAGATCTTTCCGTTCGATATCGTGGTATACCCGTGATCCCGGAAGATCCCGGGAAGGCTGACCACGCCTGGAAGATCTTCATCCAACCGGGTGTGGTAGGTGACAAACCGATCCCGTGAAGGTCGGATCCCCGAAAGCAGCGAGGCCCGGGAGGCGCCGCAGACGGGCACCTGGCAGTAGGCCCGGTTGAACTGCAGTCCCTCGGATGCAAGGCGGTCGATGTTGGGCGACTGGATAAGGGGCTGCCCATAGCAGTTCAGCTCCGGGCGGAGATCGTCCACTGCGATGAACAGGACGTTGGGCCTTTCGATCGGCTTTGCCGTGGCGAACAGGGGGGAGGCGATCAAGGCCAGGACGGCGATCGCGGAGAGGTTCCGTTCGATATTCATGGTGTCAGTCTCGAGATTCAGGTCTGGGTCTGCCGGATTCCGACATCACTTGCTTTTTTGGCAGCTAAACTGGCGGTGAAAGGTTTGGGAGGGTTTCCGGAATTGGTGGTTTGCACTGTCTCCTGGGTGCCCTGCAAGATGGGATTTCCGGCAGAACCGTCGGCTCGTCTCGGTTGCAGTAGATTACGGAAGATGTCGGCAAATAGCAGCTAGAGACGACCCTTACCATGAATCGAAATGGAAGATTCATAAGCTGTCGTATGGTCGCGCACAAATTCCTTGTTCACAACGCGTTAATCTAGTTGTCCGAATAAGTTGGCAGTAGAGGCAACCACCAAGCCGGTAAGGATCACAACCAGGCTTCGTGGAATCCTTTTCATTGTGTTGGCACTTGAGCCCTTTTCCTTGACCTTGTCAGTAGGATCCTGTTCGTTGACATGCGCCTAATATCTGTGTATTGGTCTGTGCATGGCTACAAAAACGATCTCGGTTGATCTCGAGGCCTACGAGCGGCTTCGAAGGGCGAAGTCGAACAAGCGGGAATCCTTTTCAAAGGTGATCAAGCGGGCGGTTTGGGAGCCCAGTGCGGGCACCGCAGGCCACCTGCTGAAATCCGTTCGATCCGCGGCTGCCGACGAAACCCTATCGAAGGCAGTGCTTGATAAACTGGACCAACTCCAGGAGCTTGACGCGCCGTCTCGAAACCCGTGGACGGGAAAGGCGTCATGACGCTTCTCGACACGACGTTCCTAATCGACCTTCAACGGAATATCCGGAATCCATCAAGGACGGGAGCTGAATCTTGGCTGGAGAATCATCCAAACGAAGAACTGGGAATTCCGGTGATCGTCCTCGGTGAGTTTTCAGAAGGGTTTGAAGACCCGGATCATCCGGTATTGATGCGTTACCGCAGCGGTTATTCAATTATCGGCATCGATGCAGTCGTAGCCAAGACATACGGTAGACTCTCAAGATCTCTGCGCACCAGTGGCATAATGATCGGATCCAACGACACTTGGATCGCAGCAACCGCTCTCTCGCGACCTTGTCCTCTCCTGACCCGAAATATGGACCATTTCTTGCGCATTCCCGACCTCGATGTGCTGACTTACCGGGTCTGACCGCTACTGGTTTCTGTACTGCTTTTCAGGCAATTTTGTCTCCGGGCCCCATATGATGACCCTATTTCGATCTCGACGAAACTGCATGGAACCGAAGACGATCAGGTTGTGGAAACCCGATTCTGCGGTTTATTCCGGCGAATGCCGGCGAATAGCGGTTAATTTGTCCAAGAATCGAAGAAAACACCTAAAGCCCGCTGTGGTGGGCGGGCTTCGAGAAAAACCAGGGAGCGTGGTGAGCGCTTAGATTTCGGCCAGGGTAGTTTCCTTCATTCTCTCCGGAACAGGTTGTTTTTTAGTATGCCGGGCGATTCGGGAAGGGGATTGCTGGCCCCTTCTCAAATCAGTTTCACTGTGGTTGAAATCGTGTTTCACGGACCGTGCAGTTGTGGCCTTTCGGCGTCGTGTTGGGGCTCGAGATCCCTCCATAGCTGCTGCGAACATATCGTCGCAGAAGAGTGATTGACCGATCGCTCCGCTTACATGGTCGAATGAAACGGAGATGGACCCGTCGCGCTTGGCCAAAAACTGAGCTTTTGCCGCCGTCTTCGAGATCGCTTGAAAGTGGTATTCGCTACCTCGGGCATATTCGACCAAGGCTCGCAGCGAATTCGCATCGCATTCCGGCAAGAGATGGCTGGCAACCGCTACCAAGTCCTTTCGCGTTGGCTTGTCCGGGAGCTTCAGGAACTCGGTGACCCGTCCGCGGAGTTGGTTGAAATTGAAGTCGCTGACCTTCTCGATCGAATTCATCCGATTCACGAATTGGGGTGTCATGATCAGGCAAACTGGGACACCTTGGTTGGTGAACGCAGTTCGGATGAATTCGAGCCTCCGGACCGAACCGCGGGCAGTCGTGCCAAAGAGGTTGTGCGCCTCGTCGAAAATCAGCATGAGATCGCGATTCGAAAGAGCCTCGGCGATTCGATTCTTCACGTGTGTGATTGTAATTCCAGTGAGCCACCCGCATCCAAGTGCTCGACCGATTTCGTGAAAGAAGGAGGTTTCATTTGAAGCGGCCTGGAGGGAGATGATTCGCGCGCGGTGGGGCTTGGCCCGAGTGTATGCGCAGGCCGCGGCCGTCTTTCCGATCCGCTCTGATCCGTAGATGATCGAAAGACCGCCTGCCTCGCTGAGATAATCCAGGGCATCAAAGATCCGCTTGGAAATCGAAGTCGGGGCGATCGACTGGAGAAGGCGTTCAGAGTCGCTTTCCATTGTGTCGAAGATCGCTCCTTCGAGATCTTTGAACCAAGACGCCTGGTAATGGAAGGGCCCCCGACTACTGATGCCAGTTAGGAGAGCGGGGAGACTCGATGCTTCCTCCATGCACCTTTGGATCAACTCTGCGCCAGTCGCACGATCTGGTCGTCGTTTGTCATGAGGACGGTCTCGGCCGTTCAACTGCGGGAGAGATTCAAGAGGGTCGAGTTCATCTTCGATCCGACTCAAATCCTGTCCCCGAAAGACGGTCTCTTGGCGCAAAGCCGCTTCGTGCATTCCGGGTGTGCCGAGTCTGCCGAAGTGGCTCGCTATCACCCGCTGAGCAAATGCCTTGAGGCCGTCCGGCTCCTGGGAAATGGCCTGTAGATACCACATCAATCGTCGCCACCGATCATTCGGCGCTTCGGCAACTCTACGCGCGATCCTGTAGGCCAGCAAAGGCCCTCGGCCATCTCGGAAGAAGTCAACTGCGGGGGCTTCAATCATCATCATTGACCTCTGAATAAGGGTCACGAGCTCGGATGCCCATTTTGTGAAGCTGCTCGTAGCTTTCGACCTTATCCTCCAGTCGATCGCGACGGCCTGCCAGCCGCATTCCCATGTCTCGGGAAAGACGCCTTCCCTTCCGCAGTAGCCGCTCTTCGAGCTTTCCTTCGGTTTCGAGCTGCGCCTTCTGTTCTGTCATCTTGCGGCCGAGCTGCGAGGTTGTTCGATCCGTCAGCGCGGGCCTCTTGCGGAGTCGCTCGAACTCCTCGGGGTATTGACGCTTTATTTTCCCGTACAGTGTTCTTGCGTAGCGCGAATGAGCAGCGTTCTCCCTGAGGGCTTCGGCGATTGTGGCGTCATCAGCACCTATCGCCAAAACATCAGTCGATCTGCGGACAGTAAACGGGTGCCTGCAATCGAGATCTGTTACCGAAAGGAGGTCGGGATTCTGTGGCGTGAACCAAGCAAGAACTCTCTCGCCTTCAAGAGCGCCGGTTTCGGCGCTCTTGTAAACATAGGCCGTCTTTCCGATTTGAATGCGAATCCCGTTCTTTCCCACCTTGACCTGACGGCGGTGAGAGGCGAGCAGGTGACGGGTTTCATCCGTCAGGCGAACAGGAGGGCCTTCGCTGAACTTCAAGAACGCCTCTTCCGGACTCAGACCGCGAAGTCTTTTACCGTCTTGAGGCTCGGCGTTGAAGGCTGCACATATCTCCTCGAGGTTCGATCGCCACTGTTCAAAGCTCATGAACCACTCCGCTGGGTGGGCTCTGCCTGCCTTAACAGCGAGTATGGCCTTGCTTGTGCTTTCGGGGCAGTCCAGACGTTCGTTTCTTCCGGCATATCCTCGGAATCCTTCCATTTGATTCTGGAGGGAACCGAGGACTCGTTCAACGACCTTGGCTTGTGGCCGCCGGGCGTGAATCACGCGGATGCCGAGTTCAGTAAGACCGAATGCGACTTCCTTGAATGGTCGATTGCCACGTGATCCAGAAATTAGCAGTGACCGCTGCCAGATACCTCGTTCGAAGTAGAGCTCCTCAGGAAGGCCGTATTGATCGTGAAGGAGCACAATCCCGTTGTGGATATCGATCGAGGAATACGATTTGGCGGCGACCAACTGAAAGGAGACGATGAAGTCCGTACGCGTATCAATCCAAGGGAGGAACTGTCCGCGCGTGATCTGAAATCCTCCGTCTGTTTGTTCTTGGTAGAAATAGACTGGCAGCGTGCAGTCATCTGATTGGAACTGAACCCCAGAGGGAACACCTTCCCAGGTGCGAGTTATGTGTGGCCCCTTGAGAGCCGCCTTTGCGGGGCCAATGTGAAGATCTGACAGACGCTTCACGTCGGGCATGATTTCGCGGTGAATCAAACGTGGAACGTACGATTTCGAAGCCGGATTTGATTGGTAGCGTTCGGCCATCTCTGCCGGTATCCGGTTCTCCTGCCACGCCTCGCGCCAAGCTTGTGACAGGCGCCCTCCACACTTAAGAGTTCGCGCGATCAGCCATTGACGAAATTCCTCGGGAATTTGCGGTTTGCTTCTTGACCCGGACGCTTCGGTTCGTCGATCGATCACGCCGGCGAGTTTTCTCCCGCTCTTTTCCCAAGCCGCCACTTTCCTTTGGATTTGTCGTGCCACGCTCTCTTCCTTTGGGGATAGGAATGGAGCGCGAGTGCTCAGATAGCGGACCATCTGGAGCATCTTTACGTTATTCTCGCATAGCGCCTGACAGACAGCATCCCAGAAGAGGGCAAGTTCTTGCCGGTTCGGCCTGGTAAGGTCTTCGAAGCTCGAGAGCAGGAAGTCGATCGTTGACCAGTTTCCTGGCGTTGGTTTCTTTTTGAATCTTGGTCTGTGTGCCTTCTTCGTGGCGGGAAGGAATATTTCCAGACGGTTCCAGTTCTTTGCCCCGCAATTGCGCTCGACTGTGCGATGGACAAGCCGCCTCCAATGTCGGGCGGATATCACGTAACCATGGATTCGCATGAAGTCGGCTAGTCCGCGCTCTTCAAACTCGGTTCTGGTCAACCATCTGTCATCGATCGATTCGAGTGTTGGCAAGAGCGCCAGCCGGAGTTTCCTGGCAATTTCGATATCACGCATCGGAAGTCCAGAAAGGGGGACGGTCGGTTCCCAGGTCGGCGGCGGTATTTGCAGAAGACGCTCAATCTCAAAGTAGCCTTGATTACGGGCGATGTTCTCAAGGTCGGAACGCAGGACCGATGGCAACGAAGGGATCGAGAAGGCTGCCACTTTCCGTCCGCCTTGAATCCGGACCGCGTTCGGTTCAACGTTCGAGAGGATTCGCCGGATCGATCGCGCAGGCCGACCAAGGGCTTGTGAGATTTCGGAGATAGAGAACGAGGCTGTCGGTGCACCCAATTGGTTTGCAGATGACCGCTCGTTCACTCCTCGTCCAGATTCGTAAGAATTGAGCCCCATAGTTGATGCAGAAGGGTAATGGGAAATCCAGGCATACTGAGAGAGCCGCGGCACCTCTAGACGAGTCGTAGGCATTTCAATCGCTCGTCGCGTCGAACCAGTCGATTCACGTGGACCCCTCTTAGGCATTCACGAACAGGATACGGAACTACCTGATATTCCTTCTGTGAAAGGTCCGTGCCGGGCGTCGAAAGCGAATCAGTGATCGTTATGGTCATCGTGAGAGCTTGTTAGGCGGCTTCCTCGGCGATGATTCGGTAAGCAGACCGCAGAGATGGAAACGGATCATTCACCTGGAGTCCGAGGACTTGTCGACCGCGCTCGTGGCGCAGTTTGAGTAGAGTCCAAGTGTGATGAATGGCTTTCCTTCTGCCCCCTAGATTGATCAATTGTCGAAGGCCTGCTCGGAATGCTGGCGGGATCCGACGACGATCGCCCTTGCCATTGCGCGAGTTACGAACGGGGTTGGACCACTTTCCGATAAGCGTAGCCGTCGCGGAGCAGGGAAACCAGCGTGTGAGCCAGTCTGTGACCCTCACCCAAGTCGATTGAGTCACGACGAAGAGTTGCGGAGATCTCACGCGCCCATTTCCGCCTCGAACGGTCATCTGCTCTGCCTGCTCGATGTCTATGACGAGCCCTGCAAGAGCTGCCGCGCGGCGAATTGTCCATGTCTGAGTTTTTATTGAAGGCTTGGTTGGGAGATTGGCTCGAATGCGCACACGCGGCCCGACCCACGCAGAAACTAGCGGCGCGCTCGCTTTCCCAAACTCGCAGCGAGAGTCAGGGCGCCATGGGTTGACACTCGGCGGGTCTTCTTTCGCGTCCAAGACACGGGTTTCATGGTGAAGGGTGCGGATTAGCTTCTGAGGCATTTCAGGCAGCCCGCTTCAGGCGGGTTTCTGTTGGTTCCGAGGACTCCGGCCAATCAATCTTCACTCCCAGGATTCTTTCAATTTTCATGCGTTCTTTGGCACTCGCTGTTTGACCGGCCGCGATTTTGTAAACCGTTCGGAGCGAGTATCCAGAGAGCTGCGCGAGATCGCGGCAGCAGAGTCCTTTCTTGTAGAGCTCAGTCTTCACTGGATTTATGACGCGGTATCGCACTATCCATACAGGGATCTGATAATCAGACTCTTTAGTCAAGGAAAAATTGACCCCTCACTAAGTCCATGATCTACAGAGACGTGGCCCGACAGACCCCAATTTCTGAAGTTGATCTAAAAATCGCCGAAAGAGTGCGGGTTTTGCGATCAAGCTTGTTGATCAGCCAAGGCGGATTCGCTGAGCAGCTGAACATCACCAGAGCACGCCTTGAGAAAATCGAAGGCGGGAAGATTCCGGTTCATTGGGGTATAGGGGAGAGGATCTGCTGTGGCTTTGACGTGAACCAACGTTGGCTAGTTGAAGGCAAATTCCCGATGCAACCGTACATCCGAGTAGATCTTACCGATTCTGTCCGGTTCGCCACGATTCGGTCGACGTTCTCGGAGGTCTATTTTCGTTGGGTGAAGGTGGCAATCGAAGAGAAGGTCATGAGCGAGATCCGTTTCCGAACGAAGCTCGCGAGGCGAGCAACAGCTAATGTCGACAGTCGGAAACGCGAAATGGAACTGCTCGATGGATTAAGCAGGTGGTGGCTTGGGGCAGTCGATGCAGACCAATTCAAGGAATTCATCCTTGGTCTCTACGGTGCCGGTCTGCAGCTGATTTCTGAGGTCGGTGGCCAGGCGGAATCTGACCCCGATTCAAACGCTCCATCTAGGGAAAAGTAACTCCGAATGAACCCCAATCAATTCACCAATATCTAGTGCATCGGGTGGTGTTCCATCCTGCGGTCAGCGTGTTGATTGACACAGGCTTGCGGAAGATGAAATTCTGGCGGCGATGATTCCGTCGGTGAACCTGATCGTAGGATGGAACACCGCCGGATAGAGTTTCGACGGAGCACGGGACCGACCGAGTCGGCCGCTGATTGCTCCCGGTGACAATGTAATTATGGAGAAACAACCACAAATCAAAAAGCTTTACCTCGAAGACTTAGCGCGACGGATGAAGGAGACTTCAGTAGAGGCAAACCGTTTTGCTGGCCGTTTTCTATTTGGTGGATTAGCAACCGTAATCGCTACGATCAATGCTGATTTAGTATTTACGGTACTATCGACTTATCAAATTGGTTCTTCCGGATTTAGCGTGTGAAATTCAAGCTGGATTCATATCGAGTCCGCCCAGGTGAAAGAGGATATCGGTTTTGAAGCGTTCTTTGTTTCTGAATCCATACGCCTTCTTTACAAGAGACTGGATCTTGTTGTTGAGCCCTTCGATCGGACCGTTGGTGAGGTGATGAACGAAGTAGTTTAGAATCAACGACAGGTGCTTCTTAAACATGCGTGCCGCCTTCTGGACGGCGGGCAGTTTGCAGCGGCAGGCCCATTGATGCCACAGCTTGAAGCACTCTTCGGCCTCCGGCCGGTTATTGCACCGGAGGAATTCGCGAAAGAACTCTTTGATTGACCAGGCCCGCCCGGTCTTGAGGGTGATGTCCTTCAACGCATCGAAGCGATCAAGCATTGAGTCGGTCAGGTTCTCCTGGCCGTAAAGCCAAAGCTGGCGGGTTGCCTTCAATCGTTGATCTCCCTTGGCCCTGAGTTGGGCGTGCTCGCTCTTTCGCGTCTCGTTGACCGCCTTGTTCATATGCCCCATCAAGTGGAAAGGATCGTGGGAGACCTTGGTTTGCCAGCCAGGCAGATGTCTTTTGAGAGCCTTGAGGTAAGGCTTCCACATGTCCACGCTGGCGGTCTTTATGCCCTCGAGTTGCTCAGGCTCATAACGTGAGAAGAACTCAACCAGGCTTTCCTCCTTGCGATCGTCCGAGACGTGCAGCACGCGCGCTTTGCCATCGGGCCCGACCTCGGCGACACAGGTGATGTAATCGTGCCCGCGCCGAAAGCTCTTCTCGTCTATGCAGATGCGCTCTGGAACCTCGTCTTTGGACCGTAAAAGCCCCCGGGCTACCGCTCTGGACTTGATCGCATCAGCAGCGTCCCAGCCGATGCGAAGAATAGCGCTCGCATCATTGACCGAGCAGCTAAGAAGAAGATCTATGCCCAGGCGTTCAAATAGACAACTGAAGCGGCTCGAGCCCTCCGCCCACGGCACATCAAGCATGCGCGTTTTGCCGTCGGGATACTTCAACCGGGGAACATCCGC
>Ga0164313_10004975_pt1 | contig 11775 bp, 10 predicted proteins | sample GuaBasSedimGuay4_FD_113735 | JGI IMG/M metagenome (GOLD analysis project Ga0164313, IMG submission 113735) | Subseafloor sediment microbial communities from Guaymas Basin, Gulf of California, Mexico - Guay4, Core 4569-4, 0-3 cm | ecosystem: Environmental > Aquatic > Marine > Hydrothermal vents... | reverse complement strand
CAAAATAATTCACTAAAATTAATTAAAAAGGAAAAATAAAATGGCAAAAGATCATTATTTCGATATAACAGCAAAGCTAGACATGATGGAGATGAAAAATGCTGTGATTATGGCTCAAAAAGAATTAAAAACACGTTTTGACTTTAAAGGTGTAGTCGCTGAGATAAACTTAAATGAAGCTGGAAAAATACTTTCTTTAAGTTCTTCTAGTGCTGACAAAGTAGATGCTTTAAAAGACATTCTCATCTCTAAATTGATTAAGCGAAATATTGCAGGGAAATCTCTTGAAGAGTTAAAAGAAGAGGGTATTTATGGTGGTAATACAAAGGTTATTTATAAGATAGTAGATAGCATAGAAAAAGATGAAGCTAAAGAAATTGTCAAAGCTATTAAAGCGATGAAGATTAAAGTCACTGCATCCATCCAAGGGGATGAAGTGCGTGTTTCAGGGAAAAAGATAGATGACTTACAAGCGGTGATGACTGAAGTGAAAACGCTTGACTTAAAAGCGCCACTTGTTTTTGGAAATTTCAAGTAGGGTACTTGTGCCAAGTAATTTTTGTGTACATATTTTTAACTACAATATACAGCCATATTCTAAGTCCTTTAGGTATAATTGTTTAACAACAGTTAGAAATGTTTAATTTAGGCTTTTCTAAGATAAATTAACTTTTATTTATTTGTATAAGGGCAAAGTTATGACAAAAAAAATTGATGCAGTACGTAAGGAAATTGAAAGTGTATGTACATATTGTGGTGTAGGATGTGACATTACGGGTGTGGTAGAAAATAACAAGATAATAAAAATATTTGCACAAAAAGACGGAGTAGTTTCTGAGGGAAAACTCTGTATAAAAGGTAAGTATGGATATGACTTTGTAGATGCCAAAGACCGCATACGTGAGCCTCGTATACGTAAAACATTTCTAGAGAAAAATACACATATCAAAGACGCCTTTGTATCTAAGCTAACAGAATTTGACGCTGACTTTATGACCTGCGACATAAATACTGCTACATCTATGGCATCTATGAAGCTAGCAGAAATAAAAAAGAAATATGGTGGGGATAGTTTTTGTGCTATAGGAGGTGCTAGAACATCTTGTGAATCTGCCTATGCTTTTCAAAAATTTTGTCGTGAAACGATGGATTCACCTCATGTAGATAATTGTGCAAGAGTATGTCATTCTCCAAGCTTAAAAGGCATGAGAGCTACTATTGGTGAGGGTGCTGCTACTAATCCGTATAATGATATTTACGATTGCGAATATACAATAGTCATAGGTTCAAATACAATGGAAGCACATCCTATTATTGCAAATCGTATTGTAGATATGGCAAAAAAACATAATAATCTTTCTGTGATAGACGTGCGAGAAACAAAACTTTCTCGTTTGGCTAAACATAATTGTGTCATACCTTTTGAGTCTAATTTGCTTGTATTAAATATGATGGCATATGTCATAATGGATGAAGAGTTGTATGATAAAAGTTTCATAGACAATAGAACCAAAGGGTTTGATGAGTTTAAAGAAAAAATTCTTGATGACCCTTATGCAAATCCTAAATTTTTTAAAAATATTGAAGGATATGAATATTTGGCTAAGATGATACCTAATATCGCTAGAGAATATGCTGTGAAAAAATCTATGATATTTTGGGGACTTGGAGTCACCCAGCATCTTGATGGTTCTCATGCAGTGATGGCGATAACGCATTTGGCTTTAATGACAGGGAATGTGGGTAAGGCGGGAGCAGGTCTCATGCCTCTACGTGGTCAAAATAATGTACAAGGAGCTTGTGATATGGGCTGCTTACCATACTTTGCTCCTGATTACCAACAGCCAAAAAAAATAGGTCTTATGACACCACAACTGATGGATGCTATGCTTGACGGGCGTATAAAAGCCTTGCTCAATATGGGTGAAGATATTACTCATATACACCCAAATGTAAATAAGACAGATAAAGCCATGGATATGCTTGAGTTTACTATGGTACAAGAGTTGTTTATGACAGATGTAACGAAAAAAGCAGATATTATCATAGGGGTAAAATCTGCTTATGAAAAAACAGGTGTGTATGTGAATGCCATGAGAAGACTGCACCTTTCTCAGCCTCTTGTAAAATCTGACTTGCCTGATGACTGGGAAGTGTTGACGCAAATGGCAGAAAAACTTGGTGATGGCGAAAATTTTAACTTTAAGACATCTGAAGATGTATGGAATGAAGTACGTGAAGTTGCTCCAGTGCGTTTTTCTGGGGCAAATTATTTTAGATTGGAAAGACATAGAAAACGTGGTATGCAGTGGCCTATTTACTTAGAAGATACACCAGTATTGCATCTACTTGATTTTCGTACAGATGACGGTTTGGGCAAGTATGTATATAAACAATATGAACCTCGTGGTATGGTACAGCAGATATTGGATAAAAACTTATTTGATGGTAAACTAGAAGGCTACTACCTTACAACAGGGCGTACTTTGGCGCACTATAATAATGCAGCACAAACAAAAAGATCTCAAAAACTAGATAGTAAATATGATGAAGATATACTCTTAGCTCCTCTTGAAGATGAGGGAAAACTTGGTGATAGAGTTATCTTGAAGTCTATTTATGGAGAGAGCGAAGCTTTGAGCATTAAATATACATCAAAAGTAAAAGAAAAAACACTTTTTTGTACCTTTCATCATGCTAAAAGTCGCCTAAATGCACTTTTTGGAGATGAAGCAGATGAACTTATATTTACAGCACGATTTAAGTCTGTAAAAGTAGATGTGATTCCTGTGAGTGATGAAGTGGCTTGTGGGTAATCTCTAGGGTCGCAATTTGCGACCTCAAGTTTAGAGGAGAAAAAAAATGCGTGAACTACCTAAACTTTTTGGTGACAAGAGCGAAAACCTTGCTACTCGTTTTTTAGAGCAAGAAGGCTTTATCATCTTGGAGCGAAACTATTTTGCCAGAAAACTAGGCGAGATAGACATTATCGCTCAAAAAGATGCTGTATTACACTTTATAGAAGTAAAAAGTGGACGTTCTGACTTTGACCCTGTGTATAACCTTAGACCTTCAAAAGTAAGAAAGGTTATTAACTCTGCTCAATACTACATGAAGAGTAAAGGCTTAGCCGTGGTTTTTAGCATAGATGCACTCATTATCAGGGATGATGAAGTGGAGTTTATAGAAAATATAACGCTGTAGATACTGTTTATTATTTTATTTTTCTGTACATAATGTATCCCATAATCATCCTTTAAATCGTAAAATACCCAGCAATCAAAAATCCAAACCCTGCTAAAGTTCCACCTATCAAGGCATAAGGTAACTGTGTTCGTACATGTTCTACATGGTCGCATCCTGCAGCCATGGAGGAGATGATGGTGGTGTCGGAGATGGGGGAAGAGTGGTCTCCGAAGATACCTCCGCTGATGACGGCTGCTATGATGAGGGGTATGTGTACGTCCATCGTGGCAGCTAATGCTAAACCTATGGGCATCATGATGCTAAAGGTTCCCCAGCTAGTTCCTGTGGAAAATGATGTCATACTTGCAACTAAAAAGACAAGTAGGGGTATGAATGTGGGGGAGATGTTTCCACTTAGGGTATTTGCTAAATATTGAGCTGTGCCAAGGTCACCTATAACTTTGCCTATGAGTAGAGCAAAAACCAAAATACTTGTAACTGGCAACATGTGAGCCATGCCATCATATAATCCCTTAAAGTAGCCCTTGTGGGTTAGTGATTTGCTAGGTACGAAGTAGATATAGATAAAAAATAAAGTCACTATCACCGCATAATATACAGAAGTTGAGCCAGAGCCTTTAAATATGTCTCCCCCTCCAGTAAAATATAAGCCAACAGGTACCATAACTATCATAACAAGCAGAGGTAAAACCATTTTATAAGGTGTTGCTTTTACTTTGCTATTTGAGTTTGTCATAGTATAAGGTTTTGCTTTGGCATGCCTCATGGCACCTATATCCCAATCCCATAGTATGACTACTAGCAAGATAATTAGCGTAAAGATGGAGTAAAAGTTGTAAGGTATAGAGGAGATGAGTAATGATATTGCATCCCCTGAGATGACTTGTGCATCTATGGCAGTTATGATGAGTCCTAAAAGTAACGCACCCCAAGCATTTAGTGGGATAAGTGTACATATGGGCGAAGAACTTGAGTCACATATATAAGCTAACTTTTCTCTGCTTATATTATTTTTATCAAACAAAGGTTTGGCTACAGTACCTGCCACAAGAGCTGTAATAGAAGACTCTATAAAAATGAGTATACCTATAACGTATGCTAGTAACATTGCACCTTTGGGTGAATCAATGCGTTTTGCTTTTTTGCTTAGGTATGCTACGAAACTTTCTACAGCTCCAGAGGTAGAGAGTAGGTTAATAATAGCACCAATAAGAAGCATAAATAGTAAGGTCTTGACTATCCAACCCTCAGCAAACAAAGCAATAACTCCATCAAAAAGAGCCACAAAAGCTGAAGCTGGATCATAGCCGTTTAGGACTAAATAACCTGCAAATATACCACCCAAAAGAGAGACGATAACATCTTTGGTTATAATGGCTAAAAAGATTGTTAGTAGTGGTATAGCTATTGATAATATTCCATATTCCATAGAAGGATTATATCACAATGAAATTATTACTTATATGTATGTGCTCTTTGTTTTTGGCTCAAGCGCAAGATATGTCTGATACGAAACAACTTTTAGTAGTCACTACACAAAACTGGTCAACACCTAATGGTACATTGCAACGCTATGAAAAAACAGCATATGAATGGCAAAAAGTTGGCAAAGCTATAGACATCAAACTGGGACGAAATGGATTAGGTTGGGGCATAGGACTGCATAGTATTCCTAAAGGGGCTAAATACATTAAAAAAGAGGGAGATGGTAAAGCACCTGCTGGTATATTTTCTTTGAAACAAGCTTTTGGATATGACCCTTTTAAAGTAAACTATCCTTATGAAGTATATAAATCTACAGACCACTGCGTAGATGATGTCAACTCAAAGCTTTATAACAAAATAGTAAAGAGTCAAAAAATAACACAAGATTACAAGAGTTTTGAGCATATGAAGTTTGAAAAAGACTACTATAAGTACGGCATAGTAGTAAATCATAACTATATAGATGAAAAGGGTGCAAAGAAGGGTGCTGGGTCTTGTATTTTTATGCACATCAAAAAAATACCTACTGCTGGCTGTACTGTGATGTCTGAGAATGAGATAAAAGAAATTATAAAATGGTTAAAAGTAAAAAATAAGCCACTTTTGGTGCAAGGTACAGTCGAGATTATAGCCGATTTAATGAAGTATTTTCAGCTTTTACATTAGTAGATAAGGTGAGTAAAAAAATCCCTACAAGATGTAGGGATAGTTGGGCTAAGTGATTAGCCCTATAAAGAGGAGGAATTACTTCCAACCATCTTTTACAACTTTCGTTGATGTTTTGTAAGGGTACTTTTTAACCAAAGCTTTCACTGAAAGTTTTTGATCTCCCTCTCTCATGAAGTGAGCCAGTGTAACTGATGCCCAGTAATCATTCGCATATTGGGTACCTTCAAGTTGTGTCGGTACACCATTTTTATTTACAGTGTGACAAGCTGAACATGTAACAGGACCTGCATACTTACCATCTGGTGAGTATTGAAGTGCTTGTTCGTGTGTTGTAATATCAACTGTTCTTTCATCTCCGTCATATCTTGTAGAGTAAAGACCGTGAGTCGATTCGTGACAAGTTTGACAAGCAATGCTTCCATGTGCTTTTGAGTATCTATAAAGTGAATATTTGTTAGGCTGGTCAATTGGGAAGTATTTACCGCCAGTATCTTGCTCAACAAATGGCGCTAAGTGACAATCCGCACAGTGAGGTTCAGAAGCTGATAACCACCAGTCACTACCTGCAGAAGCTGCTTCATAAGGAACATCTCCACCTGTTTTGTGATTCCAAGGTTTAAGATCTAGTTTACCATCTTTACCAGCATTTTTAACAAGTACTGCAGATTTGTGATCAGAGTAGTAGCTAAGTACTTCACCTGTTTTTACTTTAGGGTCAGCGATAGCTGCAAATTTCTTCATGTCTCCACCAGCGACTGCTGCTACGAGTTCTTTAAGAGATTTGTTTCTAAGTGTTTTGCCTTCTTGCTTAGAGTCATGTGTCAAGTCATCAGCAGCATAAAGTGCTTGAGCAACTTTTGTGTGACAGTTTGTACAGTATAGGCCTCTAAGTTCACCAGCATCTTTGCCATGCTCATCTTTGGTAGCAACATTTTCAAGCTGCCATTTACCATAAGCATTTAAGAAGAATGGAGGTTTTGCGTTAGGGTTAGAGTGAGCATCACGTCTTACATAACAACCACCACCAGATTTTCTGATATCTCCTTTAGAGAATCTACCTTCACCATATCTGTCTGTAACACGGAATGGATTCGTGTCATCATTCATACTAGGGTTTTGGAAGTGTGTTGGGTGACATGATTGACATGATTGTGATCTGTCTGCGCCATCAGGCATAGGTACCATAGCAAGGTGGAAACTGTGAATTGCTTCAGAAAGCGATTTAGCTTTTACTGTTTTATATCCACTTGCAGTTGGTCTAGGCTCTTGAAGGTTACCAGATACGTTATCTCCATGACAGTCAGCACAGTTAACCATACCCACTTTACCAAGACGGTTTACTGAAGCAGTAGGGTTATAATCACTTAAGAAAGTAGTACCGTGGTGTGAATCGTGAAGAGCAAGAATATTGATAGAACCTTCTGAAAGTCTAGCCATATACTCAGATGTATCTGGGTAAGTTTTCCAGTAGTCATATTCTTGATCTCCTTGCTTAAGACCTTCGTCTCTAGCCATTTGAGCTGCTTTACCAGTACGTGAGTGACAAGCATAACAGTTGGGAATATCTACAGGGTTTGTACCAAAGTAAGATACTGCTTTTCCATCAGGTTGTTTGATTTGTTTACCATCATTTGTGTGTAGCTCAACAGTTGAGTACTGGAATGGTTGGAAATCTTTTTCTGTAACTGTACGAATAGAACCTTTTCTGGTGCTATCGTTAAATGCAGTCAAAGGAAGACCAAGCGAATCCCACATATGAGAAGCAGTAAGTACAAGTTTTACATCTTTTACAGGAGGCACGAGCGTATCTGTCATTACGACATTACCGCCATCTTTACCAGCATAAGACATATAACCTGTCATTGGCGCACCAGAAGGACCATGATCCACTTTTACAGGGATTTGATGACCTACTCTAAGTCTTTTTTCTGCTGTTGAACCTTTAGGGATTGTTCCTTCAAGATCTTTATAGATAAAGAGGTGAGTCCATACATAGTTAGCAACGTTATCTACTGCAGAGTCAAGGTGTCCATCTCCATCAACATCTTTACGTAATCCCCAGTACTTCATTTTGTTACCTTCTGAGAACGAGTTATCTTTGGTGTAAGCAAAGGCTTTTACGTTATCTTTTGGGCTTAGAAGTTTTGGTGTTTCACCATTTTTCCCTATTTTAATACCTTGAGATTGAATAGAGTTATATGGAGGAATTACACAACAGTAGCTCATATCAAAACCAACACAGTGCATACCAAGTTCGTAGTTTACGAACATGCTATAGTCTGCTTTGGGTTGATAAGCATCTACACCATTAACCTTAACTGCCTCTAGTTTATCCATAGAAAACGGAGGTGTTTTGTCATATCCAGTTCCAGCAAAAGCAGCAGCAGTTAATAGTGCAACAACAACTGTGCTTTTTACAATTTTTGAAATCATTTTATTCTCCTTTTATATTTGATTACAATTAATTTTCACATTAAAGTGGTTAAGTTTTCTTTAAAATATGATAAAAATTATAAATAAATTTTAAAATGTAACATAAAAAAATATTATAATTATTAAATAATATATTTGTTATAATCTAAGATAATTTTAAAGGAGTTTTAACGCATTCTTTCTTCTTTTGGGGCATCTTTGCTAACAAGTCCATACTTTGAAAGATCTATCAGAATTTCATCTCTTTTGTCTTTGAGCATTTTTTGCATAACAGGGTTTCTATCCATTTTAAATTCTTGTGTCATGCTTACTTTACCACTATGGTCATAATACTTTTTAATACCCACCTTGTAATTATGTTTGTAAAAAACCTCAGATGTCTTAAAGCCTTCTACATTCCATTCTGTCATGACTCCTTCGCGTCTGCCTATATTATAGTGAACCAGACTACCTAGTTGCCCGTTGTCGTAATACATTTTTTGTATTCCATCTTTTTGTCCCATGACGTAGCTTATGGTGAGTTTTATTTGATTGTTGTCATGAAAGGATGTATATAAACCGTTCTCTTTTCCTTGGGAAAAGTTGACTTGAGATTTAATGCCACCCTTGTCGTTGTACCACCAGGTCATACCTTCTCTGAACTTGCCTATATAGGTTGATTTTTGTGTACCATCATGTACAATATGTGCTTTAGGCTCTTGCCCTAAAAGGATAAGATTAAGGCATAGTAGGATAAAAATAGCTTTTTTCATGGTATAACTCCTTGGCATTAATATAGGACCCTAATTTACTTTGCGACTATTAGGATCAAAGTTAAGTCCCTGCAAAACCTTGATTGTTTCGTCTGGTTTTTTGGCTTGGACCTTTTTCATAATAGCTATAGGTCTGTCCATTTTATAGGTTTCACTTTTAATGATATTTCCTTTTTCATTAAACCAGTGTTTTTCGCCTTCTTTATAATTATTTTTATAGTTTACTTTTGCAGATACTTTACCATTTTTATAGTATTCTGTTTCTATACCTTCTTTTTTGTCATGGATGTATTTGACTTCACGGGCAAGTTCACTAGTGCTATAATAGTCTTTTTTGCTCCCTTCTTTTTTGTCATTAAAATAGGTCACTTCTGAGCGCAATGTTCCATCTGCATAAAAAAGTTTATTAATACCATGACGTTTGCCCATTTGATAATAGATGACTTCTAAATGATTATTATCTCTGTCGTACCAATCTAAAGCACCATCTCTCTTTCCTTTAATATTCTTGACTTTAAAGGCAAGTTCACTAGAATTGTAATATATGTATTCCCAACCATCTTTAATGCCTTCGTTAATGTCTGTTCGCGTGTCTTTGACATATTCAACTTTGGATTTTACTGTACCGTCTTTGAAATACTCTGTAAAAAGTTCTGCTTGTAAAGTGCTACCTATAAGTAAGTAGCAAGTAAATAAAAGTATTTTGTTCATATTTTGATTTTCCTTTTGAGTGTGTAAATTAATTTATATTAGTGCTTTATGTTCTATCATAGCGCAATGGTTTTGTACTACATTGATGCCAGCATCTTTTACGCGCTTGGCAGCATCATTATTGATGAGTTCTAGTTGTGTCCAGTATGTTTTGACATCACCACGAGCAATAACCGCATCAGCTATGCCATCAAGAGCAGCAGGTTTTCTGAAGATAACTACCATATCTACAGGCATGTCTATTTCTGCAAGATTTCTATAAACTTTTTCACCCAGAATATACTCTTCTTTAGGATAAATAGGAATCATTTTGTATCCCACTTCTTTAAGATATTTGGCTACTTTGTTGCTGGCTTTTTCTGGGTTAGGAGAAACGCCCACGACTGCAATATTTTTTGTTGTTTTAAAATATTCTATCATTTGTTCATTGTTGCTGTTGATGCGAGGTATTTCACATTCCATATAAATTATCCTTAATTTTGATATACTTTTACCAATATAATATCTAGGAAAAAATAATGTTAGACTTAAAGCACATAAAAAAAGCACAGCAACGAGTATCTGGTGTGGTACATCGCACCCCTTTTACCTATGCGCCTATACTCAGCCAAATATCTGGACATGAAGTATATTTAAAAAAAGAAAATTTACAACGTACTGGCGCATTTAAACTAAGAGGAGCATTTAATAAGATTGCTTCTTTGCTTGAATCCGGAGACAAGAATGGTGTTGTAACTGCATCTGCAGGAAATCACGCTCAGGGCGTAGCTTTTGCTGCAAAACATTTTGGGATTGAAGCAACAATTGTAATGCCTGAATCTACACCACTTACTAAAGTATTAGGCGTGAAAGAGTTTGCTGCAGAGGTTATTTTGCATGGCAGTAATTATGACGAATCTTATGCGTATGCAGTAACTTTTTCTAAGAAAAATAATTATACATTTGTACACCCTTTTAGCGATGACGAAGTTATGGCAGGGCAAGGCAGTATAGCTTTAGAGATTTTTGAAGATATAGATGATATAGATGCATTGATTGTTCCTGTAGGAGGAGGAGGGTTAATTTCTGGTATGGCTGTAGCGGCTAAAGCACTAAGGTCAAAATGCAAGATTATTGCTGTGTCTGCAGCAGGCGCACCAGCTATGAAAAATTCTTATGAAGCCAAAGAAGCATTAGACACAGTATCGGTCAAAACTATAGCAGATGGGATTGCGGTACGCGATACTTCTGCTTTGACTTTGGCATATATTTTAGAAAATGTAGATGTTTTTGAAAGTGTGTGTGAAGACGAAATAGCCTCTGCTATACTTTTTTTACTAGAAAAGCAAAAAGTACTTGTGGAGGGCGCAGGAGCTGTAGGTGTAGCTGCATTATTGCATGGGAAAATAAATCTTCCAAAAGGCTCTAAAATTGCCATTGTGCTTAGTGGCGGGAATATAGATGTAACCATGCTATCTCTCATTATAGAAAAAGGCTTAATGAAATCTGCTAGAAAAATGAAACTTCTTGTAACACTAGTGGATAAACCTGGAGCCCTACAAGACTTTACAACCATACTTACCCATATAGGCGCAAATATTGTGCAAATAGGTTACGATAGAACCTCTACAGATTTGGAATTTGGCGATGCTCATGTATCTGTATCTTTAGAAACAAAAGGCGTAGAGCATCAAGCATTGATACGAAAACACTTAGGTGAAGGTGGATTTTCTTTTAAAGAGGAACATTAATAAGGCAGGAATATATGATAGCCATAGACTTAGGCTCAAATACATTACGCGTGTTAGTATATGACTGCATGAAAAAAAAGCAAGTCTTTGCCTATGAAAAAGTAGTTAAAACAGCAGATAAATTAGCAGAAAATGGCATCATAAATGATGAAGCCATACAGAGGATTATTGTTGCACTTAAAGAAGTGCAAAAGCAAGTAAATTTTTCTACCAGGGTACATGCAGTGAGCACTCAAGCTATGAGAAGTGCTTCTAATGCCAAAGAAGTATTAAAAAAAATTAAAACAAAAACAGGTGTGAATTTTAATATTATTTTAGGTGAAGAAGAAGCCAGACTGACGCTTTTGGCCGTAAAAAATAGATTGGAGAAACTGCATTATGCCTCGAGCACTTTTGTTTTAATAGATATAGGAGGAGGCTCTACCGAACTTATATTTCAGTATGCAAGCAAGATAATATCTAAATCCTTTCCTATAGGCATAGTGACTATAGCACAAAAATATAACAGCCTAGACAGCATACAAAAAGCCTTAGCTCAAGAAATGTTAGCTATGCAAATGTTTTGTGCTGAAACCTATGCTATTAATGGAAAACTACAAGCTTTTGTAGCAACAGCAGGTACACCCACTACAGTAGCAGCAATGAAGTTAGGGCAAGAGCATGCGTGTTATGATGCCTCTAAAATTAATGGTACATTACTAGAGTTAGAAGAGTTAGATTTTTATCTAGAAAAACTACTTTCGATGTCTTTTGAAAAAAGAGAACAAGCAGTAGGTACTGGACGTTCT
>Ga0164313_10004973_pt1 | contig 11778 bp, 2 predicted proteins | sample GuaBasSedimGuay4_FD_113735 | JGI IMG/M metagenome (GOLD analysis project Ga0164313, IMG submission 113735) | Subseafloor sediment microbial communities from Guaymas Basin, Gulf of California, Mexico - Guay4, Core 4569-4, 0-3 cm | ecosystem: Environmental > Aquatic > Marine > Hydrothermal vents >... | reverse complement strand
CGGTGCCGTTGCGGTACGCGGATAGGTGATGGCCTTGGGCCGGGCGAAGTAACCGTCGTTATGGATATCCATTTGATAGTTGACCGCATCGATGGTGGTGGTATGCCCTGCAGGGGCATAACCGATAGCTGCATCGTATTGATAGCTGCGGTTGTAGTCCGTAATACCGCCTATCTTGCGGTTTTCTGAGCCCAGCAGACCATCGGCCGGTGAGTCAAAGGTCCAACTATCCAGTATTGCACTACTACCAGCTCCAACACTGCGTTCATAGGTTCGGCCCAGGCCATCCACCTCAAATGAGGTGGCCTGGTTGTTGCCGTCGGTCTGGCTGGTCAGTTCCCCAAAACCATTGTAGCCAAAAGACCAGATACCCATATTGGGGTCATTGAGTGAAGTGCGATGACCCAGGTTGTTATAACCGGCCGTGGTCACGTTATTACCCGCATCTTCAATGCGGACAGGATTGCCGGCGCCATCGTGCCAAAAGTCGGTGTATTTGCCGTCAGCATCTTTGGTTGTTAACAGCTGACCCTGGCTGGAATAAGTGCGCGACATACTAAGGCCATTGACCGAAATGCCAGTTGCGAGGCCCTGATGATTATAAGTGGTAGTCAGCGATGTGCTGCTAGCCGTATTGTCTGTTTGTCGTGCCTGGGTCTTTGAGGTAACCCGTCCCAGGGCGTCGTAGTTGTAATTGGTGCCATAGGCTGAGATAGAGCCATAAGCGGGCTCAGTCACGCGTTTCAGCTGACCGTAGGCATCATATTCTTGCTCAACATACACCGTGCCATCAAAACCACCGGTGAGTTGCAATACATTGCGGTTGAGGCGGTCAAAGTTGATGGTGATACTGGGTGCACCATCTGTCCAGGATTTGACCTTATAGGCTTTAAGGGCGTTCACACAACCGGCACATACCCAAGAATAAGCCGTGCTGGTACGCGGTGCGTAGTGGTTTTCCTCTGTTGTTTTAGCATCAGATAATGAACCCGGATACCAGCGTTCAGTCTCACGGCCAAATACGTCGTACTCAAATCTGGTGAACAAGCCTTTTTCATCGGTGATGCTGGTCGGGTTGCCTTCCCGGGAGTCCACCACAGTGGAAACGATGTGACCTTCGGCGTTGTTGGTGGAGGTCAGAAAATAGCCAGTTCCACCGAACGTGGTTAAAGTACTACGGGTACCGGCGTAACTGCTGCCGGTCAGGGCCGTATTATTCAGGTTGCCGCGCGAATCATATGTGAAAATAGCCCTTGTGCCGGTTCCGACGATGCCGGAAGTACAGTTATTGGTGGTACTGCTGGCACCAGCGCTGCCGCTGACGACATACAGGCAATCGGGCTTGCGGTTGGTATTACCGGACTGGTAGCCATACAACTGTGTGACGGTGCGGGTCGGAGCCGACCCACTGTGACCAGGCAAATAGCTGACCGCATTGGCTTCCTTACTGCTTTTCAGGCGATTGATCCACCAGGTGCTGGTGTTGGCACCTACGTAAGTATTTGTCAGCGTTTGGGTGTGCTCCAACAGATTTGTATCTGTGGTGGTTGTCACCCTGCTTGTCAGGTTGCCATAGGCATCAAAGTTGTTGTTGACATCGATCTGGGTAACCAGCGTGGTTGAGTTCAAACGATTGCGCTTGGTCTGGCTGCTGTCAAGGTAAGGGAAATATACGTCGTTAGAACTGCTCCAATTCCAAATGTTGGTTGTACTGGAAATCACACTTATTTGCCCAGCCTTGGATACAGTAACTGTCTCAGCCAAACCCGCCAGGGGGAATATCTGATGGAACATGGTTTTGGTTCGAAGATCACTGGCGGCCGTGTTTTGTTCTGCGTAGATGGTTCTAAACCCTTGGAAGCCACGGCCCTGGGTGTTATACACCGCTTCTTCGTAGCCGTAGAAGGTGGTGTTATAGTCCGCTGAAGAACCCACCAACAGACCATTGGTTTCCATCATCTCAGACACCACGTACATGCTGGATTCGAAATAGATGTGATCGTCATCGACGTATCTACCAGTGTCAGGCACTTCATATAACGGTATGCCTGTACCGGATCTTGAAGGGTTGGCTGAAAGTGGCAGGTAATCCCATAACACCTGGTTGCCCAGGCCATCTGTGGCCATGGTCATCAAGTCGGGTGCTTTCATGTCTGTGCTGCCAGTTGTGGCGCCGAGGTCATGTTCCAGAAACAAGCCCAGACCTTGTTGGGCAACTATTGATGGCAAATTGGATAAACCGTATGAATCCACATCGTAAATATAGGCTTCCTGAATATTAACCAAAACATCGATCAAACCATCTCCATATGCATCCATAATATTGGGGCCGGAGTTGGCACCCAGATACAGGTCGCGATTCAGGTTCACTTTAGCCAGTGTGTATATACCGTTGCTGCCAAGTACGAACTCGTATGCAGCCATTTGATAGATGCCTCGGTCAAGACTGCTCAGGCCTTCTGTGTATAAGTTCCTGCCCTGTCCCAATGTGCTGCCATTTGAGCAGATGTCTTCGGCAAAATTCGGGTCATTTTCGTCTGTGAATAACACACAATAGTCCGCAATTGCTGAATCCACTTCTGGAAGCAATAGTTCGCTGACACCATCGTTATTGGTGTCAATGGTTCTGATTAGACCTGAGAATTTGGGCAGGTAGCCCTTACTACCACACGGCGCACCGATGCCAGCACAAATATCTTGATCAATAAATCCTGCGCTTGAAGACGTTTTAACTTTTGCCTCAAAGCTAACACCGTTGCTCAACTGATAATGCCATTTCTCACTGGCATTACCTTTCGCCTTGGGGACGTACACATAGTCGCGCAGACCGTCCCCATTTATATCCACAAAGTAATGATAAACCCTGCCAGGCAGGGCTTTGCTGTCAATTCCAATGTCGGTAAACGCAACTGTTGTAAAACCGGGCGTAAGGTTGCCATTATTTTTAAGGAAAGAAGATGTCAACTGGGTGTGGTTCAGGGTATTTTGACGCAGCAATATGTCGGGAAAACCATCGCCGGTAATGTCGCTGATATCACCGACAGAAATGTAGGCATAAGGGAAACCAGAATTGGTCCAGCCGGTAATATCATAGCTGCCCAGGTTTATGGCAGCTCCGAACGTGGGAGTTGAAGGTAAGCCGCCTTTCAAGTAAAGCATAAGATTTACTTCATCTGCGGTCGTATCATTTTCCACCACTAAAATATCGGGTTTGGTATCCAGGTTGAAGTCAGAAACGTATATCTTGAAGTTTGTAAAATTTGTTACCGTGCTGCTCAAATTAATGCCAGTTTGAATCGGCGCACCAAAGTTGCTGGCCTGAAAGGCACCCCCTTGGAAACTCAAAATTACAATTTCACCAGAGGTCGGATCCACCGAATCAATTTCAAGCCCGACGATATCCACTCGCCCATCATTGTTCATGTCTGCATGTGCATAGCTGGGCATTCCGCCACCTGGAGTGGCATTGAGAATTTCAGGTATACCCAGATCACCCACCAAAATTCCACACGGGGGTGATTGACAGTTATCGACGCTATCAACGAGGTAGCGTTGTACGGTGACACCGCTGCCCGTAGCTGTGATCACGCTATGATAAAACTCCTTAATACCGTCACCAGTAAAATCAGGCGCTTCCTGCAATTCGTGCGTGGTTAAATCACGCCATGGATCAATTGCCAGGGTTGTGGATTGTGTGCTTGATTGAGTTGACGGGTCACCTGCAATTGATTGCATGATTTCACGCATCTCCTCCGGAAAATGCATGGCCATGAATGTCTTCGAATAGCCCAGATCAAACAATGCTTGGTGTTTTTTAATAACGCCTAGCTTTAATCCACGGCCACTACTGGCAGATGTCGTCTTGCTGCTTTTTATCTTTGTGCTGGTTGCCGATTGCAGTTGCTGTACCGCCGGTGGGGCGACCTGCTCCTGGCGGTATCCCAAATCAGAAAACACAAATTTTGTCTTATCTTTCTGCCAGTCAAAGTCACTCGTGCGCACACAAGTTGATGAACCGCCGTTGAATCCACATTCCTGAATTGACGTTACAACAAGTCTTTGTGTGGCATCGCTATTCACGTAGCTAATGCTGTACTCGCGAATAGTTCCTGCAGAGTTGCTGGTGATAACCTTACTTAAACGCTTGGTTTGATCTGTGTGTTGACCTGCCTGGAATCGCTCGGTCAGGTCATTGCGACCGCCAGCTTGCCGATTTACATACTGGAACTGCACCCGGCGATCACCTTCGGTCGAGTTGGATCCCGTATAGGCAATGTAATCCACCAGCCATTCACCATCACCATGGGGCAGGTATTTATAAATCACATTGTTATTGGCGCGGTCTAATTCCCTTGTCAACAACCAGGCGCTGGTGCGCGTGCCGCTTTCACCTGTGCTTGTCGCCCTTTGCTGATAATCCCTGATTAGCCCTGATTTGGTCTCAACCTTGAAAGTCAGTGTATTACTGGTGGCTCCGCCTGAGCCTGACAAAGTTATCCTGCTGAAACTATCCAGTTCTGTTCTGTATTCAGCACCACTTGACCAATAACTGCCGCCGTTGACCTGAATTAGCCGCTGGCCATCCAGACACAATCTGTCTGTGTCTGTGAAATTGACGGGCAGATTCTGGTTTTCGCCTTGCGCTATAGTGGGTGAACAACGATGAATGCTAGACAAACCACTTAGCGACCATCCCATCCCCATGGGGCCGTCGCCGCCGCGACTGCTGTAACTAAATGCCAGACCCGGTTGCATTCCCTGTCGGCCGGGTGGTGTATTAATGGGAATTGTATAAGTAGCAGAGCCGCCACTCACACCGGCACTGCCTGCGACAGAACCCACGCTTGCATTATGGGCTGTGCGACTATGCAAGTTGGATGAATCCAGGGTGGCATCAGGAATACTGACTATGTCTTCACCAGCACCAGGAGCAGTCACTGTCCAATCAAATGTTGCTGAACTTTCACCTTGCCCATCATCAACGGTAATCGTCACTGCATAAGTACTAATAGCAGCATTCAAAACACCACTAACATCACAGCTAATGTTGGCATTTGCGGATACTGATAGCCCTGAAGGGAGTGTGTTGTCATCGCGGCAAAATAAATTATCACCTTCAATATCACTCACACCAATTGAAAGCGAGGGAGTGGAGTTTTGCTCACTAGTCTGATTTCCTGGGTTAATGATTACGGGCACGGAATTTTCAACAATCCAAGCGAATGCTGCAACATCACTACCACCGTTGCCATCATCCGCGGTCACCGTCACGGCATGGTTGCCGACAGTATCATTGACTGTGCCATTGATCAGGCCGGTTGATACATTAATCGAAAGACTGGCGGGTAACCCCGTCGCTGAATATGTCAACGTATCGCCCACATCCGGGTCACTGGCATTAATCTGCAAGGAAACAGTATTGCCGTTAGTGTTGGTCTGGGTTCCAGGATTGGTCACGGTGGGTGGGCTATTACCACTGATTGTCCAGGTGAACGCAACCCCGTCACTGCCACCATTACTGTCACTGGCGGTCACTGTAACACTGTATGGGCTTGAATCTTTGGCACCGGTCGTCACCGTACCACTGATAAGGCCTGTTGTAGGGCTGATTGACAATCCTGTCGGTAGATTGACAGCTGAATAACTAAGCGTTTCACCCGGATCTGTGTCGGAGGCAGTTATTTGTACTGATACCACTGCCCCTTCATCATCGGATTGGTTGCCCGGTGATGTCACGACCGGGTCAGTGTTCTGAATAGTCCAGGTGAACGCTGCAACATCACTACCACCGTTGCCATCACCCGCAGTCACCGTCACGGCATGGTTGCCGACAGTATCATTGACTGTGCCATCAATCAGGCCGGTTGATACATTAATCGAAAGACTGGCGGGTAACCCCGTCGCTGAATATGTCAACGTATCGCCCACATCCGGGTCACTGGCATTAATCTGCAGGGAAACCACATTACCATTACTGCTGGTTTGATTTCCTGGACTGGTAATCGTGGGCGGTGTGTTGCCACTGATGGTCCAGGTGAATATGGCTGAGTCACTACCGCTATGGTCATCGTTTGCAGTTACGGTGACGCTATACGGGCTGGAAGCCTTGGCACCTATGGCAATTGTGCCATTGATCAGACCCGTTGCGGTGCTGATAGAAAGGCCTGTCGGTAAGCCGGTAGCAGAAAAACTAAGCGTGTCACCCGGGTCTGTGTCGGACGCACTGATTTGCAAGGAAACCACCGCACCTTCATCATGGGACTGGTTACCCGGTGATGTAACCACTGGATCCGTGTTCTGGATGGTCCACGTAAATGTCGCTATATCACTACCGCCTTTGCCATCATCCACTGTCACTGACACGGCATGGTTGCCGACAGTATCATTGACTATGCCATCGATCAGGCCGGTTGATACATTAATCGAAAGACTGGCGGGTAACCCCGTCGCTGAATATGTCAACGTATCGCCCACATCCGGGTCACTGGCATTAATCTGCAGGGAAACCACGTTACCATTACTGCTGGTTTGATTGCCTGGATTCGTAATCGTGGGCGGCGTGTTGCCAATTGTCCACGTGAAAACCTCACTATCACTACCGCCGCTACCATCGTTGACTGCAACCGTCACCGAATGATTTCCAGCTGTGTCATTGACGGTACCGTTAATCAGGCCAGTTGATGTATTAATCGAAAGACTGGCAGGTAAACCAGTCGTTGAATACGTCAGCGTTTCACCAATATCAGGATCACTGGCGCTAATCTGCAGGGACACAGAATCACCGTTGCTACTAGTTTGTGTGCCAGGGTTAATGATCGTGGGCTGGGTGTTACCAATCGTCCAGGTGAAGCTGACCGCATCACTGCCGCCGTTTGTGTCTGTCACAGTAACGTTGATTGTATAAGACCCAGAAGCTGCATTAATAGCGCCGCTAATCAGACCCGTGGAACTATTTATCGTTAGGCTATTGGGTAAACCGGTTGCCGAGTAACTCAGTGGATCGCCGGGGTCGGGGTCACTTGCCTGAATCTGAAGGGTGGCGCTTTGACCAATACTATTGGTTCGATTGCTGGGCTGAGTAACTGAAGGAGATGTGTTCGCGAGAGTCCAGGTGAATGAGGCTTCAACTGCCGGATTGTTACCGTCCAAGACTTCAATCACTACAGGGTAGTTCTGGATATTGGAGTTCACCACTCCCGTGATAACGCATAGTGTATTACCAACATTGGCGGACACCGACAAGCCACCCGGCAAACTATTATTTTTTTCTTGGCAGGTCAGATTATCACCATCCGGATCACTGATCGCAAAAGAGAAATTTCCTGAACTACCATTGTAAATAGTCGGGGGATTAGAAAATGCCGGTATATCAGGAGGCAAGTTTTGTGTAACTGTAAATGAAGTTGAATATGCGATTAGCGTACTGGAAAAGCTATTACCCATGTTTAGTCTGAATTTATATGTGCCGGGTGCGGTTAAAACCTTCGTAACATTCTCCATCGCCGGTTCGGTTGAAGTCTGAATCGTGGAATAGTTGTTCGCCGTCTGGTTAAATGAATACGCAGTGGCATTGGGATAGTCACTGTCGGTAAACCAAGAAACCTGAACCACGCAGCTTGGGGAAAAACCACTTACGACGCAGCTACTACCACCACCATGGGTATAGAAAATACCATGAAAATTTGCTTTTTTATCGAGATAAACCGGCACACTGTTAGTGCCCACACTGACTGACCCAGTTGAGTAAGTTGTCCCGGGAAGAGTAAAGTTGGCCCAAAAACGTTCAGTATTAAAGCCACTAAAGTATCGTCGTCCATTCCGATTGCTAGTACTCGCAGACACACTAGAATTACACCCGGAGTCATACCACACGGGTGACCAGGAGCCTGAATTGCTACTGGGTTGATACCCCTCAGTCACATAGGAAAGGCAATAACTGGTGTTACTGGGTGACGGGTTACCAGAATTGAGAGCTTGAACCCAAACCGGATCACCAACACTGTCTTCAAACACCAATGCAAGAACTTCAGCAGTATGCTTAATATCGTTTACGACAAAGTAACTATTTACACCGGCTTTCTCCCACAAACCACCAAGGTGGCTGATATTGCTGGTCGATGATGGATCTTGCCCCAAAAGGATCTGCAGATTGTGGGTGCCACTGAGCCCTCCGGGTATTTCAGGGTCACCTTCAAGTTTAAAGGTCGCGCTCCAGACAATAGTGCTGCTTGTATTGTTCGAACCAAAGGTGATGTCTGCACCACCCACCCAAGATTCTACGCCATTTCTGGTGATATACAAAAACCCGCCATATGTGTTGGGTGCAACTTTCTTAATTGCTTTTAGTTTGACGACAACTGGGCGGTATTGAGTATAGATGGTTTCCACCGGCTCTCCTGGCGGATCTATAACATGAACTTCCTTTGCCTCAAATGTGTACCAAATACCGACCAGGTCATAAACGTTACCGTGATCAGGATCAGAATCCGGAAGGGACAAACGATTTGCCCAGTAAAAACTCCAACCCTGTCCATCTTTAAGCGGATCATACCATCCACCTGGACGCAGCTCATCCGGTCCACCAACAACGGCAGACGAACTAATCGGAGTCTCTACAGACTCGGGCTCGTTACCGGATGAATCAGCAAGCAGGGATTGTTGCACCGACACCGGTACAGTAAGAGTAAGCTTTTGAGAATTCTTACCACATTCCGGGGCAACTGTTTCATTCTTGCGACAGGCGGCAACTCTGTATGTGTAGTCACTGGCTGCAATTCGGTAGGGGCGGATACTGGGTTTATCGACAAAGGAATTTCTCTCACTTCCGGCAAAAGTTTCAGTGATCCGAAATATTTCTACTACTTCTCCGTTGGGCATTTTCCATGCAAGATCAGCATAACCATCACTTGTACCCAATTGTGTAGGCACAGTCCATTCAGGCGTACCTAAAATTTCTGGTGGCGCAGCAATTGCCGGCATCGAGAAAACACAGAAACTTAGTGTTGAAATGAAAAATGTGAAAACCATAAAAAATCTGGAAGAAATATAACTCGCGGAAGCCGCGCATTTTGAAGAATGCATCATAAGTTCCTTTATCAAGTCTGTATTCCGGGCACATCAGAACATTTGCTGTCTACCTGCACCCATTTTTAAAAGCTCGTGACCCTTTAATGTTTTCAGGTCACTTTGATTTATCACAAAAGCTTCATTTCGCTTGCATGTTTATTTTGGGGTATTGAATCAATAGCCCATACGCTTTGTCAAACGCCTAAACTGTTGTTTATAAGATGGATGCTGGACTTTCCAACACTATAGTGCTTAGTTTTAAGTACAATAGTGCTGGATTTTAACGGTATGCATTTACGTATCAAGATTAGGTAGAAAGGTTACTCTTTTGTTTCTGAAAGATTATCCCAGAATCAATGTTCACGTACTCGTCAGGAAACCGGCCACTATAGTGCTAAAATTCTTCCCAATAGTGCTGGAATTTAATTCCCTTTTCGTGACTAAATCTCTACCATTTATGACATAGATCAATTCACATCAATCCAAAAGCCGGTTTGCATTGTTAGCCTCATAGAGTTCATGAGTTAATGCCCATACAGCTTCTTGAGAACTCAGGCTCAACCTCACGTAACATCGCAGCAAAGGTGCAAAATCGGTATGCCCGAACTCCTCCAAAAAAGTGACCGGTGCTAGTAACAGCCAGCGTTCGCAGTCAAACGCATTGGCCAGGCGTTCAAGCAGATCGACAGAAGTACTTTTCTCCTGGCGAAGTATGTTGCTGATCTGTGTTTGTGATATTCCAGTAATGTCTGCAAGCTCAGCTTGCGATTTGATACCGACATGCTTCATTAGTGACCTGACATTAGTTGCCAGGATCTCTCGATTATTCATTGCTCCTTCCCCCGCTCTTGATAGTCAACACTGACTAGGAGTGCAACAATTCCACATTTTCTATCAGTACGCAAATGTAGTACTCCGACTTCCACGTCCGTGACATGGTGAATCTCCCGGCCATAGCACCCTCTGACGAGGTAGAGCGTCATGCGAGGGAAAAGAGATTCCTCGCCAGACACACAAGGCAGGCCTTACAATGCGCATGGCACAAACTGTGCACCAGAACATACCTCTTCTTACCTGAGGTATGATTTAAGTAATGAATTCCCTGATTGCTACATTAATCTTTTACCAGGTGCTTTTGCTCAGCATTGGCTGGTGGGCCAGCAAGCGCACGGATGACAATGAAGACTTCTACCTCGGCGGTCGAAAACTGGGTGCCGCTGTCGCCGCCCTGAGTGCTTCTGCCAGCTCGTCTTCAGCATGGAGCCTGCTGGGTGTTTCCGGTGCAGCCTACGCCTGGGGGTTACCGGCCATCTGGTTGATCCCCTCTACCCTGCTTGGCTTTTTCATCAACTGGTACTGGGTCGCGCCACGCTTGTGGCAACGCAGCAGGGACAATAATGCATTAACCCTGACCGAGTTTCTCGCTGGCCCACCGGGTGATCCGGCCCGCAAGATCATCATGCGACTCGGCGCCGTGGTCATCCTGTTCTCATTCACCTTTTATATAGCAGCCCAGTTCCAGGCAGCAGGCCACACCTTCGCCGGCGCACTTAACATGGATCCGATGATGGCCATCGCACTCGGCGCAACCATTGTACTGGCCTACGTCATGCTCGGTGGTTTCTGGGCCGCCAGTATCACTGACAGCCTGCAAGGCATATTAATGGCTGTCAGCGCGGTTGTACTACCCCTGATCGCCCTGTTTGCGGTTGGCGGGCCGGGTGCTCTGATTTCCAGCCTTGCCGTTGACGGCCTGTCATCAGTTGAACTGTGGACCCGCCAGGAAAGCCTGGCAGCCGGTATTGGTTTTGTCATCGGCCTGGCAGGGATCGGCCTCGGTTATCCGGGACAACCCCATGTGGTTAACCGCTTTATGGCGATGGAAGACAAAAAGGCCATACCAACCGCGCGAATGATCGCCATTGCCTGGGCCGTCATGATATATACCGGCATGGTTTTACTCGGCTGGTGCGGACGCATCCTGGTATCTGCCCTGGGTGACGGCGAACAGGTATTGTTTGCCCTGGCGACATTATTATTACCCTCCATACTCGCCGGCATCATGGTGTCCGCCATACTGTCAGCCATCATGTCCACCGCCGACAGCCAGTTGCTGGTCGCGGCATCCAGCGTCAGTCACGATATGCGTGATGGAAAAACAGCGACGAAAGAAAGTTTAAGGCAAGCACGCTGGGTCGTATTGTTCATCGGCCTGGCCGCCATCGCCCTGGCCATTTTCTCACCCGAAGCCATCTTCAGCCGTGTCCTGTTTGCCTGGCAGGCACTGGCCGCAGCATTCGGCCCATTACTCATCATCACCCTGTGGCGCGGCCCGGTCAGACCCAACTGGCGTATTGCTGCCATGTCCTCGGGCTTCATACTGACCGTGATTCTGAACTGGACCACCGATACCCCCGGTGATATCGCAGAGCGCTACATCCCCTTACTGGTAGCCTTGGCGCTCGCCTGGAATGGATCAAAAAACCGCTAAACATTGTTTGCATTTTTCTCTACTGGTGTTATACTTCACTACAACACTAATAAATCAATACAATTTTGATGAGATACAAGATGCTAAATTTAACACCACATCACAGATTACATGTTCCCAACGGACTGGCAGTTCTTGCTGCCGTACTGCTGTTGGTCATCAGTGCTGCCAATTTCAACTCAAGTTCAGAAACTGACCCTTCTGGCGCGAAAGCCAGCCAT
>Ga0164313_10004972_pt1 | contig 11779 bp, 9 predicted proteins | sample GuaBasSedimGuay4_FD_113735 | JGI IMG/M metagenome (GOLD analysis project Ga0164313, IMG submission 113735) | Subseafloor sediment microbial communities from Guaymas Basin, Gulf of California, Mexico - Guay4, Core 4569-4, 0-3 cm | ecosystem: Environmental > Aquatic > Marine > Hydrothermal vents >... | reverse complement strand
GACGCTTCGGAAAATGGCCGAAGGTGGAATGTACGATCAAATCGGCGGCGGCTTCGCTCGGTACTCCGTCGACCATCGTTGGCTCGTTCCGCACTTCGAGAAGATGCTCTACGACAACGCGCACCTCGCCCGGGTCTACCTCCATGCATGGCAGGTCACCGGCAACGACTTCTACCGCCGCATCACCGAGGAAACGCTCGACTACGTTCTTCTGGAAATGCGGCACGAGGATGGTGGATTCTACAGCAGCCAGGATGCGGACAGCGAAGGCGTCGAAGGCAAGTTCTACGTATGGTCTGCCGACGAGATTCGCGAGGCTCTGGGCGAGGACGCGGACACGTTCATGCGCATCTACGGCGTGTCGGACGAGGGGAACTGGGAGGGTCACAACATCCTGAACCTGCACCTCGATCCAAAGGGACTGGCGGCGCAACTGGACGTCGCTCCGGCGGCACTCGATGCGCGGATGACGGAAGCTCGGGCGAAGCTCTACGCGCTGCGTTCGAAACGCATCTGGCCCGGCCTCGACGACAAGGTCCTGACCTCATGGAATGGTCTGATGTTGGCGGCGTTCGCCGAAGCAGGGCAGGCCCTGCGCCGCCCCGACTATATCGAGGCAGCCGAATCGAACGCGGCCTTCCTGCACAGCACCATGCGGCACCAGTCAGGGCGCCTGTTGCGGACGTGGAAAGCCGGCTCCAATGCCAAGTACAACGCCTACCTCGAGGACTACGCCTACCTAGCCGATGGCTTACTGGCGCTCTACGAAGCTACGTTCGAAACGCGCTGGGTCGATTGGGCGCGCGAGCTAGCTGAGCTGATGCTCACCCACTTCCGCGACACGAAGAACGGCGGCTTCTTCGACACCTCGGGCGACCATGAGCAGTTGATCCACCGGCCGAAGGATCTTCAAGACAATGCGGTGCCGAGCGGGAACTCGATGGCCGCCAGCGTTCTGTCGAGGCTCAGCTTGCTCACAGGCAACGGCGACTACTGGCAGGTCGCCGAGCAAAGCACGGCGACGATGAGCAAGCTCATGAGCCAATATCCATCCGGCTTCGGTCAATGGCTCAACGTTGCGAGCTTCATACTCGGAGAACCGCGGGAGGTCGCGCTCGTCGGAAGCAAAGAAGAGATCGACCCCTTGCTCGAGGTCGTCCGCAACGGCTACCGGCCCTTCCAAGTCGTCGCCGCCGGCAATGAGGGCGAGGAAGCCCCGTTGCCTCTTCTGGAGAACCGTCCTCGAATCGACGGCAAGGGCACGGCGTACGTATGCCGAAAGTTCGTGTGCCAAGCCCCGCTGACCGATCCCGGAGAGCTTGCGCGAGAACTGGGGTCGGCTTGAGGCGTCGCTGGATATGGGTCGCCGTGCTCGCCCTCGGGTTGACGGTATCCTTCGCAACGATGACGAGAAGGTCTAGCGCGTGGAAGGCCCTGATCTCGGTAGGATATCCCGATGTCAGGTGGGTCGATGGCGAAACGCTCTCCCGGTGGATGAACAAGACGTCGGACGAGGTGCTGGTGCTCGTCGACGCGCGCACCCCCGAGGAACAACAGGTGAGTCACCTGCGAGATGCACGGCACTTAGACGCAAGCAACCCCGACATCGAAGCGCTAGCGATCCCAGCGGACGCCACGGTCGTCGTCTACTGTTCCATCGGGTACCGGAGCGCCATCATCGTCGAGCAGTTGACGCAGGCAGGAGTCCAGAACGTATACAACCTCGATGGAGGACTCTTCGAGTGGGCCAACCAGGATCGGCCGATCTATCGCGGAGAGGAGCAGGTCCACGAGGTGCATCGGTTCAACCGCATCTGGGGTCTGCTCCTACGAAGAGACCTGAGGGCTGAAGACTAAGGAGCTCGACTTCGCGCGGAGCCGAGCTAGCGCGCCGGCGGCTCGTCGATCACGACGGGATTGCGGGCCGGAGCGTCCGGCGTGCCAGTAGGAGGCGGTGGCTCCCTGGGGAAGTCGGGAACGGTCCAGTCAATCCCATCATCCGACTCAGGCGACGTCTCCTTCTCGGTTCCGGCTCCGCTTTCGTCCCCAACCTCGCCTCCGCTCTGAGCAGCCGTCTCTGGCACCGCCACCATCTCTGCAGCTGTCTCTGGCACTGTCTCTGCCGCTGTCCCTGCCGTTGCCCCCGTCCCCGCCACTGGCCTCCTCTTGCGCGGCTTCTTCTTGGCCTTTGGCTTTGGCGGCGCCTTCTCCTCAACCACCGGCTCTTCCGTCACGACTTCCTCGACCACCACCGGCTCCACCACCGGCGCGTCGGTCCCGATGTCGGCGACTTGCGCGTCGGGCTCTGCGACGGGAGGTTGCGCTGGCATGGCCTGTGGCTCCTCGGCGGTGGCTCGTGGCGCGCGTTGCAACCACAACGCGCTGGTCACCACGGCAACCATGATCAGGCCCAACAATCCAAGCGAAGCCCAGAGCCATTTGTGATTCCGCTGCTTTGGCCGAGTCGCTGTGGCTAGGTCGTGCGACGTAGTCCCAAAGGGCTTGGGTGCAGATGACAGGAGCGCCTCGTCGTCCGGGGTGCGATCGACTGCGATGGGTTGCGTATCGGCCAAAGGAGACGGAGAGCTCGGAGGGGCACTGGACCCGAGAAGCTCGGCCAGATACGAGCCCGGGGACGCCAACTCGTCGCCCCAGACGGTGCCGAAGAGGAGCGCCCGCGCGTCGTTCAGCAGGCCCGCATTGTCGGCCGCCTCCGCGAGAGCGTCCAAGAACTCCGCGAGTGATTGCTGGCGCGCCTCGGGGTCCTTGCTGAGCGAGCGCATCACGACCCGGGCGACGTCGTCGGGCACCTGTGCACCCCGGCCCTTCGATTGAAGAAGAGGCGGCTCTTGGTGCACGTGCTGCATCAAGACCGCGCCCGCCGTCTTGCCTTCAAATGGAAGCTCGCCGGTGAGCAGCTGGTAGGTCAGGACGCCGAGGGAGTAAATGTCGCTTCGTTGGTCGGTCTCTTCGCCGGTCGCTGCCTCGGGCGAGATGTACGTCGCCGTTCCGAACACACGCCCGCTCTGCGTCGTCGTTGGCCCGAAGCCCTCGGCCTGCAGGACGCGGGCAATGCCGAAGTCCACGAGCTTGACGAAGTCGGCATCTCGGCCGCGCCGCACGAGGTAGACGTTCTCGGGTTTGATATCGCGATGCACGATCCCCGCGGCGTGCACCGCTCCGAGCCCCGCGCAGAGCTTCATGATCATGATCAGCGCACGCTCGAGTGACGGCCAACCCTCCTCGTCCAGCTCATCGGCGAGCGAGCGACCCTCGAGCAGCTCCATCACGATGTAGAGCCGGCCATCGGCGAGCCGACCGGAAAGAAAAACACGGACGAGGTTCGGGTGGTCTAGCGAGATGGCTACGCGGGCTTCGCGCTCGAACCGAAAGACCGCCTGTTCGTCGCGCGCCAGCTCAAGCCTCAAGACTTTGATGGCGACGTCGCGGCCCACCGTCGTCTGATGCGCGCGATATACGGTCCCCATCCCGCCAGTCCCGATCTGTTCCTCGATGCGAAACTGCTCGAGCAAGACGGTACCGAGCAAGGGGTCAGCAATCTCGTCGTCGGTGACCAGCAGACTGCCGTCGTGCGGGCAATACTCGGCTCGGCTCCCAAACTTCGAACCGCAGCGAAGGCATATCTTCCGCATGTCCGTAAGCTTTCCTAAAGACCAAAGGGGCGTAGCATCTGGTAGGGGGTAGTACAATTCACCCCTCCGACGCACGTTTGGCTGCTAGCTTCACTTCCATGCGCATAATTGGGGGTCGGCTTTCGGGGCGCAGGTTCGGCGCACCAAGCGGGCGGGGCACACGGCCGACGTCGGACCGCGCCCGAGAGGCCCTCGCCTCCGCGCTCGAGTCTCGCGGCGCGTTTCACGGCGCGCGCGTGATGGATCTGTTCGCGGGGACGGGAGCATTTAGCTTCGAGGCGCTTTCCCGGGGCGCATCAGAGGCCGTCGTGGTGGACTGCGATCCGCGAGCCATCCGGCAGCTCATCCAGAGCGCGAAGGAGCTCGAGCTCAGCGCGCAGATCCTCACCTCGCGGGTGAACCTTCTGGGTGAACCCGCCGGGGCCATTCGAAAGCTTCCAGAAGCAGACGCGGGCTTCAGTTTGGTGTTTGCCGACGCGCCGTACTCCGAAATCGACTCGGTCCCGCCGCTCCTGGACGCACTGGTTGCGGCCGGTCGACTGGCCCCAGGCGCCTGGGTCGTCATCGAGCACCCGGCAACCCACGAGTGGCGCTGGCCAAATCAACTCGCGTCGGACGCGGACTACCGCTATGGTCAGACCGGTATTAGCCTCGGCGTCTACGCACCCGAGAAAGGCAGACAGTGAGAGGCATCGCCGTTTATCCCGGGTCGTTCGACCCGATCACCAAGGGACACACCGCCATCCTTCATGCAGGCTTGGTGGCATTCGAGACGATCATCGTCGCGGTTCTGAACAACGAAAAAAAAGAGGCACTGTTTAGTGTGGCCGAGCGAATGGAGATGATTCGAGAGTCGGCGGCCGAAATGGGCGCCGATCCGGGCCGCATCGAGGTCGATAGCTTCGACGGCCTTCTAGTCAACTACGCCCAGCGCCGGAATTCGCGCGTCATCCTGCGTGGCCTTCGCGCCGTCGCAGACTTCGAATACGAGCTTCAGATGGCCAACATGAACCGTCATCTCAACCAGGACGTCGAGACGGTGTTCATCATGGCCAACGATGCGTACTTCTACGTCGCGTCCAACCTCGTCAAAGAGGTTGCAAGGCTGGGCGGCAACGTCGCGGACTTGGTGCCCGGTCCCGTCCTGCCAAGGCTCCTCGCCAAGTTCGACAAGTAGATCGGCTGGCTGACGAGCCCTTCGCGAGCGAGCCGCCGTAGCTCCGGCAAGGCGCCCAGCGAGACCTTCCCCAGCTGCAGCTCCCCGAGACTCGTCTCTCCGCGGGCGACCGCACGGCGCACTCGCAACCAGCTGGTCAAATAGACTGCATCGCGCGCAACGCCGCCTGCTCGGAAGGCTCGTTCGCAGAGCGTCACCGCTCCGCCTGCAGAAAAATCATGTTCGCTAACCAACGTGCGCGCAGCGTCGCCGAACGACACGCCGGCATGCATCGCGTGCGTCGCGAGCAAGCGGCCAGCCAACGTCCTTTGGCGGCACGGGCTCAGCAGCCCCGCAAGCTCTTCGAGGTAGATCGCCACGCCCTCCTGGTCGCCGTAGGAGCCCGCAGTACCGATGGCGAAAACCCCCAATGCCTGGGCGCGACCATTGAATGCCGACACCAAATGCCCGTAGACCTCGTGCGTTGCGAGACGCTGCGCCTCGTACGCGCCAAAAAGCCGGTCTGCGATGAAGACGGTGCGCTCGCCCACGGCGGCATTCGCGATCAGATTCGGATCGACCCGCACCGCAATGTGCAGGCGGACATGCTTGGCGTACGCGAGCATGAGGTCGCGCAGATTGACGCCCTTGGCCGACGCTGCAGGGATGGTCTTGGGTTCCTGCTGCAGGGGAGTGTGGGCAAGAATCTCGTGCGCGGCGTCGAGGACGGTGTGCTCGCCATCTGAAAAGAGCCGCTCGCTGCCAGTGCCGAAAAGTCGCGCGGCCATTGGACGCACTTGCTTGCTACGTCCGAGAGATTCGAGGAGCAGCAGCTCGGTTTCGAGCTCTTCCAGCCGCTGCACATAGAGGTCAGAGGCTACCGAATCAACAGCGAGCTCCCTCGCGCGTGCGAGCTCGCGCCACACGCTTCGCTCGACGGCGACGGGCTTCCATTCCCAACACGGCTTGGCATGCTCACCCCTTGCGACGGAGTTGGTGAGCCGCTGACGTTCGACGGGGTCGCTATGAGTCGTCGAGCCGACGAGGTGCCGCGCTGCGCCATGCAAACGGCGCAACGCAACATCGAGCTCCGCCTGATGACGGCGAGCGCGCGGGCCGTGAGGGCCATCAGAGAAGCTGCGTCGCGCGGTCTGCGAGCTCACTTCGCTCACCTTTCGAGAGTGTGACATGGGCACCGATGTTCTCATTCTGAAAACGCTGCGCGACGACGGTAAGGCCGTTGCTCGCGGCATCCACATAGGGGTTGTCGATTTGGTACGGGTCGCCGGTGAGGACTATCTTCGTGTCGGCTCCACAACGGGTGATCACCGTCTTCACCTGATGAGGAGTGAGGTTCTGCGCTTCGTCGACGACCAGAAACTGATGCGGAAGGGAGCGGCCACGAATATACGTGAGCGGCTCGACCTGGATGACGCCCGACGCAACGAGCTCTTCGTAGTTGCGGTACTCTGACATGCGGCCGCGCCCACTGCTGAAGATGTACTCGAGATTGTCGAATATCGGCTGCATCCAGGGGTTGAGCTTTTCTTCGACGGTCCCCGGTAGATAGCCCACGTCGCGACCCATGGGAAAGATCGGGCGTGAGACGAGCATTCGGCTGTACGCGCCGTCTTGCACGACGGACTGGAGTCCAGCTGCGATAGCAAGCAGCGTTTTCCCGGTGCCCGCCTTCCCGATCAACGTCAACAAATGAATCTGTGGCGAGAGCAGCATGTCGAGTGCGAAGTATTGCTCGAGGTTTCGGGGCCGAACGCGCCAGACCCCCTCGCGACCGACCCGGAGGGGGACAATCGCTTCGCTCTTGGGATCGAATCGTCCGAGTGCGGTGTGCCTGGGTTGATCGTGCTCACGAAGCACGACACCTGCGTTCGGGTAGAGCTCGACGTCGAGCGCGCTGGCATCGACTGGCTCCCGCTGGGCCAATTGATCGACCACGTCGCGACCCACGTCGGCGGTGACGACGCCCGAGTAGAGCTCGTCAATTGAGACACGCCCGCCCTCGTAGGTCTCTGCCTTGAGCCCGAGCGCGTCGGCACGAATGCGGAGGTTCGTGTCCATGGTGACGAAAATGAGCGGCTCATCCGGGCTCTGGTCTCGGAGGTCGAGCGCCATCTGCAAGATGAAACGGTCCATCTCACCGGGCCCAGGGGCTCGCTTGGGCATCTCGGTTGGGACGGCGACCCGGAGCTCTCCGCCAGTGCTCTCGAGCGGCACCCCTTGGTCGAGAGTGCGACCGTTCTGATTGCGAAGCTCGTCGAGAATGCGCGAGAGGTGCCGCGCGTTCTGCCCCAACTCGCTCAACTCTTTTTTGAATTGATCGACCTCTTCGATCACGAAGATCGGTAGGACGACCGCGTTGTCTTCGAATTTATAGACCGCTAATGGGTCGTGAAGGACCACATTGGTGTCCAAGACGTAGGTCTTCTTCACGTTGAAGAACGCTAGCATGCTTTGGCGCGCGACGTACCGAGAAACGAAAACGAGGTATAGTGCGCCCGCGGAAAGTCCATGATCGAGGAGTTGAGTTACCAGAGCCTCGCGATCCTCGCGGCAGCTGGAGTGCTCGCGACGGTGATGAATGTGATGGCCGGCGGCGGTGGCATGATCGTGTTGCCCGCGCTGATGGCGCTAGGACTGCCCGCAGACGTTGCAAATGGGACGTATCGGCTCGGGGTCGTCACGCAAAGCATCGCAGGCACTGCAGCCATGCGCCGCGAAGGAAAGCTCGACACCGGATCGATTGTTCCAATTCTGATCCCTACCGTGGTCGGGGCAGTCGTTGGCGCGCTGCTTGCAACCTGGGTGCCGCGCGAAGTTCTCAAGCCGATCATGCTGGTGACGATGATCCTGATGGCAGCGATGATCGCCTTCCGAAAGCAGACCTTGATTCCGGGCGAGGGACCGACGCTGACTCCGCAAGAAGCGCCTCGCTCTTTCGTCGGGCTATTCTTAGCCGGCGTTTATGGGGGTTTCATACAAGCCGGCGTCGGTTTTCTATTGCTCGGCGTCCTCGTTGGAACACTGCGTCACAACCTGATCACAGGCAACGCACTGAAGTTGGTGATCACGCTCGCATTTGGCTCGGTCTCCCTCGGAATCTTCGTCTGGGCTGGATTGGTCTCATGGGCGCCCGCGCTCGTGTTGGCGGCCGCGTCGATCGTCGGTGCCCGACTTGGCGTACGTCTCATGCTCAAGGTCCCCATCGGTGGGTTGAGGTGGATTGTGTTCGCATGTGTGGTCGCGACGTGCATCGCCGCCTGGCTTCGATAGTTAACAAGGATCCTCGTTGGTGATACTCTGATCGCTGAGGAGGACTTGGCGATGGGGGAAATGGTCAAGCAGATAGCTGCCCTGCAGGACTACGAACGCTACCAGGATCTACACTGGGAAGGTTCCTTCGAAGATTACCTTCAGATCATCAGGGAGAAGCCGCAGGTCACGCGCAATGCGTTCCAGCGTCTTTACGACATGGTCGTCTCCTACGGTGAAGAAGAGTACATCGACAACAAGAAGAAGCTGATCCGCTACCCGTTCTTCAAAGACCCGGTCGAGAACGGCAAGGACGCGATCTTTGGTTTGGACATTCCGCTAATGCGCTTGGTGCATGTGCTTCATGCGGCTGCACAAGGTTACGGCCCGGAAAAACGAATCATCTTGCTCCACGGTCCGGTCGGTTCGTCGAAAAGCACGATCGCGCGGCTGCTGAAGAAGGGGCTCGAACGCTACTCCCGTACCGCCGAGGGCGCGCTGTACACCTACGAATGGACCAATCTAGACTCGACGGGGCTCGCGGGGGGCGACGACGTGTTCCCGTGTCCCATGCACGACGAGCCACTTCGTTTGATTCCGGCCGAATGGCGCGACGCGGCGATGCAAGAGCTGCGATTGGGAGATGACCGGAGGCGCATCAACGTGCGTGGTGAGCTCAACCCCGCGTGCCGATTCATCTTCCGAAGCCTGCTCGAACGTTACGACGGCGACTGGTCCAAGGTGATGGGCAACCACATCAAGATCAAGCGTTTGGTCTTGAGCGAGCAGGACCGCGTCGGCATCGGCACCTTCCAGCCCAAGGACGAGAAGAACCAGGACTCGACCGAGCTCACCGGTGACATCAACTACCGGAAAATTGCCGAGTACGGCTCCGATTCGGACCCTCGCGCATTCAACTTCGACGGGGAATTCAACATTGCGAACCGTGGCGTGGTCGAGTTCGTCGAGGTCTTGAAACTGGATGTCGCCTTCCTTTACGACCTACTCGGCGCAACCCAAGAGCACAAAATCAAGCCGAAGAAGTTCGCCCAGACCGACATCGACGAGGTGATCATCGGTCACACGAACGAAGCGGAGTACAAGAAGCTCATCAACAACGAGTTCATGGAAGCGCTTCGCGACCGCACGATCAAGATCGACATCCCATACATCACCAAGATGAGCGAAGAGATCAAGATCTACCAGAAGGACTTCAGCTCCGCTCGCTTGCGCGGCAAGCACGTCGCGCCGCACACGCTCGAGGTGGCGGCGATGTGGGCTGTGTTGAGTCGTCTCGAGGAGCCCAAGAAGCATCAGCTCGCGCTGCTTCAAAAACTGAAGCTCTACGACGGCAAGATCCTGCCAGGCTACACGCAAGACAACGTGAAGGAACTGCGCAAGGAAGCGATCCGCGAGGGGCTCGAGGGCATGTCGCCCCGATACGTGCAGGACAAGATCAGCAACTCGCTCGTGCGCGAGGGGACCGAGGGGTACATCAACCCGTTCATGGTGCTCAACGAGCTCGAAAAGGGACTCCGTGCATCGCTTACCGTCGGTGAGGATCAACGCAAGCGATATGGCGAGCTGATCGGTGTCGTGAAGGCCGAGTACGACGAGATGGTCAAGAACGAGGTGCAGCGCGCAATCAGTGCCGACGAAGAGGCGATCGGGCGGCTGTCTGCGAACTACGTCGACAACATCCGGGCCTACTTGATGAAGGAGAAGGTCAAAAACAAGTACACCGGCAAGGACGAAGAGCCGGACGAGCGCCTGATGCGGTCGATCGAAGAGAAGATCGACATCACCGACTCTCGCAAGGACGACTTCCGTCGCGAGATCATGAACTTCATCGGGCACCTAGCCCTCGAAGGTAAGAAGTTCACCTACGAGACGAACGACCGTCTGCGGCGCGCACTCGAAATGAAGCTCTTCGAAGACCAGAAGGACTCGATCAAGCTGTCGAGCTTCGTGTCCAACGTCATCGACAAAGAGACGCAAGACAGGATCGACATCATCAAGAACCGGCTAATCAAGTACTTTGGCTACAACGAGGCGTCAGCGACGGATGTGCTCGCTTACGTCGCCAGCATCTTCGCGAGGGGCGACGTAAAGGAGTAACGCGTGTCGCTGCGAATTGACCAGGATCATTCCCGGTTCCGCAACATTGTCCGAGGTCAGATTCGGCAGAATCTCCGCAAGTACATCTCCAAAGGGGAGTTGCTCGGCAGGCAGGGTAAAGACATCGTGTCGATCCCGGTCCCTCACATCGACATTCCGAAGCTGCGTTTCGGCGACAAGCAACAAGGCGGCGTGGCCCAGGGCGACGGGGATCCAGGAGATGCACTGTCCGGAAGTCCGGAGGACGGCGACGGCCAGGGAAAGGCGGGCGATCAGGCAGGCGACCACGTGCTCGAAGTGGAGCTCACGCTCGACGAGCTGGCCGACATCCTCGGCGAGGAACTCGCGCTCCCTAACATCGAGAACAAGGGCAAGAACGCGATCGTCGACAAGAAGGATCGCTACGTCGGCGTTCGCAACGTTGGGCCCAACTCCCTGCGCCACTTCAAGCGAACCTTCCGGAGCGCGCTACGGCGTCAGATCGCACTCGGGACGTACGACCCGAAGCGTCCGGTGATCATCCCGACCCGCGACGACATGCGGTACAAATCGTGGAAGACCGAGGAGGAGCCGGTCGCGAACGCCGTCATCCTCTACATGATGGACGTGTCTGGCTCGATGGGCGACGAGCAAAAGGAGATCGTGCGCATCGAGTCGTTCTGGATCGACACCTGGCTGCGCAAGCAATACAAGGGCATTGAAACGCGCTTCATCATTCACGACGCAGCAGCACGCGAGGTCAATCGCGACACGTTTTTCCGGACGCGAGAATCCGGCGGCACCATGATCTCCTCGGCCTACCGGCTCGCCGCCGACATGATCGAACATGACTATCCTTCAGCGCAGTGGAACATCTACCCTTTCCACTTCTCGGATGGAGACAATTGGAGCGTCGACGACACGTTGCTGTGCGTCGACATCCTCAAGAAGCTGCTCCTCCCTGCATCGAACGTATTTTGCTATGGCCAGGTCGATAGCCCCTACGGCTCCGGCCAGTTCATCAAAGACCTCAAAGAACACTTCTCGGACAACGAGCAGTTGATCACGAGCGAGATCAACGACCGTGATGCGATCGTCGAATCGATTCGGGAGTTCCTCGGGAAAGGCAGGTAGCGAGTGGCCCAGTTTGCCCTGAACACTGCCCTTCCGAACTATCTCCGCGACGAGCAGAAGCGAATCGAAGGGTTCGTGCAAGGCGTTGGGCTGGACGTCTTCCCGACGATCTTCGAGGTTCTGAGCTACGACCAGATGAACGAGATCGCCGCCTACGGTGGTTTCCCTACGCGCTATCCACATTGGCGCTGGGGCATGGAATACGAGCGGCTCAGCAAGAGCCACGAGTACGGGCTTTCGAAGATCTACGAACTGGTGATCAACAACAACCCGGCGATTGCGTACTTGCTGGAAGGCAACAGCCTCGTCGATCAGAAGCTCGTCATGGCGCACGTGTACGCGCACATCGATTTCTTCAAGAACAACTTCTGCTTCCGCATGACCAGCCAGGGGCGCGATCCGAAGAACGGAGCCGACGTTCGCAAGTGGATCGACACGATGGCCAATCATGGCGCGGTCATCCGAAAGT
>Ga0164313_10004971_pt1 | contig 11784 bp, 9 predicted proteins | sample GuaBasSedimGuay4_FD_113735 | JGI IMG/M metagenome (GOLD analysis project Ga0164313, IMG submission 113735) | Subseafloor sediment microbial communities from Guaymas Basin, Gulf of California, Mexico - Guay4, Core 4569-4, 0-3 cm | ecosystem: Environmental > Aquatic > Marine > Hydrothermal vents >... | reverse complement strand
CCGTGATGAGCCCCCCGTAGGGTGCGCTCGCCTGCGCCATCGCCGAAAAGGCCTCGGAGATGCTCGAGACCACCCGGTGGCGATAGGGCCCGGGCAAATAGCGCGGAAGCGTCTCCAAGAGCCCCACGTCGCGCTCGAGGACCAGCACCCGCGGTGAGGGGGCCGGCAACCGTGGAGCGTCGGGCTGTGCTCGGTGAACGCCGGAAGTCGACGGCGAATCTGGCACGTCTGGGTCGTCGTCGGGCTTCATCGCAGACCTGCCAATCCAGTTGCTGTGCTCACCCTTCCGAAGATGTCAGACCGCCACGGACATTGGTACGGGGGAAAACCCCCGGTCTTGTCGATTTTCCGATCTTTCTTTCGGCGCCGGTGGCGCTCGCTAAACGCAGACCGATGGGTCAGCCGCGGTTCATCGACGCGTGCAGTACCGTTCACCCGAGAGCCGCCCTCTCCTTCGAGCGGGGCCGCTCGGAGAACTCGGCGCGCGTCAGGCAAATCCCTACACCGAATGGGAACATCGCGGTCGGCTGCTTCGTCCACACCATCCGCGCACCGCTGGTCGGGTACTGCGTGTCCGTCACCAACGCGCCGTGCGGCAAGTAACTTTCCCCCGATAGATCGATGCGCAGGCCCATCCGCTCGGACGCGCCGTCGACCCCCTGCGGAGACGCCGTCACGCCGACCTCGTCTTCCGGATCCCAATCGACGGCAAGATGGCCTTCGTCCATTTCTTGTTCGAGCACCAGAGCAAGGCCGATGCGCTGATGGCGTTCCGGCTCCTGACAGCCGAAACCTCCTCCGAAACCTCCCCACACGCCCCTCCCCCTCCATGCGACACTGCGCGGCCTACGATGCTCGTGCCCATCGAAGCGTTGGTGACCGCAGGGCGCCTCGATCTGCTCCTCGAGCGGCACCGGGCGGCGCCGCGAATCGGCGAGCGCCGCTATGCCCTCGACGCCATCGAGCGCGCCCTCCTGCTCTCGGACCCCGGGGCTATCCGCGAAGACCTCCGGGCAGAGATCCTCGGCCTCGGGGTCGACCCTTCGCTCTTTTCGGCCCTCGACGCCCCGGTGCCCCCCCACGCCGTGGTCCTGCCCTTCGTCGCGGATGGGGGCCTCGGCTTTGGTCGCCTGGTCTTCGTATCCCCCACCGGCAAGGGCCGCGGCGCAGTCGTCACCGCAGCCCTCGAGGCTGCCGCCGCCGAGGTGACCTCGGCGCCCCCGCCGGGAGGCCTCGAAAGGTACGGCCTCGCCTACGCCCAGCCAGCGGTTGGTGAGCGCCTCGACATCACGGGGCGCTCCCTCGGCGCGGCCACCTTCACCTCAGCGGTCGCGCTCTTCAGCGGACGCCCCGTACGGCCCGGCACCCTCATCAGCGGGGACCTCACGGGCGGCCGGGTCGAGTCCGTGGGCGGCCTCGCCCAAAAGCTGAGCGGGTGCCTCGCGTCCCGGGGCGACCTCCGCCGGGCGATCGTGCCGACTCGCAATCGCGCGTCGGTGCGAGGTGTCGCCGAGGGGCTCGAAGTGATCGGGGTCGCGAACTCCGAAGCCCTCCTCGCGGCCGCTCTCGAAGCGACGCCGGCGGCTCATCACGATCCGGACCAGGCCGTCGCCGCCGCCCGGCGCGCGTTCTGGTCGGGGTGGGACGGCTACCGATGGCCGACCCAGCGAGAGAGCCTCGAACGACTCCTCCTCGACCTGCCGGAGTACCGCCCGGACCTCCGGGTGGAGGTGCTCACCATGCGCGGTGCCGTCACCCGGCACCTCGGCGCCCCAGAAGAGAGCGCAAAGATCCTGGCCGAGGCACGAGACCTCGCCTTTGGTCCCCTCGGCGACGAGGCGGTCCCCGACGCCCAAAGGACCGTCGTCGCCCAGCACGAGGCGCTCACCTTCGCGCGTCTCTGCCGCTGGGACGACGCGACCCGAGCCGCCGACGAGGCCATCGCCATCGCCCGCCGGGGGCGCCTCCGCGGCGAACTCTTGAAGGCCCACGGCTCCGCCGGCCTCGTCGCCCTCGCCCGGGGCCGGGCCAAAAAGGCGGTGAAGCACCAGCGCCGGGCCCTCGAGTTGGTCCGGGCCCACCGGCCGAGCGCCTCCCCGAGGACCGCTGGATACCTCATCGAAGCCCTCGGGCGTTCGGGCGAACTCGCCGAAGCACGGGAGTGCTACCGGGAAGCGCTCGGGGAAGTCGAGGGCGCCCCGGGACGAAGACAGGCGTCCCGGGAGGCATGGCTGCGCGTCGCTTGGGCCTCCGCCCTCACCCACGCGGAGCGATACCGCGAGGTGAGATCGGTCCTCGAGGTCCCGGTCATCGAGGATGCCATCGGCGCCACGCCGCTCCCGGGGCTCACGGCCCGGCGACTCCTCGGCGAAGCCCTGACCCACAGCCGGCGCCCGGACCGCGGCTACGCCTTGCTCGCCGACTCCCCCGTCTCCCTCGGACGCGGCGCCCTCCCCCACGTGCGCTTCCTCGCTCAGCTCAACGTGCTCGTCGAAGCCCGGGCCCGGACGCGCCACGGCGCCCTCGACCGCGACGCCGCCGCCCGGAGCCTCGCGGCCCTGACCCACCTGCCCCGCTACGGGGATGTGCCCAAATTCCTCGGCAAGCACAGCGAACGCGCCGCCCGCGCCCTCGAGAGCAATAACCCGGGGCACATTCATCGCACCCTCGGCCCGCTGCTGCGCCGCGCGATACGCCTCTGAGGGGGTACTCTCCGAAACCAATGGACCTCCCGGACCCCGAAAAGAAGCGACGGCAGTTGGGCCTCGTGCTCTTCATCCTCGGTCTGGTCATCGGCGGTGGGCTGCTCTTCCTCGTCTTCCTCGTCCCGCCCCTCTTCGCCCCGAACCCCATCGGCGCATACGGGGCCATGCTCCTCGGCGCGGTCCTCGCGTTCCCGGCGGCCCTCGTCTACCTCACGGTCCCCCGCATCCTCGACCGCTACGACCCGGAGCCTTGGTACGCGCTCCTCGGCGCCCTCGCCTGGGGGGGCATCGCTGCCTGCGGCTTCTCCGCGGTCATCAATTCTCTCGTCATGCTCGGCGCAAGCGCAGTGGCCGGGCCGCAATTCGGCGAGCTCATCAGCGCGGTGATCAGCGCACCCTTCGTCGAAGAGTTTTTCAAGGGCCTCGGGGTCTGGGGCGTCGCCTTCTTCTTGAAGCGTGAGTTCGACGGCATCGTCGACGGGATCATCTACGCGACCTTCACCGCCATCGGCTTCGCCACCGTCGAAAACGTCATCTACTACTCCGAGGCGACGTCCCAGGGCCTCGACGTCCTCGCGATGACGGTGGGCCTCCGGGGGTTCTTGAGCCCCTGGGCCCACCCGGTCTACACCTCCATGTTCGGCTTCGCCCTCGGCCTCTCCCGAGAAACCAAGTCCGACGCGGTGAAGTACCTGGCCCCCTTCGGCGGTTACGCCGCGGCCGTCTTCCTGCATATGGTCTGGAACGGCTCGGCGAGCGTCGCCGAGGGCGTCCCCTTCTTGGTGCTCTTCCCGCTCTGGCTGCTCCTCGTCGCGGGGTTCCTGGTGATGATCGTGGTGCTGGTCCGCCGGCGCGGAGCGATCATCCGCGCCCACCTCATCGACGAGGTAGCCCTCGGCACGATCGATCGCGGCGAGCTCGAGCTGGTGTGCTCTGCCTTCGGCGTGATGAAGGCCAGGCGAGCTCACGGCGCCCTCGGGGTCGAGTTCGTGCGAGCGACGGCGCGCCTGGCGCTCTCGAAGTGGCACACCGCCCGGGCGATGGAGTCCCACAACGCGACCGTATCGATGGACTTCATCGTCCCCCTCCGAAAGAGGATCGTGAGCCTCCGGAAGCAATTGGGGACCTGAGATGGCGCTCCTCGAAACCCTCAGCGCCCTCCGAGATGCGGACGACCCGGCAAGCACGCGGCTCGCTTGGGCCTGGCGCAGCCTCTCAGATCACCTCGACCGCCGGTACCGTCTCGAACACCGAGTCCACGACGACGTACGCCAACGGACGCTGCTCAAGGTGATGACCGCCGCCCGAGCCATGGAGGCCGGCACCGAGGGGCGCGCCGAGGCGTGGCTGCGCCAGGTGCACAAGAGCGCCCACATGGACCACCACCGGAGCCGAGGCGGCCAGCTGATGGACAAGGCTCTCCGGGCCACGCCCAAGGACGACTCAGCGACCTGGCTGGAGCGTGTCGGCCCGCGAACCGAAGCCCAGGACGCCCGCCCCGAAGACGAAGGCGCGGCCATCGACGCGGCCATCGAGGCGGTCCTCGACCGGGCCGCGGTCTTCGTCGGCGAGACCATCACCCAGCCCAAGAAGCGAAACGCGAGCCTGCTCCGGGCCCAGGTGGCGCTGATGGCGAACGTTCGCGGGATGGATACGCCGGCGATCATCGCCGCCCTCGACCGGGACCCGCCGCCGTCGAAGGCCGCCGTCTACAAGTGGGTGGAGCGCGGACGGGAGCAGGTGCTCGTGCCGGCCCTCGAGGCGTGGGATCACCCAATTGCGGCAACCCTCAGCGCCCATCTCGAAGGCTGTCGCCGGGGCGACGCCGGCAAGACGCGGCCCAATCGGCAGAAGCAGCCGAAGAATGTCAGTCCCGGGGGCGCCGGGCCGTCCACCCGAAGTCGGGGAAATAGAAAGAAACCATGACCGAGCCCTTCGCCCTTCTCTTCGCCTGGTTCGACCAGATCAGCGGCAGCGCCGTCGGAGCAAGCGGCCGCGCCCTCGAGGCGGGGGCGGGCCCCGACGCCATCCTCGAAGCCCTCGCCGGGGCGGTCGGCCTGGCCGTCCTCGGGGGCCTCGACGAGGTTCCCGAAGATCGCCGCCGCGCGCTCATGAAAGCCGGGCGTCGCGCGTTGCTCGCCGGGGGGGCTGGCGGGCCGGACGAGAGCGCAGACGACGCAGAAGATCGCCGGTGGGCAGCCGAGCTCGCTCGGGCCGGCCTCCAAGCTCTGGGCGGTGCGGCCCCAGATGCCCTCGGCGGCCCCGCCGATCCGTTGCATGCCCCCGACGGCCGCCTCAGCGCGGCGACCCTCGGCAACCTCGATGGCTTCGCGCTGGCTTCTCTCGCGCTGCACGTCGCCCACTGCACACCATGCCGTCGCCGGGCCGCGGTGCTGCGCATGGCGAGCGCCCCCGCCGCGGCGCCTCTCCGCGTCGCGGCCGCCTCCGCCGTCGCCATGCGCCAGCCCGAAACCGGACGGCTCATCGCGACCTTCGACGCCCCGGCGGCCGAGCTGGTGCTCTTCGACGACGACGGCACGCGCATGCTCGCGGTCTACGCCGAGGCCTCGGCGCCGGTGCGCTTGCTCGGCGACGGCCTCGAGACCGCCGAGATGCTCGCCGGCTACTGGCTCGGCAGCCTCGCTCGGGACCACACCCGCGTCGTCGGCACGTTGCACGTGGGTGACGAGGTGAGCGAGGTAGACATCGACCTCGAGGCCCTCGCCGACTGAGACGAGGACCCCTTTCCAGCCCGGAGGCCCTCGCGATTGCCCTCAGGCTCGCGTCTCGGTGGGCTTCCTGAGAAGAGGCTCGGGGTTACCGAGCATGGTCTGGTTGAACGCGTCCTCACCGACGGCCTCGACGGCCGCGATCTCTTTCCGGAGAGCCGCCACGTAGCTCTGCGAGAGCTTCGAGTAGCTGTCGTTCATGACGGCCTGACCGATCAAGGGAGCCACGGCGGCGGGGTTCGTGATCGCCGCCCGGGCGAGGGACTTCCAAAAGAGCTTCCGGGTCTCGCGGTCGACATTCATGATCCGAGCGATCTTCGCGAACGCCAGGCCGTACTGCAGGAGCTTCTCCTTGGGAGGCTGATGCTTGTACTTGGTCTGGAGCTGGCGCGTGATGAGCTTCGTTCGCTCATAGTGGACCTCGGGCCGGTAGAGCTCCTCGAGGACGTGGCAGAGGTCCTCGAGGACCTCAACCCGCGGGCGGGCGGTCACGAAGTTCAGCCCGGTGGTGGCCGTATCGGTTCGCTCGCTCTTGTTGACGACGCCGCCCTTGAAGAGCCGCCCCTCCTTCTCGAGGCGGGCCGAGAGGCCGGTGTTGGGCAGGGCGTGGAGCGGGAGCACGAGGGTCGGAAACACCCCCGTTCGCTTCACCATGTCCAACATCTTCTCGGGGGCGTCGGGCTTCTCGGCGTCGAATCCGAGGATCAACCCCGTGTTCACGATGATCCCGTAGGAGTTGACGATGCGGACCGCCTCCTCCGGCGCCATGGCGAGGTTTTGGCCCTTCTTCGTCTGCTTGAGGGCGTCCTCGTCGCCGCTCTCGATGCCCATGAAGATGTAGCGGAAGTCGTTGTCCCGCATGAGCTCGAGCAGCCGGGGCTGGCGAGCGAGGTTCATGGTGGCCTCGGTGCTGTAGCAGAACGGATAGCCGTGCTCGCGATTCCAGACGAGCATCTTCTCGAGGACCTCCTCGGTCTTCGGGATGTCACCGATCAGGTTGTCGTAACCGAGGTCGATCATCCCGCGGAAGCCCAGATCAAAGAGAAGCTGGTGCTCGGCGAGGATGTCCTCGGCACTTCGCGAACGGGGCTTCCTGCCGAAGATCTCGATCTGCGCGCAGAACTCGCAAGCAAATGGGCAACCCCGGGTGTAGCTCATGCCCACGAACATGTAGCGGTCGAGCTCGACGAGGTCGTAGCGCGGCAGGGGGGCGTTCGAGGTGTCGGCCACCTCCGGCGTCCGGTAGGTGCCTTCGGAGACGCCCGCTTCGATGTCCGCGACCAGTTTGTCGATGAGCGGCTCGCTCTCGCCAGCGACGACGTAGTCCGCGAGCCCTTCATAGTCCTTCGACTGGAGCGTCGGCCCGGCGCCCCCCGCGACGGTCGCGACGCCGTGGTCGTTGGCCCGGCCGATCAACTTCCTCACCGGACCTATCTGCGAGCCCTTGCACGACATCATCAAGACGTCGGCCCACTTGAGGTGCTGGTCGGTGATGGGGTCGAGGTCCCCGTCGACGAACTTCAGGTTCCAGTGCTTGGGAAGGTAGGCGGCCGTGATCAACAGGCCGAGGGGAGGCGCGGCGGAGGCGCCACCGAGGAGGCGGAACATCTCGCGGGGGTTGTAGAAGGTTCCTTCGTGGAAGGGAGGGCGGACCAGAAGGCACCGAACCTGCCCCTGCCCTGGATGTGCTTTGATCACTTGGAATCTCCTACGGCGCGCAAACGAACGCCGCGGAAAACTACGGTTCGGGGGTCGCGGGCGCTTGATCCGTATCAACAGCCATATCAATGGCAGGCCGACCGGCACCGCTGAGAGCCCCCTCGGGCGGCGTCAGACTTCAATCTCGGCCCACTGCCCGCGTTTCCAGATCGTCGCGAAGAGCCCGGTCTGGATCGCGCGATACAGGATATTGGCGCCGTAGATCGCCACCAGCCCCCACTTCAAGACGGGGCCGACGAGGGCGACCAGGGGCAAGAAGAAGAACCACTGGAGCGTCACGGAGATGACCATCACCGACCGGGTGGCGCCGGCCCCGAGGAGGCAGTTGAGGAAGACCATGCCCATGGCGTCGAAGGCGAGGAAGAACGACACCATGCGCAACGGGAGTTCGGCGACGCGCAGGGTCTCGGGGTCGTGCAAGAAGAAGCCGAGGATGAAGTGCGGCGCGATCATGCCGGGGATGGCGATGAGGAAGACCACCATGCCGGCCATCTTGGCGACGTCCCAGCCCCAACGCATGGCGTCCTCGGGCTCGCCGCGGCCAAGGGCCTGACCGACGAGGCTCATCCCGGCGAAGCCGAAGCCGATGCCCGGAAGGACTCCCACCAGGAGCAGGTTGATGATGACGTTGGCCGCGGCGAGCTCGCGGGTCCCGACCATGCCCGTCAGCACGTAAAACGCGACCATGCCGCCGGCGTAGAAGGCGGTTTGGATGCTGTTGGGCAGAGAAAGACGGACCATGCCGAGGATGGTCTCGCGGCTGGGCAGGGCCCGAAGGAAGCCCCCGCTGCGCGCGTGGCGGAAGCCCAGATAGATGTACGTGATGGCGCCGGCCCAGGTGGCGCTCGCCGAGGCGAGGCCCGCGCCCTCGGCGCCGAGGCGCGGGATGCCGAAGAGGTCCACCACGGGCCCGACCCAGGGACCGAGGAGGTCGAACGGAACGCCGAAGAAGGTCGGGGTGGGATAGGGCCCGGGCCCGTAGATCAGGATGCAGTTGAGGAAGACGTTGGTGACGTGCATCACGACGAGGGTCTTCATGTAGAGCGCCGACCGGTCGGTCGCGTTCCAGTAACCGCGAAAGCAGAAGTTCATGCCCATGGCGACCATGGCGAGGAGGCGCGCCTGGAGGTAGGGGATGCCCTGTTCGTAGACCGCCGGGTCGTCGACGAGGAGCGGGAAGAGCGACGGCACCATGAACCACAGGGCGACCGACCACGGGATGGCGACCGAGAGCGCGATGACCAGGCCGCCGTTGAGGGGCAGCGCCGTCTCGGAATCGCGGCCCTGGCCGACCCGGCGGGCGGCCGTCGCCTGGACCCCGGCGCTCAGGCCGAGGACGAACGACGTGAGCAGAAAGTTCGAAATGCCGCCGAGGCCGACGGCAGCGAGGGCTTCGTCCCCGAGGGTGCCGACCATCGCCGTGTCGACGAGGTTGAGCACGTTCTGCGACGCCATGCCGCCGACGATGGGCAGGGCGAGGACGAGGATGCGGCGCCGGCGGTCAGCGGTCGGGGCAATTCCTGAGAGAAGCGAGGACATCCGCAGGGTTTCGCCATAACACGGGGGGCCAGGGCGAAAGGTGAATAAGGCGCCGCACCGCCTCGTACAAGGAGCGCGCCGGCGGACACATCTATCTCCGGAGGGGACTTTCCGTCATGCTTCAGCTCATGTTTCGACCCACTTGGTTCGCCCTCCTCGGCACCGCACTCTTGATCACGGCACCCGTCGCCGCGCAGGAAATGGACCAGGGCGAGGCTCGGATCACGGCCCGCTCCGACGTACGTATGGGCATCGAGTCGGGCCCAGGGACGAGCGGCAACAAGCTCCAAGACATGATGACCTCGGTCAGCAGCAAGCTCGGTGCCGTGCGTCAGTGCTACGCGACGGTGACCGCCGAGCGGCCGACGGTCGAGGGGTCGATGCGCATCCGGGTGCTCCTCCCGCGGGGCCGCGGGGCGGTGGAGTTGCGCTTCGAAGACAACAGCGTCGAGGACCGGCAGCTCACCCGCTGCATCCGGCACCATCTCAGCCGGGCCAATTTCGACATCGTCCAACGGCCCGCGAACGTCATCGTCGCCCTCGACTTCACCAACACCGCCGCCCAGGGCATCCACGAGACCCGGGCCCGGAGCGCCGAAGAAGCTCAGGTCGCGATGACCCGAAACGGGGAGGGTCAGCTGGTCGCCGAGGGCGGCACCGCCGAGGTGCGCTACCGGATCGTCGGCGCCGGCGACGCGGCGGACCAGGTTTCTGCGGTCCATCGCGGCCTTCGCGCGGGCATCGCCGGGCTCCTCGACTGCCGACGCCGGGCCGGCCGCCGCCAGATGGACCCCGCCGGCGACGTCACCCTGCGCCTCAACATCCCGCGCAGGGGACGGGTCCAGACCCGGACCCGAAACGCCACGGTCCGGGATGAGCGCGCACCGAACTGCCTCGGCCGGGCCATCCGCCAGCACCGCTTTGGCCCCGAGGCCGCCGGACGCATCGACGTAACCTTCACCTTCGCCGGTCGCGCCCACATCGAAGAGGCCCGGGCCGACTAGTGCGGGATGCAGAGTCACGGCAGGGAGTCTCGCGACGGACCGCGGTTTCCTCGCAAGGAAGGAGGCCGAAGGAAATGCACCGCATTTTCGAGGTTTCCTGACACCGCGAGGGAGCCGTGGAACGAGCGAGAAACCTTCAGTGGCTTTGGATCCCGCACTAGGACGCGCTGACTGCGGGGACCCCCGTCGCGCTCCTCGCGCATCGTCCCGCTCTTTCGGGTGTCCACCAAGCGGAGGGAGGATCCGCCGGCGGGACCATCGAGATGAACCCCCACCGGGTGATGGGTGACTCGGACTCACCAGCTCGGCGGCGAAATTCCGGGCGAGGGGTCCAGCAGCTGCTCGAGGGTCTGGAAGAGCTGGGCACCGACGACGGGGGTGGGGGGGCAGGCCCATCGGTCGGCCTCGGTGTCGTAGAGGCAGTCGACGGTGCGGCGGTCTGATCCGCGACTGTGTTCAGGCGCGGCGGTCTCACCATCGCCGATATCGTCACCCATGAAGTCGTCGACGAAGCGGTAGGATTCGATGACGTGGAGGTCTGGGTGGCCGTCGGAGTCCAGGTCGTCGAGGCGCCAGCGGGTCTCGATGGCGAGCTCGGTTTCGGACCCCGCGGCGAAGTTCTCTTGGTAGTAGGCCCGTGTGAAGCGGGCCTGAACGTCTAGGTCGTCGGCGCCGACGATGAAGGCGACGGTGCCGCAGCGGTCGTTGGAGTTCCCGGGGCGATGAGGTAGCGCCGCGACGCCGGCGATGACGGTGATCTCGACTTCGCGGTCGTGGTCGATGTCACGAGCACGGAGTTCGTTCTCTGGGCTGAAGTCCGCATTGTCACAGTAGTTCTGCTCTTCTCCGACGGCGTACTCGTAGAGAAGGATGCCGTCTTCCCGAACGAACGGGGTCAAGTCCTCTTCGAGGGCGGCCGAGGTCGGAGGGGCCTCTGCTCCGTTCTCGGCCGGGGTTGGAGGCGCCTCTCCGCCGTTCTCGGCCTCGGCCGCGGCGCCCTCGACCGGCGCCGTGGGGTTCCGGGCGTCAGCCTCCGCGTTCGCGGGCTCGTCGCCGGGGAGCTCTTCTGGGACGAGGACCCGGGCGAGGTAGAGCCCTCGCCGCGGGTGGCGTTCACCGGTGAACCGCGCGTAGTCAGCGCCTTCGGGCCGCGCGGTGAAGAGAACGAAAGCGTAGCGGCCGTGATCGATGATTTGGGCGATCCGTGGATCTGCGCCGACACCTTCGAAGGCGGCCTCTGCGATGCCGTCGATGGAGGTCGCGGGCCCCAAGCGTTGGGTCGGTTGGGGGGCCTGGGGCTCGGGAGCCGGGGGCGCGTCGGCCTCGGAAGCCGGAAGCTCATCGGCCTCGGCTCCAGCGGGTCCATCTGGCGCCGCTGCCTCATCGGCGGCCGTCGGCTGGTCCTGGACAGGAGGGCTGACAGGAGGGTTGGTTTCATGAGCTCCGGGCGCGTGCCCGTCGTCGCCGCAGGCCGAGGCCGTCAGGGCGAAGAGGAGAGCAAGTGCGATGGAGTGTCGATGCATGACCTCGCACGGTACCGCGAGATCAGAAGAGAGCGGAGAGGATCCTTCGAGACTCGTCAGCCCGCAAAGAGCACTGCTGGCGTGGTCCCATTTCGTGGACTCCGAAAATGGAGCGGCAATGCGGGAGGCGTGTCCGTAAGGGGCTTGCGCTGCTGTGATTTTCGTCATCCATTCTCTCGAAGATCACATCAAGGACCTCGCCGGCACGCTCGGCTTGTTTCGACGACGACGTCGTCATCAAAGCCCCGGCCGAATACGGCTGGGGCATTTTTCGTGACGTGTGTACGGACCCTGACAATGAGACCGAATGTGAGATGGTGCGCGCTTCCACGCCAAAAGGGGGCGCCATGATCGAGTTGATGACCAACCTTCCGGACCACGTACTCGGGGTCAAAGCCAGCGGTGAGGTGACCGCCGCCGACTACAAGGACGTGCTGGTCCCAGCCATCGAGAAGATGCTCACGGGGCACGAGAAGATGCGCCTGCTCTACGTGCTCGGAGACGACTTCGAAGGCTACGACGGGGGCGCGGCCTGGGAAGATGCCAAGGTGGGCATGAAGCACCT
>Ga0164313_10004970_pt1 | contig 11785 bp, 12 predicted proteins | sample GuaBasSedimGuay4_FD_113735 | JGI IMG/M metagenome (GOLD analysis project Ga0164313, IMG submission 113735) | Subseafloor sediment microbial communities from Guaymas Basin, Gulf of California, Mexico - Guay4, Core 4569-4, 0-3 cm | ecosystem: Environmental > Aquatic > Marine > Hydrothermal vents... | reverse complement strand
CTTCACCACCTTTGCGCATAACTGTTGACACCAAATAGATAAAATATCCCAATTGTGTAAATGAAACATGTTCAAGAAATCTATAAATTGTTACCCGATCAAATTGAATAGTTGTTCTTTCCATATATTCAAATACATCCATATTTAAATAAGAATCTTGTGTTACTCTATCCAAATCATTTGACCAAAGCTTTAGATAACCTTCAACGTTGCTTGCTTTTGTTTCTGAGAAATATGATGTATCTACATTGACTGTATACTTGGGCATTAACACATTGTCACTAACTAATGGTAATGGTCGTTGTTTTCCACCTGCTATGTTTAATATTTTCATATATTATCTCCTTACGTTTTCATATACTATACTTTTTGTAAAAGGTTCAATGTAAAATTTAAAATATCTTTCTCTATCAATATCATCAGTATCCATTATTCTAAGGGTTGATTTTGTAATTTGTATTTCACCATACCCATTTAAAAATATTATATATTTTCCATTCTTTGTTGGAATACCAAATAGAGTAGAATCATTTGACTCAAATATTTTATCTCTTATTCGTTGTAAGCGAGTAAACATTGAACTTTTATTTACGTCAACTAATCTACAAAGCTCTTTATAAATATTATCCATAGCTTCATATCTATATGGAATACCTTTTATTGAAATTTCAAAGTTATTATCTAGAGCAATATATTTTCGTCTATCAATTGATGTAATAAAAATTTGAAATGTTTTTCTTCTTTCAAGAGGGATATGACCAATATTTGTATTTGGTATTGTTCGTGTAAGAATTATACCATCATATTGACGAATAATAATTTCACTGTCTTGTATATTATTTTCATTTATATAATCATTGATAATTGATTCGGTTGTGTTTCGTAAAAGAGATGTTAATTTAGGATTATCTCTCATCATTTGTCCTATCTTAATGTTTCTTCCTAGTTTATCTTTTGGATCTATACCTGTTAAATCAAACCCCATATTGTTTAGTATAGTATAATGACAAGATTCAATATCATAAACATGAACATCTCTAAGAATTAATTTTAAATTTTTGTTTATATCCATGATTGTTAATGGGAATGGGAGCATAATAAATAGCTCCCATTCCCAATCCCCCTACCCTATGGTATCAATTATAACATTATCAATTTGAAGATGATGATTTATATCTTCAATTGATCCTTGGCGTTCAATCAACCATAGAATTGCATCATGGTTGGTTGTCAAACCTTCTGCTTTGACACTTTGTTTATATCTCAATTGTAAAGCTTCTGCATCTAATGGTTCAGCTAATTTAGCTTTAACTTCAGCTGGATCTTTATGCACAATTTCTATTTCATTATCATGCTTTTTTACTCTTACAATTTCATATGGAATTAATTGATCATCAATATCATTACAGAATACAGAAATAAGACTATTCCTTACTCCATAACTTTTGATAAATATACCATTGTTAAAATCATAAATGATTCTAAAAGTATGATTGTTATAAGCTTGCATATCAACTGCAGGAAGATTCAGAACTGGCCATAAATGAGCATCGTCGAATACCACCAGTTTTCTTTTTTCCACTCCATCTGTTATTGATATAAGAGTAGTAATTATTAATTGTTCAAATGAATCCACATGCGTGATTGTTACAGTCGGTTTACCAATATTTACAAATTTCGGGGAATTAACCTCAAACCAATTCGCTAATGACGTAATTGCGATACTATTCATACCCTCCTGTTCTTCCTCAGCAGGAACCTCAGGAACTGCGGGAATGTCTAACTCGGTTTCCGAAAATACAATGGGGTCTTCTGTTGCCCCACCCTTAACCATTTGTGATAAATTTTCGTTCATATTATCTCCTTTTTTATTTATTCTCTCCATTTTTGACCATCATCTTCTGGATTCTTTCTCCATGCACTGGGATTTAAAGCTGTGTATGTTTCAAGAGCTGCTCCACACAGTGCCATCACTTTAATTATTTCTTCATATGCTTCAACTGGTGCTGATCCTTCCTCCATTTCTTTACATGATATTAACCAACCTGGCATTTCTGTATCCCACTTTCCAGAATATGATTTTTTAGCTTTCTGTAAATATTCTTCAATGAATTGTAAAAAGCTGGCAAAATTCAAAGAATTAAGATCAGCATATTCTCCAAAACACAATCTTTGATATTCTCTTTCTCGTTTATATATTTCTGTAACTTTTGCTTCATTCATGTAATAACCTCTCTAAATATTTTAAATTTTTGTATAACTTGTAATGATAATCGGGCATATATTCTAATACAATATCACCGCTCCATTTATATTTATATTGAAGATCTCTTACAAATGAAACTAGATTTAATTGTCCCCTTGAATCATTAAATGGTAAATGTAGTCCAATGCCTTTTGCTCGATTTGATAAATGAATTACGCTAGTATAATACAGAAGGTATTTCATTATCTTATGATCGAACCACAGATCTTCAATATGACTTGTATCAATAGTCATATCCATATTATGACGACTATATTTTTCAATTGCAAAGATGATCTCAAGGGGAGTCCTAAAAGTTTTGTTACTTTTCCATCCAAATGTTTCAATGCATAAATTGAACGGTCGTCCTTTTTTATTAAAAGCTTTTAAGAATTCTATGATTCCTCTGTTTGGATGAACTACATACTTTGCACAACCGGTTATTGCATATATCTCATCCATCATGTTGAATATAAAATCATAATCTGTTTTCATTGTATCTAATGGTAAGTGCACTGCCCGAACATGTACATTTTGTTTTTCTAATGTTTTAACAATATCATCTCGGTTATCCTTATATAAATCATATTTGTATAATGCTAACTGAATACTGTTTGGTATTTGGTCTAGTTGATACCTATTATCTGGACCAAAACCATATGAAGTCGAAACATGTATCATAAAAATCTCCGTCCGTCAAACCCACCACATTCTCCTTTCCAATTAACTGCAATTGCTTCTGATGTGTGAATTGATTCTTCATGTGTACATTTAACTATCCAATCAATAACTCCTTTTATGTTATCAATCGAATTTGATATTGCTCTAATTGCATCTTCAACAAACATTGGATTTTTACCTGCAACTTTAGCAATTTCTTGCTCATCAATTCTTTTAATAATTGGATATGGAAGGGTTGGAATAACATTTTCAACTGCTTTAATAATATCCTCTAACCAAATATATGTATCACTGTATGTATCAGTTTCCACTATTATATCTGCAAATGATCTTTGATTGTGTGGAAATCCTTGTGTATCTAAAACACTACACAATTCTGCTGAACATGGACAATATGATGCATATTGAACCACAACTCCTTGAAGAAATCTAAAGTATTGTTTCTTTCTTTCTTTCTGATCAACACCTATTATTGTAGCATGATATATCTGTCCTTCAAATTTACATTTATAATATATTGGGAATGAATGATCTGTTTTAATTGATTTCCGAATGACTGGCATTCTAAATTCAAATTTCATATATGCCTCATCACTACCAATATTTGTTAATATTTCTTTTAAAATTTGCTCAATTAATTTACTCTTTAACGGAAGATCAAGATAAGGTTTTAAAGTTAATAATAACCTTGACATTGAAATACCTTTTGTATCTTTATCTAAACTTGTTTTAATTGAAACATTTGCAGTCATTGTATGAAACCCACCATACTTTGACTCAAGTTTAAATGGTACTTCAACATTATCAACACCAACTTGCATAATAGGAATTGATATGTTTGGTTTTGAACATTGTATATCCGGAAGGCATTCTTTTTCTGTCATTAATACATCTCCTTTATAGTTGGATATATTTTTAGATTGAAATATAATTCCACATCATCTACCCAACAATCCCATTGTTCCATAGATATGTGGTCATCAGAGGTTGGTTGTAGATCATGCTCAAAATCATCCGAACAGTGAATCACCAATCCTGGTTTTATAAATATAGCATTATCTTCTTTTATAAGGGCGTTATTTTCAACTGCGTATGTGATACTGGGAAACTCAAATTTTACAAGTATCTCAGCACCACATACCCTACAAAACATTTTTTTCATAACCATAAGTCCTTTAGATCAAAATATGTGGGTTCAACTTTTTTCTTTTTCTTTGATGGTTCAGCTTTTTTCTTTGGAATATAGTAACCTCTGTCATATGTTGAGGCAGTTGTGGTGCTTGATGAATCATACCAATTCATTTTTGATCAACTCCAATCACTGTAAGGTATGAATTTAAAAGTTTAACTGACTCAGGAACTGGATCTACCTCTTTTGATTCATCAACTCCAGCGTCCACAAAGTTTCTGATATATTTATTTTTAAGATCAATACAGTCAGATTTTGTTGTGAGAAATTCAAATAGATTTATTGGAGAATCATGCCCAATAAGACATGCTGTTTCCATTTCCCCACACCTTTGACCACCTTTATTTTTTCTACCACCTAATGGTTGCAAGGTTCGTTTTGCATATGTGCCAATACCTCTTGCAGCTAATTTCTCTTCTGCAATATGAACCATTCTTAGAAAGTAAATATAACCAACAGCAATTTCATTATGTAAATAAGTTTTTGATAGTGGTTCATAAATCTTTTGCTTAAATAATGTTTCTGTATAAGCAAGAGCTTTTCTAATATCATCTAACTTACATGATTCAAATGGCGGTTGAATTAAAGTGAGGTCATTGATAAATTCTTCATTGATAACTTTTGGTAATTGATCTTTAAACTGGGTAACATACCATTTATCAGCTGATTGATCTATAATATTAATAAACTCAACTACATATTTTTTAAGTACAGACTGTTTAACTCCATCATTTAATTGTTTCAACATATTTTTTCTTAAGTCATAAAGTGCCATTGATAAATGAAGTTCGTATAACTGTCCAATGTTCATTCGTGATATAATACCAAGTGGGTTAATACAGATATCTAAATGCCGCCCATCTTCTAATTGTGGCATTTTTTCATGAGGAACTATTCTTGAAATAACTCCTTTGTTTCCATGCCTATTTGCTACTTTATCACCAACCTTAATTCGTCTAAAATGAACACCGTACATTTGTATATGAATACCGTTGATTTTTTCTTTCTTTTGTTTATACTTGCCCATAAATGAAAATAAATCAAGATTGTTTTCTTTTATAAATATCTTTGCTGCATCTTTTGATAGTCTATCTTGTAAAATTTTCTTGAAGTCATTTTCTTTTTCTTGTTGTTTAGTTAACCTTTCATCAATCCAGTCTCTAAACTGGGGAATGTCTTCATTCCATGTGTTTGCATAAAGATTTACTTCTGGTATTATATATTTTTTTTCAGCTTCTAATGTCATTGACTCACTAAAAACTGAATAGTAATCATCTCCAGTTAAGCTTTTTAATATTGCATATGGGCTTCCTGCATTAATTGTTTCAAAATCATTTGGTAAAGGTTTATATGAATCTTTTTCAAGAGATAATAAAACTTTATATGGAGGTAATGTAAATGATAAATCTTTAAAATGTACAGATGTTAATATATCTTGTTCTGCAAGACGATCTGAAATTACAATTCCATCTTCATAGTTATTACCATAATAAACCATAACTCCAGTTAGTAAATTTTTACCAAATGTAATATGACCATCTTTACAATAATTACTTTCTGCTAAGATTTCTCCTGCCTTAAACTTATCACCGGGATTAACATATATATTCATAAAATCCATATGTTCGACATATATTTTTCGATAAGCAATGTTAAACACATCAGGAGAACCATCGTCATATACAACAATTAAATATTTAGTATCTATATACACAACTTCACCATCTCTTTTAGCTTTTTTGATAAACTGTGTATAATCTGTATATAGATGTTCACATCCAGATTTGATCATTGGATCATCAAAATCTTTTAATAATATTGATTGTCTCATTTGTGAAGATGCCATTTGTAATCTTGTTTGATCATCATGTTCTAAAAATGGCACCATTGATACAGGAATTGATATTGGTTGTTTTTCAAGAAATTCTTCTTTGAACTTTAAGTCATCATCCACTTTTACATTTGGAATTAAATTTTGAAGCACCCCACAGTTATCTCTATCTGGAGTATCAACAGGACAAAGTCTTCCAAACATGCTTGGACAAATATCTCTTAAGTGTCTTGGAATGTTTTCCCTTTTAAATCCACCCGGACCCAAAAGACTAATTCTTGATAACTTAGTTAATTCTTCAATTGGATTAATTGAAAAATCAAACTGTACAATATCTGAAACATTACACTCTGATAAAATTTGAGTTGAGTTAATATTAAATTTTGGTTGTCTTGCTGTTCGATTTGAAAAACATAAATCGAAAATGATTTTTGATAGTTTTCCATAAATCATATATTCAAAACACCTAATACGTTTATTTGTAAATAAGGTATCATCAATACTACCTGTTTGTAATGCAAGTAATAGTTCCTCAATGATCGACTCTGTATTTAAAAACTTTCTTGTTAATGGATCAACCTTTGGAATTAAATCTAAGGCATATAATATATCTTCTCCTTTAGATTTAGCATTATATTTTGAATATGTCCTTCCGATTTCTAAAATAAAATCGTCTTGTGTATATCCTTTTGACTCAGTATAATATAACACCAAATCCTGGATTAATAATTCCATCTGATTTGATTTATCATTGATTTTAAAAGTTTCTAGATTGAATCTTTCAGCTAATGTTTCCATACTAAAATATGCCATCATTAATAATGACAATGGAACCTTCTTCCCAAGAAAACTTACACTTATATATGGTGCTTCTCGTTCTTGTGAAACCATCAATGTTGCTACATTACTTCTTAGTTTAATTGTTTCCCCTCTCGTTACCAAAGGAATATCAAACAATTGAAATAATGGAATCTTCTTTCGACCATTGATCATGATGTAATTACCATCTATTAATTTGGGAATAATTAAAGATAAATCAATATTAGCTGTCCCTTTTTGTAATTTAATTATAAGAGTCTGCTTAATTGTTTTTGATAATTCTCCCGAAGAAAATTTTGAATCCCTTAAATCTAATTCAGTAATTACGAATCCCAAATCTATTACAGGTTGGAGTATTTCTCTCGTTAAAGGTAATATTTGGTCATAATCTTTTTTTCTTATAGTGAAGATACTGTTATCCTCTTCTTGGATTTTAAAAGTTGGATTAATTATATTCAATATCATCCCTCCATTTCGTCATATGTTTTTAATGCCTCATGTAGTTTATCATCTTCAACATAATATGGATCGCTACTCATTTTTAAGGCATTCATTATAAGTTGGGTTAGTCTTAAATCTGGATATTTCTTCCAAATTTTTTCGACTAACCCAACAATTTCAGGTATTCTTTTTGGGTCTCTCATTTAATTTTTTCTCCTTTCAAGATTTTATCCATAACTCCAGAATATCTTCCTTCATACATTATTCCTTTAAGAATACTTCGTTTTGGATTTGAAAATGCCATAGCAAGGATCCAGCTTTCCTGGTTGGGCACAGATTGAATAGAGAAGTAACTCGGTTTGATTTTCTCCCTTCCTTCTATTAGACGCCATTTCCTTGAATGTTTCCACATCAATTGTGCAACCACACATTCAAAGTGAACATGATATATATTCTTGTCATATACGGAAAATAAATCATTAACTATATCTGTATATGTTTTTCCTTTGAACTTATGTAATAATTCTGAAACCGTAGCAAGATCTCCAATAATATCCCTTTGTATCATATCGCTTTCGCCAGATTCCCCCTTAATGACAGCTGACCCAGAAGTATGAAATGTTCTCAATACCAATTGAGTCCCTCTTTCACCAAGAGTTTGTGCTGCAATAATTCCAACAAATCGGGTATTTAACTTTTTATATAAATCCCCATAACACGTCTTGCATAAATTTGGAGATTTGCAAAGAATCGGACTTCTTATTTTAATTATTTTATTTACAAATGATTCATAATTATCTTTTGTTATTAACCCTAGTTGACCATCATCTTTACGATAATATCTATTGACCAACATTTTTGCTTTTCGTGTTGATTTTATATTAACTTCAAGAAAATCTGTTGTGCCACAATCATCTAAATTTTCATCTAGTTGTAAATTAGCACAGGTAAAAATTAATTTTCTTGATAAGTATCCACTTGTGCCAGTATTTAATGCAACATCTAATAATCCCTTTCGTGAACCATATGTTGAATAGAAAAATTCCTCTTCAGATAATCCTTCAATCAAACTATGTTTAATCGGGTGTGGTAATATTTCCCCATCAAAGTTTGAAATGAATCCACGAGTAAGAATTATTTGTTTTGCTTGATCCCAACTACCTCTTGCACCCGACTCAATCATATATGCATAAGGGAATGTATCTTTTAAAACATCTGTTACATTGTCTTTATTTACTTCAATTAATTGTTTTCTTATATCTTTACTTCTATAAAGATGATCTCTAAATTGTGCTACTCCTTCAAAGTCAAAGTCATCAAGACACATTGTAGACCCCATTAAAGTAGCATATTTAAAACCAATTCTTTTAATATTATCTAAAACCTGAACTGTTACTTCATGTGAATATTTTTCTTTAATATCATTTAATATCCTCATCAAAACATTATTATTTACAACTTCTTTTATTATAGGATAATCTTCTGGTAAACAACCATTAAATATTTTAAATCCTTCTTCTCTATCTTTATACTGTTCAGATGTAATAAAATAAATTCCTAGAACAATATCTTGACTTGGAGTTGTTGTTAAATCTTCGTTTGATGGACTATATAGATTTTTAGTTATAAACATTTTATCTATAATTTCTTGTTTAGCTTCTTCGCTGACAGGAATATAAACTGCCATTTGATCTCCATCAAAATCAGCATTAAATGGAGGACAAGCCAAAGGATGTATTTTTATAACCTTATCCAAAGTAATTTTTATTTTAAACCCCAACATGCTAAGTCTATGTAAAGATGGTTGTCTGTTTAATATACAAACTTCATTCACAGTAATTTCTTCACATATCTTATATAAAATTGGAGAATTTAATTCAATACATCTATCTACATAATCAATTGCTTTATTCAACAATTTAAATTTACCAAGTTCGATAATTCTTTGTGCAATAGGAAGCTTAAACAGTTCAAGAATCATCACATATGGAAGAACACATTCATCTAACTTCAATGTTGGGTCTGGTGTAATAACAGCTCGACCAGAGAAATCAATTCTTTTACCGAGAATGTTTCCTCTTATTAAACCTTCTTTCTTTGCCATTTTTTCTAATATTCGATGATATAACTCATTGACATCCTTCTGTAACTGTTTGAAGTATGTATAATAAAGATTTTTATCTTTGATAATATCAATCATTGTTTCTTTCATAATATCTTTCTTGGTGAGTATTTGGACATAATAGCGATTGATTTTATCCATTAATTGTTTTCCACCTGATACTGCAGATGATGGTCTTAAATCAGGAGGTAGTACAATAACATGTTTTATTAATAAACTACCAATATTATTGTAAACTGTTTTCCATTCTTCACGTCCTCGTTCACCAGCATCTTTTGATAAGTCATGAACCAACTTATAAATAGCATCTGTCTTTTCAATTCTTGAAACTTCTTCTGAAATATTATCAACTTCTGTTCCAATGATATGCTCATCGCCATCCATAAATAGAAAACTTTTTTCATTTTTCATTAATTGATCAATAGCATCTTTTAATGATTTTCCTCCAAGTTCGCATATTAGATCATAGAACAATGGATTTACAACAGGGATTGGTAATGTGATTTTTGCAAAACGAGTTCGTCTTACATCGCTATTAACAATATCAACTCCACATAAATCACACCTTCCTCCTGATTTTGATACTCCAAAATATGTTCCGCATTGACATGTATAATTTTTCAACGGTCCAAATATTTGCTCGGAGAATAATCCGTGTTGATGGAACTTCTTTTTTCCAAATAATTTTAGGGATGTTACTTCCTCTAGTTCTTCACAGAATTGTGAATAATTTAACAATTTTGGCATATATTTTTCTCCTCGCCGATTTTTAATCTTGATTCAATTTAACAAACATTGATTTGGCTTTTTTATATTTTATATTTGACGGTGGAACTTTATAATAGCAATTATCATAATAGTATGTTTGAAGAGTTTGTATAAAATGTTCATAAAATGTTTTATTAAATATTTGTCCTTTCTTTTCTTCTGGTAAACAATACAGATTATCATTGACATTTGGATGATGTCCAAAAACGATAATTCTAATTACTTTATCATTTTCTGTAATTATTACAAATCCATTGATAATCCACATTGGATCGATATATACTATGTCATAGACATTTTTCTTCTCAATTATTTGCCGTGGTATTATTTGTGCTTTATATACATAGCATTTTTGAGTAATATCTAAGTCATTAACAAGAGGAGCTATAACTATTCTACTTTCAATGAAGTCCATGTTATGCTGCTCCTGTTTCTTCTAATAATTCGATGTATTTTTTTCCATGATGTTCTCTCATAATTATTACAAAATTTGAGACACCTGGTTGTTTTTTAACTAAATCTGTTAGTGCTTGCATAACATCCATAGATGTATTTAAACTGTTTTGTGGAACCAATGTCCTTAGATCTCCATTGATTTCTGATATTGAATTAAAAATCTCTTCTAATTCTTTATGTTGATAATCTCCTACAACAATTTCGACTTCTTGTGTTTTGTTAAGGTTTAAAATTGGTTGAATAAAACTTTCTACAGATTGCAATCGTTCTGCTCCGTTAACTTCATATATCATATCAATTTTATTTTCTATACTTTCATTAATTGATTTGGTCATAGATGACGATATTATATCTAAATCAATTCTTTGAATTAAATTATTTTTAATCATTTTATCTAAGTGGCCGCTTGCTATGGAATGTGCTGCATAGAATGCTGCCTTGTTAATTTCGTTCTTTGTTAACTCAATACTGTATGAACCATTATAAACACATGGGTTCTTGACATGTTTCCTACAATCAATTACTAAAGTCTTATGTGATATATAAAATCTAACATTAATCTCACTAATACGATCACAAACCACATCTCTACAGTCAATAACTAAATCGCTTTTTGGCAAGTCAGTTGTACCTTCTACATATTTAGTGTTTATTTTTGTGACATTAATATCATCTCCCACATTGTTTTTTATCATATCAGCTAAAGCATCGACTTTATATTCTCCAATATGTTGAGGGTCATATATAGACCTAAATACATTTCGACTTTCAACTGTGTCGTGGTCAACAATAACTAGTTTTTTTACTGTTTCAAATTCTGAAATATGTTTACATAAAAATCCGCCGAGAGTTCCTAAACCAATTACCGTTACTTTCCTATACACAAATGTTTCTCCTTTCTTATATAAATTTAGGGGACCCAAATTAATGAGTCCCCTTTACTAAACCTTTATATTATCCTTTCTTTCCTGCGGGTTTCAGGAATTCTAGAGTGTCGCCCGCTTTAAGAATGGTATCACCATTTACTTCTTTACCATTTACCAGTCCAGTAGAAAGGCGATCCACGTTCAATACCTCACGCAGAAAGTCACCCACTTCTTTAACAGAGCGTCCAGCAACTGGGAAGCTGCCCGAAGATGCCCCACAAGAAACCTGAATGGTTGTGGTGGTCTTTTTACCAAAACCGGCATTGGGTTTGGTTATGGTGCTCTGGCCGGCAAATTCAATACCTGT
>Ga0164313_10004969_pt1 | contig 11785 bp, 15 predicted proteins | sample GuaBasSedimGuay4_FD_113735 | JGI IMG/M metagenome (GOLD analysis project Ga0164313, IMG submission 113735) | Subseafloor sediment microbial communities from Guaymas Basin, Gulf of California, Mexico - Guay4, Core 4569-4, 0-3 cm | ecosystem: Environmental > Aquatic > Marine > Hydrothermal vents... | reverse complement strand
TAGCCAGGCGGGATGGGTCACCACCGATAGCACCGGCTAGTCGATCCAGTGCGGTCATGTTGTCCAGTTGATCCTTGCCGTACTTCTGGCCGATCAAGCTGCCACCGATTGCGTCCTTGAGTGCCTGGCGGACCTCAGCTGGTTGCTGGGAGATCTGCTGCTCCTTCAGGGCCATCTGGCTTGCTTCCATGGCACCGGTTAGGTTACCGGCCTGTGAAGCTTCGAGGGCATGTTCCCGGGATTCCTCTACTGCGTCCCTGTGAGCGCCTCCGCCCTTCAGGTGGGCCAGGACTCGGAGCTGAACTACTCGCTCTTCGGAGCCCTTCTTGTACTTCTTCTTGTAGTCAAAGTCATCACCCAGGCCGCGGATAGCAACTTCGAGTGGTTGTTCAGCAAGCCTGCCGGAGCTGCGCTTCGAGGCACTCCGGCTTGCATCCACGTTCTCATCCATACTGGCAAGGAACTGGGCAGCAGGATCGTCTAGGGTATCTTCGTCAACGTATCCGGCATCAGCATCAGAAATGAGTTCGCCAGAACTATCAAACAGGGAGTCACCTGATTCTTCTAAATCGTAATCGCCCCAATCGTCCATGGCGGTTTCCTCAGCTTAGCTCATCATCACCGGCATAGTGGGTGTGGGAGGAGCTTGGTTAGTGGTAGACAGGGTGTGGGCCTTCAGCTCAAGGATCTGGTGAAACATCTCCAGGTCTTTCAAGCGATAGGTTCCATCCTGCAGTTGGTGTAGCTGGCACATAGGCGGACTTACCAGCAGTGGCTTTATCAAGTACCCGTTGAGTTCCGGGAAGATCGCATTGTAGTCAACAGGTATGGCTTGATTCCCAGGGTCTTCTGCTAGACCTCTTGGGAGGGTTCCCCTGCTAAACCGAATGCGAAAAAATCTGCGTACTGTGCTTTAATCACATGAGCGAATATCTCAGCCACTTGGCCAAGGCCTTCACCGCCAGTGAACATTTCGTCAATCTGGTTGGGCTCGATCTTTGAGCCGGCGATACGAACCTGACATACAAAGTGCTTGATCAGGCTTGCTGTCTTGTTGGGATCTGTGGACTTCATGATAGCTACGACGACCGCTGCTACGTTGAGTTCAGATATGGTGATGATCGCTTCGGAACCAATGTACTGCCCTGCTCGGGTAAGGTTCTCAAGTGCGACATCTACAGGCCATGAGGGAATGAAGATCTCACGTCCGTCTTTCAGTGTTGCGTTATATCCTGCCATGATAGATACTCCAAAGGGGTAGCGGGGCACTAGGCCCCACTGGATTTAGCTAGAAAGGTTGTCAAGGTCTGCACCGTGATTCCGTTCGTATACAACGGTCTCGAAGGTGATCACCCATGTTACGAGGTTCATGGTCAGGCCACGGGTCATACCAGGCATAGCCAGGATAACTCCGTTGCTCATGTTAGCCACGTCCTTACCCATGTTGTCCCGCAACTTAGCTTGCAGAGGAACGATCAGCTCGCCATTGGCGTCAGCTTGGGCTTGGAAATAGTTAGCATAATCCTGCAGGTACTTGTTCTCTTTCGCGTTCATCAGAACTGGAAAGGCCAAGTCACCAGCGCGGATACGCTGCATAGAAACAACCATGTCACCATAAGCACTGAACTTCGTGTCAGCGATAGGCGCTCGTCGGTTTACTGTAATCAAGTTCTCACCGGCACCATAGCCTTCAACTTTGAAGCTGGAGGGGTTGGTGTTGCTCGGGTAGTCCATCTCGATTATCAGGTCAACATTAGCAAAACTGTATTGATACATTGTTAAACTCCTGATGGATTAGGGGCCGAAGCCCCTGTTATTTACTCGGTGAAAGCACCAGCCACATCGACTTCATGCAAAGCTCCGGCACCCTTCATGACGAAGGACAAGCCAGCATACAGCCGGTTACCTATATCAGAAGCGGGTGTATCTGCAAGAGAGACAGAATCAACACGGTAGCCTTCAGGAAGGAATGTTCCATCAGCCAGATAGCCAGGGCCAGCCAATCCGTTACGGACAGCAGCTTGCAGGCTTCGTTCCAGTACAGCAGCAGCGGTGTTCAGACCGACTTGCGTGTAAGGGACCTTGGTGTTGGAAGTGTAAAGCAAGTTGAACAAGTCCACTTCGCAACGGTTCTCAAGCCACATCAGGCCATGAGTAGTGTCAAGCCAAGAGCCGGACGCCATGCGAGAGTCGGTGTAAGCAGTAACGCTCTTACCAATCTGGACAACAGCAGAAGCATATTTGCTACGCAGTACCGCGAACTCAGCTGGGCTAAGGTTCTCAGCACTAACACCAGGCATTTGCTTGAGGTTTAGCGTGAGAGTAGTTCCGATAGCTGAGAAGTTAACGCTGGCAGCACGACCGAACACGGAGGCAGAAGGATACTGGGCCGGGTTCTTGCTGAATGTAGTCAAGCTGAAACGCAGAGTAGCGTTCTTCAATACTGAAGCAATGTCAGTGTTGATAGCGCTAGACAGTGTGGACAGATCGTTAGAAGTGTTGCAGAAGATCTTCTTGGCGGCTTCAGCCCAAACAGCAATTTCCAGGGTTGTAGTGCCAGTGGCTCCAGCGAGCACGTCACGGAAAGACTTATCAGTTACCAGACCAACGAACTCAATACCTTTAGTCTCAGCTGCAGCCAAAGAGGCAACAGGAGTTTCGGCGTCAAGGCCAAGAGAGATAGCAGCTTGGTGAGCCAACAGGCCCAGGCTTTCAGCAGCATCGCCAGTAGCGAATGTGATAGCGCCTGCAGCTCCAGCGGTGTCGCCATCTACAACAAAGCCGTAAGGTGTGTGAACAACAGTACAAGTTGCGCCAGCAGTAGTAAGAGCGGCGGCAATGAGAACGGCCATAGCATCAAGGTCAGCAGCGCCGGACAGGTCCAGAGTTGTGACTTCAGCCAGGGTGCCATCGATAGTCATAGTGATGACGCCAGAGGCATTCCAGCTTGCGTTCTGCAGTTCAGTGAAAGTATCGTGACCACCGCCTGTGAGGACAGCTTTCTGGTCAGTGACAAATGACATGAGAACAACGAAGTCCTCGGGTGTCGGTGTTTGTGCATAGAAGGAGGTAGCGGCCTTGTATACTTCAGAGGCTGCGTTCCAGTCGGCTCCAACGCTGGCAAGAGAAGTGTATGCTCGTGCGCGCTCAGCAGTTCCGATTGCAGTGATAGCATCGTCAGAACTCAAGGCAAGAAAGCCCAGGATTCCGAAGTCACCACCAGATACTCCAGTAGGAGATACAGATATGCTTACGTTGGCAAATTCAGTAATTTCAATCGCCATGTTAGTTTCCCTTATTCATTGATTTCAAAGTTAATCAGATATTCCTCAAGACCGGGTGTGACAAAGACGCCACTGACTTCCAGCGACTCGATGATCCCAACAACTTCTTGAAAGACTCGCGTAACATACATCTCGACCGCGAAGCCTACTCGATATTCCCACTCACGTTCGAGCTGGGCATCCTCGTTAGACAGCGGTGTTATTCGGATAAAACCATAGCCAGAAGAGATCATCAGAGCCTTCATAGCTTCGGAGTTCCAACCATTCATTATTTGAACAGTAGGAAGTCCATCAGTATCGACAACACCGATTCGGAACCGCAGTCTTGATACGGACTTCCGACGGTACGTTATCGTGGTGGCATCTTCTGCGAACACTTGGTTGACAGGCATACCCACCGGGTACTCTTCTAGAAGCCTGATGTGAGCGAACTCACCTGGCGGCTTAACAGCTCTGTTCTGCCTTGCTGGATAAGAGAAGCCTGGTGTTCCAACCATGGTATCAACCATTGTCTGCATTACTTGTATATCAGCTCTCATGGTGTCCAGTCCTCCGACTTCTCCAGTATCCAGGAATGGAAGCCAAAGACTTCTTCATCCGACTGCTGAAGTACATTATAATATTTGCTGCGAAACAGGATCTTGTCTTCTTTCTTGAGGGTATAGATATTCCTGATGTAGAGGTTTCGGTAGTTGGAGTATCGCGCACCACCATCTTCTGCGTGGATTGCTATGCCTTCCTCGAACTGCGAGAATTTGTTACCGGCTGTGATGACTCCGTATAGCGTTGACTCTACAAGCGAGCCCTCGACCCAGTTGTTGTTGGCGTCATAGCTCCCAGCCGAAACTGTAAAGAGCTGCATTGCCGCCAGCATCCTGGAGTTGAAGGCTCGGTGCATGTTCATTGTCATGACCTTATACCCCGTAGATTCCCACAGTGATAACCCTGCGAAGCTGCCAGTAGTGCTTACCGTAGGACGTGCTCAAGAGCATATCATCAGTAGCTTTGACATCTGCAATGGCTTGCTCGACAATAACATCATCGACTTCCTGCTTCTTCACAGGTGCCATAGGAGTTGTGTCACCCATCAGGGTAGCAGTAGCCAGGGTCAAGAGGTGAGCGGCATAGTAGACATGCGCCCGGTCATAGTAGCCCAACCACTTATCAGGGTCGGACATATAGAACTCAGCATCATCAAGGAACAACTGGACCCGGGCATCGGCTTCTGCAGCGAACTCAGGAAACCTTGTGCGGAACTCAACCAGTAGTGCCATACGATACTCCTTTATTTCGTGACGCTAACACCCAGGGCATTAGCAAGTTGTGTGAGCTTGGCCTTGTCAAAGTCCGGCGAAGCTGCGATGCCTGCTTCCTCTTTCAGCCGCTTGCGTAGTTCAGGGACTGTTAGGTTGCAAGCTGGGGCCTCAATTATCTTGATGGCTCCCGCTTTGATCTGTGGTGCAAACGCGCTAGCAAATCCATCAAGCCAGATAGCATCCTTGAGTTCTAAGGTGGCCCCTGCCGGTATGGTAAGGTAGGGCGGTATGCTGGACTTGCTGCCGTGCTTGGCAAATACGGATAGGTTGTGACTTATAGTGCTCTGCAGTTTCATTTTGTTCTCCAATGTATAGGCAGACTTTACTTCATCTGCCCTTGAATAAACTTCACGTTCTCATCTATACGGATCAAGGTTTCAAACATCTCTGCCTGCTGCCTGTTCATTTCCGCATCTGTAAGCTGCTCGGTCTGCACCACTGCAACAGCCTTCTCCACTTCAAAGATATGAAGGGAGTTGGCTGAAGTGACGAGACATAGCGTGATGACGAGAGCGTGCAACGGCTTTTGAAATGCTAACTTCAGCAATTCCACCATGACATACTCTCCTTCAGTTACTGCTTAGACATTCTCAAAGTGCTGGACAGCACCCGGGCGAATCAACTCAAGACCAGCGAAGCGGCCATAACAGTTGATTTCAAACTCCAACCCTTTGTACTGAACGGGCAGGTGAATGTAAGGGAAAGGCTCACGCAGACGCATGATGTCAGAGCCAGTGCTCATAACAGTGAAGCCTTCTTTGGAGGCGCCAGTAGAATCAAACGCATCAGTACCGTTGGCAGAGTAGATACCAGCCAGTTCGTTGATGTCTTTGAACTGCTCAGGGCTAGAGATGAACTGGTTGCTCTTGCAGAACCAATCCATGATGCTAACATCAGAGTGGATGGAACGAGGAGTGTTCATCAGGTACTGCTTCTTCTCGACAGAAATCAAGATAGTATCAGCACGGAACAACTTCTTGGTGTCAACATACAGCTTAGTAACAGCAGATGTCAGGTCAGCAATAACTTCGTCAGGAGTCTTATCGACGCCCCAAACTGTGGAGTTAGTACCACCAGCAGCAGCAGCTACAACGGTGCGGTCACAAGTAGACCAAGGACCAGCAGCAACTCCGCCGAACAGGCCGTTGATGCTATGAGTAGCTTCACCGAACCAAGACAGCTGGTTGACGAGTTCTTCATAAGACCGGCGAGTAGCTTCAGCTTTACGGGCATCCAAAGGAAGGCCAGTCAGTTTAGAAGCAGCGAGTTCTTGACGGCTGTAGCCGTAAGCGTTACCGAGGGTACGTACAGAGATGCTGTACTCTTTACCGTCGATGTCGCCACGAGGCAGGTCAGTCGCTTTACCAGCGATGATTGCAGTCTCGCCGCGCTTGTCATAGCTACGGTAAGTGATAGTGTTGATGCCTTCGCCGCCTTCAGTGTTCAGGGCGAATACTTCACGAGCCATCAGGTCAGGGTAAAGTACGTCAAAGCTTTGAGCTTGGATATACTCAAGCTGGCGTTGAAAGAATACACCTTCGCTATCGTTCATCAGCAAACCGGAGTCAACCAATGCACAAACGGCAGTGCTCATTACGACATCTTCAGTCTTGCCAGTAGGCAGGCCAGCTTCGTCGTTTAAAGGGATAGTTACAGTCTTCATGGATAATTCCTTGTAGAGGTTGCCCTAGCCGTTATGGGCTAGGGAAGCTTGACAATTAGAGGATGTCGATGCGGGCTTTGATGATGTCGCCAGCTGCACCAGACTGCTCGGCTGTTACGTTAGTTGTAACAGTACCAGTGGAACCAGAGAATACGCCAGCAGCAGTAACGTACAACTTGTCGCCAGCAGTGGCAGCAGTTGTAGTCAGCTCAACGTAGATGTAACCTTGACGCAGGATAGATGCGCTTTCAGTCTTAACGAATTCAACAACGCCATCAGAAGGACGGTTCTTAGCTTCGAGAGCCAATTCACGCCGAACGATACCATAAATGTTTCCGCCATCAGCATCGAGAAGAACGTGCTTAGGGTTAGTAGCAACGGTGCCGCGCTTTACAGCAATACCGACTTCCAGGGTGGCAGCTTCGACTACGCCAGTGATAGAAACGATAGGGCCGTTATCACATAGGTCGCCAGCGTACCCACGAGCTGTGTAGATGTTAAAGTTTTGAACAGTCATTTGAAGTTTCCTTGATTGAACTGCGGGTAGCTAGCTTACTTACTAGCCTTGGTTGTACGAGCGATCATGGCAGCGCGAGCATCTGCAACTACAGTGCTGGGCTTGACCTCTACGTGGGATGCTGAGGCATTGTCAGCCAGCAAACGTCCCATAGGAGTTTCTCCATCACCAGCTTCTTCAGCCAGGATATCAAAACGGGCAGCAACATAAGAGTCGCTACGATCTTCTAGGCTCAGCTCGGGCTTAACATCAGCAACGACCATGGCCTTAATTTCTTGAACGGATTTACCAGCGAAGTCAGCGAGGGCGATCTCAGTCAGGTCCAGTGCGGACAGGACAACAGTAACGCGCTCTTCAACAGCGTCAACCAGTGCGGCATCAGCGAGGGCGAGCTTAGCAGAGGCGGCTTCTTCAGCGGCGTCAAACTTAGCTTGCAGGGCTTCGAGGTCTGCTTTGAGTGCTGAGTGATCTTCGACAGATACAGTCGTAGGTTCAGCGGCAAGCAATTCTTCAGCTGCTTTCTCATCAGCAAGCAACTTCTCAGCTGCTTCCTTTTCGGCGGCTTCGTCGGCCAAGACTTTCTCAGCGGCAGCTTTAGCAGCGGCTTCGTCAGTCAGCGCAACTTTCGCAGCTTCTTGTGCGGCTTTTTCTTCAGGTGTCATAGTAACCTCTTCATCAGCGATGCTGCACACGGAGCCGGCTCGGCCTCGTGGTACAATCGCAATGTGGTTGGCACGGATATCGCGCTGGTAATAAGTGGGCTCACCATCAGTTACAACAGTATCAATGTTGCAGGTGTACCCGGCGCTTAGTTCTCGTTGACCATCCTCGATTGAGTCGATAGCATCCTGGTGAGTGATTACCAGAGTACCGGATAATGTATCATCGTCACGGACCGGAAGGCCCTCTAACATCCCGACCTGCAACTTGGCAGCGGTGTCAGCTGTGACTAGGCCACTTTTCGGGTGCCCTTGTGTAACGGGTGCGGACCGGAAGCTCGCCATAGAATCCTTGGCGAATACATCCTTAGCTTCCCGGTGAACTGTTACAAGCCGCGTAGGGTCACCATCTAACTGGAGCTGGGCTGCAGTGTAGACTTGAGTTCCTGTTCGTGCGAACTTGCATGGTACAATCATCTGTCCCGCGTCAGTGAACTGCCTTTCGGTAGGGACACTGATACGATCTTCAAGAACTATTGTCATACTGTCTCCTTACTTCTTGGCAGCAGGCTTCTTGGCCGGGGCCGCAGCTGCTGGTTTGGGTGCTTCACCGACCTTGGCATCTTTCGACACAAGATCCATTCGCTTGGCTTCGTCGAGGCCGCTTTCCCGGGAGATAACTCCAGAGTCAGCCAGCTTGCAGATCCATTCTGCTGAATCCTTTTGCCGCACGGCTTTCTGTGCAGTGGACTCAGGAAAGATACAACCCCATGTATACTTGAAATCTTCCTCGGGTATGCCGTAGTGTCTACTCAGTAATTGGTCAACCAGGGCGAGCCGTGGCTCAAAGATGTCAGTCTGCAAACCTTGCAGCATCTCGATGTAGTTGATCAAATCACTTTCGCCTGTGGCGTTCATACCATCGGGGCTCGCGGATAGGAAGCGGGTCGCAGGAATTCCTACGGCTGCAGCTACCATCTTGAGATATTCCCAGATGAGGTCTTTCACTCCAGAGAGTTGAATGTTCTTTTGGTTGTACTCTTCTGCGGAATCCAAGATACTCACACCGAAGACAGACTTAATTGCCTTCCAGTCTGCGAAGCGCTGGAGCATTGCTGCTGTGCCCAGGTCGTTCTCAAGTATGTTGGACAGTCCGTCAACACTGATTATGTCAATGTTGGCTTCCTGAACCATGTTGGCAGCGGCTGTGCTGGTCACATGGAAGTTGTCGATCTGCTTCATGAGCGGGATCAACACCGAGTCAGAGTACCACAAGTTTCGTTGCCGCTCATAGATAGGCAGCTCCGTTCCTTCAAAGCGAATGATCCGCGACTTGTGAATGCGGGTGGGGCTATTAACAAATTGATAGTGCGTAGGCAGGCCGAAGGTGGGGCTCATGGGCTCCTGGTCGATCTCACCGATAACAGTGATTCGAGTCCGGTCTACTACGTTGAAACTTCTGATACACCCTGGCCCGACCTTGCGCCAGTTGATTGGTTTGTCAGTGGTTCGGCCATCAGCAACATCAAGGATAACAAACGATGTGCCGTACAGTCGTGCCCACTTGTATGCTTCACGAAAGATGCGAGCGATTTCCCAAGTCTTGTCAGCTTCCTTTGCGTCATCACTCTCGAAGTCGCGCCAGCTTCTGGTCATGTCTTGCGGAAGGATCTTGCAAACTTTCTGAGAGATCCAGTCTTCCCGGAACCTGGCAGATAGCTGTACGTGATCGACGTTCCGGTTTGAATGCTCCCAGTAGTTTCCCTCGGTCTTGTCCTTGGCTGTACCAAGTCCGGTAGCCAGGTTGGCCATACCGTCAAGCAAGCTCTGAGGTTTCCTATCCTTCGTGATGACAGCGACTTCTGTTGCGTCCGCCATAAATCACTCCTTATTTCTTGGATGACCAACCATTAGGTTTTTCTACGTGGTAGGTCGTGAGTGTTGACACATCAAGGTTGATGCTAGTTTGTTCAGGACATTCAATGAAGGCAACTACTTCGCCAGTCTTGCTGTCCACGATATGCAGAACATTGTTCGTCGAGCTGCGACCATCAAGCCGCGTCTTCAATCCCATGGTATTCTCCTAGTTCCAGTTCTCGTAGCTGAACTGGCCGGTGGAGAAAGCAATGGCAGCAGCGTCAGAAACATTGTCACAGAAATCATCGTGACCGGTGGCGTTAGCGATTTCGGACATGCCCAGCAACTCGCGGCGCATGTATCCAATTTCAGGGTCGTTCTTCGGTAGCAGGATTTGGTTCTGCTTGAAGTACGGAATGGTGTTCATAAACCTGGAAAACTTATCATTACCTTTGGTTCCATCCCGAGGCACTGGCTTCACAGTCACGGTGCCATCCTTGAGGAACTGCTGGTTGAGGAACAAGCCGGAGCTTGCATCTTCCATGTAGAAACCTTTCGGCTTCATCCCAGGTGTGTGGATGCTGTACACGTTCCGCTCCTTCCAGAACTTCCTCATCTCAACGATCAGGTCTGGAGTTTCCCACTTGCCCTTGATCATATCAATGACCAGGAGCTTCTTGCAGGCAGTCACCGCCCACCAGACCGCAACGCTCGGGTCAGAGTAAGTCTTGGTGGTGCTTGCGGTGTCTGCGGTAATGAACGTGTATCGAATACGGAACTCGGAAATATCCAGGTAGGACTGGATATCCTCCTCCTTCAGAACAATTGAACCTCTCCCCACCGGGCTTCCCATGTACTGAGAGAAGAACGTGTAAGGGTCGGTATCACGCAAGCCTTTGAGGCTGGTGAGGTTCTTACGGGCTGGCCAGAAGCTGGAGTCACCGTCTTCATCGTAAAGCTCGGGTGCCCGGTCCAAGTGGTACAGGACCGGCTTAACATTTGTGTAGCCCATCTTCTCGATCTCGGCATCGTACCATTCCTGCGAGCCTGTCTCCTTGCGGATCAGTCCGGGAATGTTGAGCCAGTCGAACACATCTACCGTGCCGCCCTTCATGAGGAAGCCGCATAGATCGTCTGGATGGAGCCGCTGCATGATGATAGCCAGGGGCGTGGTCTCACTGTTCAAACGCGACAGCAAGGTGTTCGTGTATCGGTTGTTTACACTATCGCGTTCGGTAGGTGACTTGGCATCATCAGGCTTGATTACGTCATCGATTGCCATGAGACCCGCGAATTCAGGGGAGAGCGTACCGCAGCCCTTGCCAGTCATCCTACCTTTGGTTGGTATGGCGTGGATTACGCCAGCATTGCGTGTCCCTAGCATCTCGACAGACTTCTTGTTCTTGTCGAGTACGCAGTCAGGGAACACTGTACAGAAATCTTCATCGGCCATTATGGTCCGAATATGGCCAGCACACTCAGCCAGCACGTCAGCATTAAAGCCGGTGAGGATCGTGTGAGAGCTAGGGTTCTTCACCCAGGCATACAGTGGAAGGCAGATCGAAATGATCAAGGTCTTCCCAGCCCGAGGCGGTATGTTGATTATCATGCGATTCGATTCTTGATCGATCATGGTCTGGATGGCATGAAAGAGGACCTCGTAGTAATCTACGGTAATCATCTTGGTGCCATACAGGACCTTGAAACAGAAGTGGCTGAACCGCTCGAAGTCTTCTAGAAGGTGAGCCCTGAGAGCGTCTACCTCGTGGTCATCTAAACCTGAGATATAGCTCACAGGATTCTCCTTATATTTCGAGTTTAACTAAAGCGCTCAGTTTACTTTCTAAGCCGCCATTGTCAGTTACCGTTACAGCAAACTGGTGCTCACCGGCTACCAGGCTGTCAAAGTCCAGCGTGAGCTGGCTAATACTAACATCAGTGGTAACAACTTCACCGGCATCACCGAGGCGGTGGTACACTGTGGCCTTGACTAAATCGCCAGCAGCAAGGAATGTTTCGTCTTCTCGCTGTGTGGGTAATGCCCACTCAAGTGTAGCGTCTGCGGTTACAGCAACGACAGCTTCACGCTTACCGGTGACTTCAATTTCAGGTTGAATCACTCGAACTTCGCAAGACAGGACCGGGCAGGCGTACCAGATATTGATCGCTGCGTCCAGTGCCGTTCGCTGTAAGCTGTACTGTTCTTCTTGAACCACACCGTCAATGGAAATCAGGTAGTAGCCTTTCCGGTTGGTGTCATGCACGTCGAGGGCATAGGTAGGAAGAATCAGTAACAATAAAAGTAAAGCAAGAGCTTTGTCCATACGTTTCTCCTTAGGGTCGTGGGTAGTTTGCTGGGGTCTCTTCAACCTCGAAGTTTGCGTAAACCCAGCCATCACCACCGTCAAGGTTCTCGAACCTCATATATAGTGTTGAGTTCTCAGGGAATGTGGCCGGACCAATGAGGTAGTTAGTCTCCCGGATAGGAG
>Ga0164313_10004967_pt1 | contig 11788 bp, 7 predicted proteins | sample GuaBasSedimGuay4_FD_113735 | JGI IMG/M metagenome (GOLD analysis project Ga0164313, IMG submission 113735) | Subseafloor sediment microbial communities from Guaymas Basin, Gulf of California, Mexico - Guay4, Core 4569-4, 0-3 cm | ecosystem: Environmental > Aquatic > Marine > Hydrothermal vents >... | reverse complement strand
TGCGTGTAATATTCGGTCCCTAAAACGGCATATACCGCATATTAGGGACCGAATATTACACGCACAGCATGTGGCGCAAGATACTCTTCCCCGAATATTCATTTAAGCCGCCCACCGAAGCGGCCGTACAGAATGTACATATAGGCTTGATTGAACTAAGGATACTCCCATGACAAAAAAGAAAACAGAAGTGAAGGTAGCACCGCAAAAGTACGTGGTACTACGCAGGATTTCGTATAAATCCATGAACCCGAAAGAGCGTAGGATCATTGACCCGGCGGCAGATCCCTATGCGGAGGATGCCCCGCGAGTTACCTTTGAACATTTGTCGAAAGGGGAAGTAAACAAGCTGGTTATGATGAATATCATCGCCCCTGAGAAACAGTTAATCAATAATGGAGAATAAACAATGCCAATAACAACCCAACGATACATCCCTGATCGGGGTTCAGTGACCATTAACACAGTTGAGCAAAACGGAAGTGTAAAGACCGTCGCCACAGCGCCGCCTCGTCGTGGTGAGCGTATAATCAACAGTTTAGGCGGCACAGCGACAGAAACGCAAACCCGCGAAAAGGCCGGGAACTTTGAAGTTACGATGGTTGTCTTTGACGACTATGCCAAGGAATTCACTTATGCGACATCCTTGCTGAAAACGCTCTTCGATGCCTATGAAAGCGACACACCGCTTACCGACCTGGTGGTCATCCCGGCCGGAAGCACAATTGGCATGACGGAATATACATATGGTGGAAGCATCCATGTCGTGCAATGCCCGCCGCACGCCGATATGGACGCAGACACCGAAGAAGAAGCGACCGCACAAGTAATCATCGTTGCCGAAACAGTTGTAGCCGCCGCATCTGCATAGTTGCAAATAGGCTATCAGTGAATAGGTAAAAAGGGGTAATAAGTGACGAAGTCATTTACCAACATACAGACAATAGACGTGGAAATAGGCGAACTGAAAGGATCGTTCACCATTCCCATTATGCTGACCGACAAAGATCTGGACAAGTATTTCCGTAAAAATATGGAAAGCAAAGTGCTGCTTGAAGAAGCGGAAAGTGCCGGGAAGCCGTTCGTCGCATCCGGGACACAAGTGCAGATAGATGCGCGGAAGCATATGGTACGCAGCGTGGACTTTCCCGGCGTAACGCTGGAAAACTTCAGGAACGGCACACGGCCGTTTCCCGCCCTTTCACAACAGGTAATCAAAGCGTTGGAACCCTTGATCGAGGACGCTTTAACCGCCCCAAACTAATGCGGTCGGTCTGGCATTGGGGTCAGGCCGACGAGAAAAAGCGGGGGCGCATGCACCCTATATTACTGATGGCGGCTTGGCTGAAAGATGCGGAGAGAAGTCGCGCAGAAGGTCGCCCAATCTTCAAACTCCCCTATCCCGGCGGGTCATGGTATACTGAAAAAACGAATAACCAACACCTTCTTGAGCTAATGGATCTTGCTTGGAGAACGGCCGTGTTAAGCATAAAAAACTGGAAAGGCGAAAAACTAACCAAAGAAGAAGATACCCTTCTCAGCCAAATAGCCGAAGTGATGGAGTAGTTCCCGGATGAGCAAAACAACACACGAATTCTCCCTAGTTTGGAAATCGAAAGGTGGGGACCGGATAAAGGACGATACCGACGATTTCACAAAATCGTTAAACAAGCTGGATGCGGCCATAAAAAAGAACGTGCAGGGCCAAAAGGTCATGCGTAAAGAGATAGAGCGGCTGGAAGAATCGGGAAAAGGGCTGGGGCAAGAGTGGCGCATACTGCATAACGATCTCGATAAGTCGGGAGAACAGCTAAAGAAGCAGCGCGGCCTGGTTGATAGATACGCCGATGGAATGGACGAAGCGGCAACCGCTACAGACGAGAACGTTGCGGCAATCAAGAAATTGCAGGCCACCACCGAAGAAGAAGTAAAAACCCAATCCAAACTAAACGAAGAAATAAAAGAAGGCAAAGAAGCATCCGATGCCTACATAAAAGCCGTAGAACGCGAAGAGCAAGTTATCGCCTCTCTTACCCTGGAAACAGACAAAGAAGTTGTTGCCGCAAAAGCGGCCGTAGTCGTCACCCAGCAGCAAGCCGTAGAACTGGAGCAAGTTAAACGGGAAACAAACGAGTACGTCGAAGCCATTCAAACAAAACGGCGGGTAGACCGGGAAGCCAGAACAGAAACCGAACGATTGGGCCGGGAACTGGACGAAACAACAGAGGACATGCGGGCGGCGAGAAGTGCGACATACCAACTGCGCGTCGAAGAGAAAAAGCTGGAACAGCAAACCAAGTTTTTAGGCGTTTCGGTAGATGATTTGAAAAAGTCGCTGATCACAGGGCTTGCCGCAGGTGGCGCGGCGGGTCTTGCGGCAAAGGGCATGGATCTAATAACCGATGCTATGCGGCAGGCGTGGGAAGGAATGAAAGAATTCCAGCGCCAGTCTACAGAAACATTCTCCAATTTAGAAGAAGAAGTAGCCAGAGCGAGGGCGCAAATAGGGGAACTGAATAAGTCACAGGAAGAGTTGTACCGAGGCGCGGTAGACTATTCTAGAGAACTCGCCAGAGGGCCGGTAGAAACACAAGTCGCTTTACGCAAAGCTATGAACCTGGGGCTGGACTATAACGAATCGCTGAAAGCAATAGCCGCATCTTCGGACGCGGCGAGGGTAGCCGGGGCTGATATGACCGACACCCTGATCACGGCCGTATCGACGGTTAATGCTTACGGAGAAGGGGTCTACGATGTAAACCAGGTACTAGATCAGTATGCTTATATTACGCAGAACTCCAACCTTGAAACCGAAGATCTAATTCAGGGCATGGCAAAGATTATCTCCCCGGCGGCAGAAGCGGGGGTAGGACTGGAAGAAGTGGCGGCTGCAATGGTTGTCATGAGCAAGCAGGGTGATGATTTCAATGAGATCGGGGAACTGCTTGGCCTATTACTTACCCAAATAGCCATTGACGGGACGCAGTTGGGGACGGCATTTAAGGATGCGGCAGGAATAGGATTTAGAGAATTTACGGCCGGAGGCGGGACGCTTGTCGAAGCGATGCGCATGATTGAGGAGCATGCCGACAGCACCAACCAGTCTATGGGCGAACTGGTAATTGGGAACTCCAAGTTTTACCGGGACGCACAGGCCGGGCGCGGCATTTATGAGTTGACCGGCCGTCATTTAGAAGATCTGGAAGAAGCTAATCTTGGCGCAGCCGCAGCGACGGGAGCGCTCAACGAGCAAATGGGCGAGTTTGAGGGAACTCTCTATTTAGCTAATGCCGAATTGGAATCCGCTAAAGAGAACGCGTATGCAGCGGAGGGGTCGCTAACGAAAATGGCGGCAGTTGATTGGGCGGCATTCAAAACACAAGGCTACGATAACATTGCCGGACTGTCTACACAACTTGCTTTAACAGGGCAAATGGTAGACCTCATAAAAGAACAAGAAGCCGGATACGGCACATTACAACTTCAAATGCTTTCGGTAAGCGCACTCCAAAAAGATTACGGAGATGACTTTTACGCAGCGGAGCAAGCGAGTTTCGAGCTTCAGCGCGAGACTGTTCGATTGATGAAAGAAACGGAGGGGATAACGCTGGAAGAGATAGAACTAGGTCTCATAAAATACCAGCAAAGAAAAGAACAGGTAGCCCAGCTAGAGCATGCTGCAATACTTAGTGAACGGATTAGGGATGCCGGATTCAGCCAGTCAGGAGAAGCGCAAAAAGCATTAGAGGCGGCGAGAGTAGCCGCAGACTTACAAGAGCGCCAAACGACCGCGCTTGATCAGGCACTCGATAAGGAAGATCAGCTAAGAGGACTGCACGAACAAGAGGCGGCATACCTTGCCTACCAGAACGAAATGGAGGCCAAGCAGCTTGCCATACAAGAAGAGCAGCTTGCTATTGAATTGCAGTTCCGTTTAGCCCAGGCCGACATCTACAAAGAGAGCCAGGGCATAGTCGCAAACTTCATGGCCCTCAATGAGCAGTTAGGCGAAACCACAGACGCGAAAGGAATAGAAGAACTTACCGGACAGATAGAAGCCCTGAACGAAGAAATGGGCGATCATTTCAGGCAGAAAGCAATAAATGCAATGCTGGCGACGGACGGATACACGGCCGCGACAGTGGACCTTGCCGTAGAAATGGGGCTGCTAACCCATGAAGCGGGACTGTTGCAGAAAGCGTATGTTAACACCGGCACGGAAATCGAGAACCTTAGAGGACTAGAAGGCTTTGACGCGCTGGACACCAAAGAAAAAGCCGAAGCAATCGGGCTTGTCGCCGACGGCCTGGCGACGGCCACTCAAGCCTTCGCGGTCGCTTCCGATTCAACCAAATGGCTGCCCGGCCTGGAACAGGGAATCATCAAAGCCGAGGAGTTGTTTGATGTAACCCCGACCGTAGAAATGCCGCAGGCAGAAAAAGACGAGCTGGCAGAACTTAAAAAAGAACTGGAACTAATCAAAGATACCGAATGGAAGGCAGCCATAAATGTAGATGGCGGGCAGGCTGTAACGGACACAAAGGCCGTAACCGCAGCTCTGGGCGAAGTAAAAAGCAAAGACGTAGTAATTACAGTGACCACCGTTCACAAAACAACAACCGAAGATCCTGAAAGAACGGCCGCAACGGGAGCGGACTTCACCGTCCCGCCCGGATTCCAAAATGACGATTTCTGGCTGGGCCTTACCAGCGGCGAACAAGTGACGGTTACGCCGCCCGGATTGGGGAGAAGCGGCGGGGGCGACGGTGCAGCGATCACCGTGATCAATCAGTTTGATTCGGGAACGCACAACACGACGGCCGTATCCGAAGCCGTAGACGACGGTCTCTATCAAGCATTGCTCAAGGCGGGATTAATATGACGGTAATGTACTTAACGCCGTATTCCTACAATGGAGTACGCATAGACGGCACAGGCGCGATAGATTCGCAGTCATTCCACATGAACTTCCCTAAAGTTTTAACAAGAATTATCCCGGTCGCCGGCGGGTCGTTATTTGATTACAACTACGGGCTTGGCGCAAAACTCCTTCCCGTTCCCTTTGATGTCGCAATGGTTGTGGCCGGGGGGAATGAAGTGACGGCAGCAGCCGCGTACAATGACTTCTTCGGCCTGCCGCCGACCGGATTTTACGGGATGACCTGTGAATTTAAGGCGAAGGAGCATGGCGGGACACGATTGCTGACGATGGACAGCGAGATGACGAAAGTCGTCACATTTCAAGAAACGGCATGGTACACAACAACAAAGAAGATATTCTCTAATATCAAAGTGACCTTTACCCCCACAAACCTATATTATGCGGTTGAACCATGAGTGATGCACAAGCCTGGGAAGGTCCGTTTGTCAGGGTCTTTTCCATAAACGATCTGATAACATATAAGGGAGTAACCGATAACGGGCGGTTAATAACGGAGATCCCCGTCAGCAGCGCCGCCGGAACATTTGAAGGGGACGGCTTCGGAAACGGCCGTGTTGTCTCCCCTTTGGAAAACAGAGACAACTACCCCTTCATAGAAGAGGGAGATGTGATTTATGCCTTCTTCAAGAACGATCGTGTAACAGTCAGCTGGACCACAACAGTCGCCATATTCATTGTCGAAGATATTGCTATAAAAGAAGCCGCAAACAATACCGGGACAGTAACCTATAGCGGGTCCGGCATTGCCGTCGAGTTGCAGCGCAAGATCCTCAAAGAGCCGTACATTTCCAATACCTTTATCGGCGTTGCCCCGTCATCCACATTCGTTCCCAACGAGTATGACGGGGAATATCATGTCGCCCTGGACGCGGCACACGCGCAAGTAGACGACTACTACAACGGCGGTGTACTGGAAATAGACGGGACATTTGCGGTAATAGACTACTATCAATCATTCGAGAATCGTGCCGTTATTTATGACTGGAAACCACAGGCCGTGACCGGGACAAACCTGGATTACACCATGTATCACGGCAATGCCGTAAACAACATTGAGCAGGCCATAGCCCAGGGAGACCCGGCCTGGCAATGGGTAAGCAGCAGTAACGGAACGCCGAACGGATCATTCCATCTGGTAGACGGCCGTAAAAACATGGATCTGGTTCAAGACATAGTGAAACAGTCCGGCGACAACTGGCATTGGCGCACCAATATGCAGACGGCCGAAAGAAAACTTTATTGGTTTGATGCCAATGCAGCTCCCATAACGTCAAATATTTACCTGGCGGCAATGTCCGAATTCACACACGCGGAACTGGAAATAGATCCGAACAAAGCCCCTATTATATCATGTACTAGAAGCAGGTCGTTTGCCTCAAAGTTCACCAGAATAATCTGTGCTACAGACGAGGGGATAACGCTAGAAGGGCTTACCATAGACGACATCGTATTGGATGCCGGATTCGCCGTTGATTTCGATAACTCAACCGTCTTTAACTCAGCCGCAGAAGCGGGACTCGATTACCATCAGATAACAGAAAAGACGCAATCATTCAGCAACATGGAAGCGGCGAACGACACCCCGGAAGCAATTAAGATGATTCAAGTACAGCTTTATCATGCGGCCGTATCCGCTCTTAAAGACGGAGACTTCACCATAAGCACCTACACCGTCAAAACAATACTGTTAAGGGACGTGAACATCGGCGAATCGCTGCACCTGAAATGGGAACGAAAGATTGGAGAGGAACTTATTTGGTCGGTAGACAGTGACCTATGGATACGAAAGGTTAGTGTGTCGGGGACCATTGCCGATAGTGTGCGGCACATGACATTGGAGCTGGGAGAAAGCTATACCGCATCTCCCGTAGACGGAAACACAGCCCTGGCAAACTTCCTCAAGGGACAGAGCGGATCTAGTCCTTCGGGCATTACGGTGATCGGGGGTGGCGGGTCCGGCGGGATAGCCTACGTCGGAGGTCCTAATATAGACATCGATCACACACTGATTTCATTTAAGGCAGATTCGCACATAGAAAGCAGCATGACCTTCGGGCAAGGGACTAGATTCTATTTTTGGGATAACGTCCTGGAAAGAGTATTATACGCAAGCCTGAATAACGGCTATCTGTCATTTATCGACACGAACTACGACCCGGACAATCCCGAACCGCCCCAGGCACAGGGCATGGCGCAGATATTAGGAACCGGAGAGGATTTGTCACAATGACAATATTTTATGTAGCAACAAACGGCAATGATGGAAAGAATGGAGAATCTCTAGGTGCGGCATGGAAAACTCTCAACTACGCCCTGGGACAGTTGACTAAAGGAGATACTCTAAAAATTCGTGGTGGTGAATATTATGGCGGCGGGTCGGAGGCAAACCCAAAAGAAGTTGAGGCCAAATTAACTGGAACCGCATCCCAGCCTATTGTAGTAGAGGCATATCAAAGCGAGGAAGTAATCATTACCGGAAGGGCATGGGGGATTACCCATCAAACCGGAAATATTAATGCCGGACTTCCTCAGTCAAAGATGTCTAAGGAGAACTTTAACCCGAAAAGCTGGATGTTTGGAGCGCAGGCCTGTTCTCGTGCTTTGGTTAATTTCACAGAAGGAACAAGATACTTTACACTTAGAAATGTCGAAATAAAAGACAGCGTGGGGAGAGGATTTAATGTGCTGGGGGATAGACCGAATTTTGGTGATAGGGAAGTCAGTGATATTCCGGTGTCGGAATACACCTCAAGATACATTACCTTTGAAAATGTAAAGATAAACAATAGTAGACTGCACTCGATCCTTGTTCAATTTGTTGGCGATTTCAGATGGATTGGCGGGGAGTGCAATCGTGGAGCTTGCTACTACCCCCACAATGGCTGGGATCGAAAGGAGAACATTCCTGCCGGCGGTGACTATAGTAAGAATGTCCAGAATCACAATGCGTCAATAACGTTTAACGGATCAAATGTCGTGCTTGTTGAAGGAGTATCCGTAGGAACCAGTTATGGGGAAGGCATAATATTTTCGAGTAATCAGAATGGGTCTAATGCAGTTACAGTCAGAGGGTGTACTCTCTACGATGCTATGCGTGGGGCTTTGTATATGCATGCATGTACTTATTCCGTTGCCTATGGGAATTTTATTTACAACAGCATTGAAAACAAAAACGGACCAAGTACGGAGCGGTTCGTTATGAACGGAGCGACTATCCAGCCTGCTGAACCCGGTAAAGGCTGGGACATTGTCTCCAGAAATAACAAAGCTATAAATAATATCATGGTCGGTTTAAGTAAAGGGCTTAGATTCACCGGCAGCGATAGAGCGTTTCAACTTGATGGAGCAGTCGCTTCCGGAAACACAATTATTAATTGCAGCGATGCGTGTATAACTACAGTTACATTCCATGTAAAGAATGTTGAAATTACAAATAACCTATGTTATCAATCTCCAGAAAGTCCCGGCATGCTGGTCGATAAAGTCAATGGGAATGAGTGGGATGCCGCTGAAGGAATAGAGATTCACCACAACGGATGGAACCGAACCCCGGAAGATTGGCTCGCCGTCAGTGATGTTGTTGGGAATTTAGATATATCTAATCCAAATATACAAATCCATGCCGGGACAACGCTAATTGAGAACTTCAGATTACTGGAAACATCTGATGCAATTGGGGCCGGACAAACCAATGTGGATATGCCGGATGACTTTGAAGGAAGTGCAAGGAATTCACCCCCGGATTTAGGGGCGCTTGAACATGGAGGAGTAGGATCTCCAACGCCAAGTGTCGAGGCTGTTATAGGGCAGGATCTTACTTCGGGAGATGCTCTCTTAACCATTAACTTTGACGGCTCCGGAAGCCTTGTACAGAACGACACGATAGCAAGTTATTATTGGACATTCGGCGACGGGACAACCGGAAGCGGTGTGTCTCCGGTAAAGATTTATGATGTCGTCGGTATCTATGATGTTTCGTTAAAAGTAACCGGATCGAGTGGCGTGGCTCATACACAAACATTAACTCGCCATATCACAGTTACGGCCGGAGGAAATCCGGGAGATCCTGATAGCGGCACAAGTTTTGAACTGCTTAATATCACAGAACCGGCCGCAATCGGGCAGCAAGTTGTAACGCACTCCCTGGGAATCAAGCCGTCTTTAGCTTTGTTTTTTATGAGTAGATCAAGCTCCCTTAATACAAGTCAAGACGGGACGGTCGTGTCGGCCGGAATGAGTGACGGCCTCAATCATATCGCGTCGGCAGGAGCGGGCCTTAACGACGCAAACCCGTCAGACAGCGGATCAATGATCAACAATTCATACGCCGTCATAACTACCAACAAGAACGGCGCTATAAACGCATCTGCAACAGTTACATTTACATCAGTTGATATTGTCATTGATTGGGGTGCAGTTAGTGGAAATCAGAACATTTTGTCGGTCGTCCTCTTCTCCGGTACGGCAACTGAAGCAAGTGTTCATCTCGCCCAGCCGGAAGATTCGGTTCCAATAGACTTCACACCTGATTTGCTTATTCCTTTACTGAGTGCCGGAACAGTAGTCAATCAGAATATCTCCACCATACGACAGTCATACGGCTTTGTAGATAATACGGATCAGCTATCAATCAACCTGTTTGAGCGGGACAATCAAAGTCTTAGTCAAGTATTCCAGCAAGCGTCCACGCAATACGGTGCTACATATAGGGGAAATTCGGCGAACCTCTCTCTTGCCATTAACGGATCTTCAGTTGATATTGGGAGCAGCGAATCATGGCCGGGACCGGTCGCCTTTGCTGCCATTCGTTTTGCGGGCAATGATTTCAGCATAGGGATGGTAGACACTCCAGGAGATCTAACCCCTATAGATTACCCACTTGGTTCACAACCCGGCCTGGCGCTTGGTATTACATCTAACCTCGATATTGTCGATGAGAATGTAGTATCGGGAAACGTCGGGCATTTAGGAATGTTTGTCTTTGACGGAGTTGCGGCTCGCCATTTCACAACAAGTCTACGTGATGCCATAATTCCTACAGCAAACCAAAGTCAAGTGGCCGACACATTCCATATCAGAGAAAGAACGGGGAATTCGAGTTCCGATGTAGTTGTGGCCGCCCCGTCTTTTACAGCGACAGGGCTGCGTCTATCTGCGTCAGGCACTCCGAAAACGCCAAGAAAGATGTTGTTATTACAGATCGGAAACCCGGTTCCGGCAACCGATTTACCTGAACCTACAATTGATGTTGTGCCTGCCGATGGTGTCATAGATGAGGATGTTACAGTTACATCGCTTAATAGCAGCGGCTATGATTTTGAGGTTGACTTCGGTGACGGGTCGGCCGCTTATACGGGACAAACGAGTTACACCCATCAATATACCACTCCCGGATCGTATACAATCACAGCGACATTGCGCGATGGAGGAAGCAACCGCAGCACCGAATACAATATGGTTGTTGCCGATATAGCATTAGTAGCAGCGTTTACGGCCATCCCCGATCTTGGTGACGCACCCCTGGATGTGGTGCTGGACGGAACCGGTAGCATAGTTGGCACGGCCGTGATTTCACACACATGGAAAATAGTAGAAAGCTCCTTGATCGATCCTGATGAAGAAGAAATCCCGGCCGGTATTCCCGTAGTAGAGCTTGCCGGAGTGATTGTAAATAATCGGTTTAGCAAGGATGTCTATTCAGTCCAGCTAACGATAACGGACGAGAATGATGCGGCTAGATCTTCAACCCTTCTTAAACATGAAGTCGTTAGCGCCATTGCAGTACCGCCGGTCGCAGGCTTCACGATCGTACCGGATTCCGGTGACGCGCCACTTACCGTCTTGCTTACCCCTGCCGACACGCTGCACGAAAAGGACTTATTGGTGGCACAGTGGATTGTTGACGGAAAGACATTCCCAGGATATTTAGCAGAGTTCACTTTCCCAACCGCCGGGACACACGAAATCACGCGTCAAATCGTAACAGAGGACGGGAGTGACGAGGCGATAATGTCGGCCGTTGTCACTGAACAACAAGCATACCCAATCGGATATTCCGAACCGGCTTCAGTTGGAAAAGGGACTACAAATGTAAAACGAAAGGTGGCGGATGAACACTACCATGAACACGAACATGAAGTAGTTGGCTCCGAATATGGAGAGCCGTCAAAGGTTGTTTTCACAAATGCAGGAGGAGGAACGCAATTAGAGCATTTAGGAGTAGGCAGTCCGTCCCCAAACGCTCTAAGCGATTCCAGAGTAATTGTGAGCGGGCGCATACGGGCGAATTCTATCGCGTCCATTGCCGGGGATGATGAAGATCTCCAGTTGGAAGCTGTTCATGATGTAGTAACTGCCCCAGGCTCGGGCGCAATTGTTCCCACAAAACCACATTCCCAAACGTTAGGAACACCACAACTACATTATTCGCAGTTGTTTGTTGACGAAATCAGAGCAACGATTTTGGTAGCCAGAGAAGTCTTGGCTACACTTGGTGGAAATATTATTATTGCAGAAACTACCAAGCTGGCGCAAAGCATACCATCCGATGATTTCGCACCAGATCCGGGAGCTGTTATTTGGATGTACATCGATCCTCTTCTTTCGGTGAGCATAGATGATTTCCTATTCATGAGCGGCACATATAACAACATCCCACAAGAAGAGTGGTTCCAGGTGGTTAGTCAAGGAACATACCAGGGCCGTGATTACATCGAAGTCAGGCGCGACATCGAGGCAACCGGGGGAAAGTATTGGCCGGAAGGAACAGCCGTTATAAACACCAAGCATCACGGCGGCGGCATGATCGATCTGTATGCCTCTATCAGTATGTTTAACGATGCGGCC
>Ga0164313_10004966_pt1 | contig 11789 bp, 6 predicted proteins | sample GuaBasSedimGuay4_FD_113735 | JGI IMG/M metagenome (GOLD analysis project Ga0164313, IMG submission 113735) | Subseafloor sediment microbial communities from Guaymas Basin, Gulf of California, Mexico - Guay4, Core 4569-4, 0-3 cm | ecosystem: Environmental > Aquatic > Marine > Hydrothermal vents >... | reverse complement strand
GACCATCAACAGGGAGATCATCAACAGGGAGATCATCAACAGGGAGATCATCAACAGGGAGATCATCAACATCTAGGAGAACATTTTCCTCAATATCTTTTCTTTCTTCATTTATTTTTTGTATTTCACCATCAACTTCACCCTTAGTTATATCAATTTGACTTTTCTCTTTTATATAAGTGTCTTTTTTATCCAGTCTTGACCTTTCTATATTATTACGTGCCGAAACTAGATCTTTCTCTTTTTGTTCAAGAATTTCAGTTTCTTGTAGTAATCTTTTCTCAGAAAATATTCTCTCTTTTTCAATTTCTGTTTCGCGATTTTCAAGTTCTTTCTCTTTCTTTTCAAGTAGAGACATTTGCATATGAAGTGTTTCGGTAGAAAGAAACTCTTTCTTTTCCAGGTCCTCAGCTTTCTGTTTTAATTCAATTTCTAACTCGTTAAGATCTTTTTCCTTTTCAATTGCACTATCAAGCTGGGTTTTTTTATCATCAAGTTCTTTTAATTTAATCTCTAATTCTCTCTCAGTATCAAATTTCTCTTTTTCCAATTGTTTCTCTTTTTCTTTCAATTCAGCTTCAAATTGTGAGGAATCCTCTTTTTTCGATATTGCTGACTTAAGTTCTTCTTCCTTCTCTACATAGAATTGTTTTCTTTCTTCAAGTTCATTTTTAATTTTTTCATTTTGTTCCGTCAATTCATCAAGTCTTTTATTTAATTCAAGCTCAAGTTTTGTAAGTGATTCTTCCTTTTTAAGAACGTCACTAAATTCTTCTCTCTTTTCATCTAAAGCTTTAAGTTTTTCCTGAAATTCGAACTCCATTTTAGAGCGTTCTTCTTCCAAGGTTTTCTCTTTAAGTATTAGCTTTTGTTCATAATTATCAAGTTCCGATTCTTTTGATGTTAAAGCACTCTCCTTTTTAACAGCATTTTCAACAGCAGATTTTTTTTCTTCAATTTCATTAAACTTATTCTTAAGCTCTGTCTCCTTCCGATCAAGTTCAATTTTTGATAATTCATTCTTCATAAGAATCATTTGTTCTTCATCAAATTTTTTCAAACGGAGGTTAAGTTCTACTTCTCTTTTAATTAATTCTTGTTCTTTATTTAAAATCTCATCAGCATTTTTAGATTTATCTGGAAGTTCTCTTGACTGTTTCATAAGTGTTATCTCTTTTTGGGCAAGTTCTTTTTCTTTTTCAATTGAATTGCTTAATAATAATTTACCTGCTTCAATTTCTTTAGCTTTTTTCTCTAAGTCTTCTTCTTTTGACTTTAATTTTTCTAATTCTTCATTAAGAGTAAATTCTGCTAACGATTTTTCTTTCTCATAAGATTGTTCATTTAGTAAAATGGATTGTTCTTTCTCTTCCAACCCAACTATTTCATCCTTGAGAGCCATTTCTGCAAAACGTTTTTCCTTATTGAGAGATTCCAATATTGTGTTAAGCTCATCTTCAACTTTATTCAATTCAGTGAATCTATTTTCAATCTCTTTCTCAGCTATTCCTTTTTCCTCAGCAAGTTTTTCCTGTATTCTATTATACTCTTTATCAGAAATGTCATTGTGTAAATCGTGATCTGTGCCACTATTATCAGTTTTGTTTTTGCCTCCACTACCCCCTTTCTTTTTTGATTTTAAAGGGAAGTAAATACTTTTTTTAAGATTGTCTATAATACTCCAGTCTTTTATAATAAGGTTATTTAATTCTTCCATCGAAATTTGAACAACCTTGGCAGGAGTTAAAACAATAGCTCTCGATTTCCTTGTAATAGAATAGAAATGCTCATCATATCCAAAAAATTGGCCTGGAGATAAAACAATCGAATTCGGACGACCAGATTCAAGAACTTGATGGCTTATCAAATGAATTTGTCCTTCAAGAATTAAAAAGAGGCATGTTGTAGAATCATTTTCTTGAAATATGGCTTCGCCTTCATCAAATGTTAAGCTCTTGTAATTTAACTCATTTAAACTTTGTTCGTCAAACTGAGTATCATTGAACAATTGATTTTGGTGTAAAAGCATTTATAAACTCCGATCGTATAATAAAAATATTAATATAAGATTAACTAACCTTTAAAATACTATTTTTTAATGAAAAAATGCAAAAATTAAAAAGTATAACCTTATTTTTTGATACATTTGCAATCAATTATTAGGAGAAAAATGTTTTTTTTAGGTGAAATGGCTGCAACTTTCGCTGCGTTATTATGGTCCGTAAATGCAATAGTACTTTCGGAGGCAGTTATTAAAGTTGGATCGTTTAATGTGAATATAGGTCGCCTATTTTTTGCATCAATTTTTCTGTTAATTACAATTTTACTTATGAATTCTTCCTTTTTTATCTTCTGGCAGCAATATTATTATCTAATTCTTAGCGGTATTATTGGTCTTGTAATTGGAGATTATGGGATGTTAAAGTCCTACGAAATAATTGGCCCAAGATTAGGAATGCTGATGATGTCATTTGTTCCTACAATATCAGTTGTATTAGCATACTTTTTTTTAGATGAAATTTTATCAGAAATTCAAATAATAGGCATATTTATAACGACTTTAGGAATTGCAATTGTTGTGCTACAGAAAAAAGTAAAAACTGATAAATTCCATTTTACGATTAAAGGTGGGATTTATGGATTAATTGCTGCTGGAGGACAAGCAGTTGGATTAATTTTTGCAAAAGAAGCATTTAACTTTGCAGAACTTGATGAATTTGTGGCAGCATTTATCAGGATTTTCTTTTCTTTGATTATTCTATTATTAATTGGGAGAGTTTTAGGAATATCCAAAAATTCAATTAGGGTTTTTAAGAAAGATAGAAAAGCATTAAAACTCATTATTTGGGGGGCTATACTAGGACCTTATCTTGGAATAACATCTAGTTTGGTTGCTGTTGCAAATACTCATGTTGGTATAGCTTCCACTTTAATGGCCACAGTGCCAGTTATGATGCTGCCAATTTCAAAATTTTATTATAAGGAAAAACTTTCAAATCTCTCAATAATTGGGACAATTATAGCAGTTATTGGTGTTGCAATACTTTTTTTACTTTAGCTGGCAAAAATAATTATTAATTTCTACTATGTACAATTGATATTAAAAATAAAAATGATAGATTTGTAGAGGAAAAACATTGGAGTAAATAATGAGTCAAACATTGGAAAATTTAGCTTCGGCAATTGAAAGAGGCAAAGTTGATAAAGTCTCTCCATATCCACCAGACCTGAAAGGAGAATTGGGCGCTGATGAACTTACCAAGCAAGCACTTGATGAAGGTATAGCTCCTAATTTGATTCTAAATGAATCTCTTATGGTTGGAATGGGAAAAATCGGTGATAAGTTTGAAATTGGTAAGGCATTTATCCCGGATATGCTAATTTCAGCCAAAGCAATGAATGCTGCAATGGAACATTTAAAACCATATTTTGATTCCGGCGATATGGAACTAAAAGGGGATTTTATAATTGGTACTGTTGCCGGAGATCTGCATGACATAGGTAAAAATATTGTTCGAATGGTTCTTACAGGTAGTGGTTGGAATGTTATTGATCTTGGCTCAGATGTAAAAGCAGATAAATTTTTAGATACACTGAAAGATTATCCAGAAGCAATGGTTGGAATGAGCGCTTTGTTAACCACAACTATGATGCAAATGGAAGAAACTACCAAAGCAATTAAGGAAGTCTCACCAAATACAAAAGTTTTTGTTGGCGGAGCACCTCTATCGGAAGATTTCAGTAATAAAATCGGCGCCGATGGTTATTTCCCAGACCCAAATAAATTCTCAAAGTTCTTAGGATCTTTAGTATAAAAAATCTGGAGAGATACTTTGTATCAGTCATTTCACTTTAAACCAAAATTTGATGAATTAGAAATTTGCATGGATAATGTCATAGGTGCAATGGGTTATTCTGAGGGAGATTTACCTGAAGGATTTAATCAAATTGTAGATGAACAATTCAAATTTGCTAAAAAAGTAGTAACTCCACAATGTGGATTTGTGGTAATTCCTAATAATTCTTCATCAGCTTCAAACGGAATAGTAACTATAGATGGTATTGAATTTAAGACGGAAAGAATTGTTGCAAGTCCTTTAAAAAATATGAGTGGTTCAATACTTTTCCTTGGTACAGTTGGCCCTGAATTCGACAGATGGTCTAAAGAGACTTTTGACGGTGGCGATCCTTTGGCTGGATATATAATTGATATTCTTGGTTCAGAAATTGCAGAATCGATAGCGGACTGGTTGGCGAATAGAATTAATGATTATGCATCTGAAAATGGAATGAAGTGTAGCAACAGATACAGCCCGGGCTACTGTGGCTGGAGTGTTGCAGAGCAGCAAAAGCTATTTAAATTTTTCCCTGAGAAATTTTGCGAAGTTTCACTTATGGAATCATCCTTAATGAAACCGCACAAATCAGTCTCGGGAATAATAGGAATTGGCACCGATATAAAATGGAGTGAGTATCCTTGTGATTTTTGCAGGATAGAACACTGCTATAAAAATAGAAATAACTAACTAAAAGTGAACATTGAAGAGATTAGTAAAAGCAACATGATCCTGAAATAAAAAGGCGAGAAGCACCAGTTAAGGATCTTCCCGCCAATTTGCTTATGTCCCGATACAAAGATAAGAGATCCGAAATAATTTTTTAGTGATCATAATCACAAATGGTGGCAATTTTATTAAGTTAAAAATGGCTCATCGTAGAATAAGAAATTATGCTCTTTGCAAAATTAAAATTTGGTTTGTAATAAAAGGAAAGGCTGCACAGGTAGAGGGCACAACCTGAACAGCCTTTTTGAGTTGTTGCCTTGCGGCAACTATCACTTCGAAGATATGAAATATTTATTAAGATGTCAAGTAAACTTTAATTAGTAAGAATATTTTGTTGAATATTAATTTGGAATACTTATCTCATAAAACAAATATTAGTATCACTTCTCTATTTGATAATTTTAAGTTTTACAAAAGATCTTATGAAAATGGAGTTTGTAATAGAATAGCCAGCCTGAGAAGAGGTTAATTCTTTAAGATTTACTATATATTCTGTAGTAAGATGTTTTCTTGCACTTCCTACTTTGTCATTACCATTTTTTTTGATTCTATAAAATCCCCAGCTTGTAATTTATAGATATAAATACCGCTGGGTAAATTACTAGCATCGAACTGGACAGAATATTTTCCATGTGATTGTTGCTCGCTAACCAACTTAGCTACTTCTTGCCCAAGAGTATTATAAACAATTAATTTCACAAAACTATTTTTAGGAATCTGATAAGTAATTGTAGTACTTGGATTAAATGGATTTGGATAGTTATTAAATAAATTATATGAATTAGGAGAACCATTGACTGTTGGAAGTGACGCAACTACTTTTTCGTGTAATGAAACGTTATCAATATATAGGTCCCCTTCATAATTACCAACATTAAATACCATTCTAGCACTAAAATCTGATGCATTATTCATAACAAAGTTATGTGTGACGTGCTTTTTCTCTTGTGATATTGCAGTAAGTCCAAGTTTTGAATAGTTTTCCCAAGGTGAGCTTGCCCTTTCAATTTTTACTTCAATAGGTCTAGTCGTGCTCGAATAAGCATCGTACTCAAAAATGTATTCTCTACCATTTATTAATGATAAATCTCCTTGCTGAAGTTGAACGTGCCAAGATTCATTTCCTGGATTATTAATATCAATAAAATATTCCTCTTGGGAATTTACACTTCCGGTAGCATAACTACTATCGAAACTCAAAAGGAACCAATTCTCATCACCATTGCTAAAATCGCCATTTACAACTAGCTCTGCCCCAGGAGTATTTTTTTTAACAAAAACCTCTTCTGTATTTGAAAAATCACTTATATGACCATTAACATTTACAGCCGCAACTTTAAAATAATATTTAGTGTTGTTCTCTAAATCAGAATATTCGGTCAATGTTGTAGTTACAGTATCAGTTGGTATAAGTGAGTTTGGATCAGTTCCACTATAAATTATATATTCTTTTATATTTTGGTCACCGAACTTATTAAAAATTAGAGATACTTTTTCTGGAAATAGTTCAATTACTAAGTATGGGTTTTTAGAAACATATTCCCACTCAAACTTATGAGTTCTATAAGTAAATAAATCATCCTCAAAATTTGCCTCAAATACTATTTCGCCATTGGGTGCAATTTCCGTTATTTTTGGTAAGTCGTGATCAGCCCAATTTATTAACGTATTTTCATTTGAAAGGCGTTGTACATTACCCATTAACCATGAATATCTATCTTCGGGAGTATGTCTATATTCCCATACTTTAGTGGCTTTCATGTTTATTGGATCTATCATATATTCAACCGCACGAGTGAATTGTTCTGCGCGAAAATTACCGTTATCAAAAAATGTGTAGTGATTTGGTTTCCCCGGTACAGGTCTTGCGTCGTGCTGATAGGAATTTCGATACTGCTCATTAACCAAAGTAAATTGATTATTTTCACCTCCTAAACGCCAAATAATTTCCCCAGTTTTTCTATCTATTTTAGTTATCTCACTTAAATGTCTACTTGAAATAATAATGTTATCATCATAATCTATTGCGATAGAATTCATGTGGACGTAATCAATAGTGTTACCTTTTAAATTTTCACTTAGTGCATCAGTTATATTAAAATAATCTTTTGAAAGCCATTCAAAAACTAGACTATCATTCTCATCAAACTCTTGGATGTTGTTATCGAAAACTCTTGCATTTGAATTCCCTCCCGAAACAATTTGACTCATGTCTACTCTTCGATGCCCAAGCGCAATAAGAAAATAATGTCCATCTTCTTGAAAGATTATTTCATGCATATCAGTTGTATACTCCTGAGTAACCTTAAAGGTATCAACAACTGTAAAACTAGAATCCATCCCAACAAATCCTTGAATGTTTCCACCATACCATCTTGTTAAAATTCCATTAGGTTGTATTTTAAAGTCTCTAGCCTCTTTCTCAATTCTTTGATAAGAGTATGGTGTCCCATCACTATTTAGAATGTAAATATACGATGGAGATCCCAGTGCGGACATATCCCAATTGTTGATAAAATACTTTTTAGTTGATGTTTCTCCACTATTAATACTCACAGCTATTTTAGGAAAATCACTTGGAACCGACACTCCATTAATAATTGTTGGACGAGCATTTACGTTGCTATTCTTTTTCGTCTCTTCATTATTCGCATCTACCGAAGAAAAAGTAGAAATAGTAATTAGCAGAGTGATGTAAGAAAATATTTTAATTAGCATTTTTAGCTTCCATAAGAGATGTAATTATATTTTAATACAAGTTTGATAGAATGGTGTAAATATAAACAATCTAATTTAGTATAGAGTACCCTGGAGAGGATTCGAACCTCCGACCTACGGTTTAGGAAACCGTTGCTCTATCCTACTGAGCTACCAGGGCAAATAATGAAAATCCTATAAACCCAACTATTTACAGTGTGTTATGGCATTGGTTCAAAAGTTCAACACTACAAGGGAACTAAAAATATTTTTGTCCCATGAAGAAATATACTATAAAAATTAACAAATAAAAACCAGAGTAAATACTAAACAAGAGTACAATTAAATATAGCTTATCATTTAATGTTAGAACGTGTTCAAAAGATTTTGAGAGAATGATTTACCAACAGCTCCTCATGTTGGGTTAAATCTTACATTTCCATGAAGGAATAACTGAACCTCCCTCTCTTTTTTTTATTAGTAACCTGGAAATAAATATTCGCCAATAACCTTGGTTAATTTCTACAATATTTCAAAAAATAATTGCCTTATTTTGACACATTGATATACAAACAAGACAATTATTTATTATCAGAATTTAAATAGCTCAAATATATATCATATTCACAATATATATTAGGAGTTAAGCACATCTTGTAGTTGGTATAATAATTGTACACTAATTGTATAATAATTAAAATTTATGGTAAGATTTATGAATATAGCAAGTGGGCAACAATCTGTTTATTTAATACTTCAAGACCTTAGTAAAAATAATTATATAGAAAATAGAAATTTTAATTTTCTTGTTGAAAAGATTTTTCAAATAGCCCACACTTATATTCGTCACAACAGAACAAGAATTCCTAGTTTTATTTTAGATGGGGGGAGTAAGCAAGATCTTGCTATTGAAGCCATCTCGGTGTTTTTTATAAAAAACAAAAATAATTTTTATCCTATCAGCAATTCATTTGATACTTGGGTCCCAAATATTACTAATGAAGATGAAACTTTATTCTTCTTATATAAAATTATCTCTCTAAGAGTTGAACAATTTATTACAAAATCATTGAAAGAAGCTGACCCGGTTACTGCAAAAATATTAGATTCTCTTAAGTACTTGATTAAAAAAAATGGTTATCAAAAGAAAAAATATTTTGGGCAAAAGTTTATTTGCAATTCCACTAGTAATAATTTAGATCGACATTTTGTCACAGCAATTGAGTTAGAAAATTTACCTTCCTCTTATTTTCAAAATACTGACAAAATTTTTGAGAACATATTTAATTATTTTGGAAAAGACTCAGAGTCTGATACAGCAATTCCACTTAATTTACTTGCTACAAGAATAAAATCAATTCGTTCCTTTTTGGATACTAATGATTTTAAGAATGAAAATGTTGAATCATTAATTTTTGTTGATGATGTTATTGCTTCAGGGTATAATCTGGCATATTCTATTTTAATAAATAGTTATTTTAAGAAGGGGAAAATATCCGAAATTGAAGTTGAAGCATATAACAAGACTTTGCAAGATTTAGCCGAGGATCTTAAAAATGGTGGAATTAATCCAGGATTATTTAAATATTTTAAAAAGAATATGAATTCTATCTCAGAAGAAATATATTTAAAGAAATATCATAATAAACTTGAGTACTTATTGAAAATCATGAGAACCAAGATTAAGGATATTCTTGAGAAATCTCAATTGGCTTATTAATTATTTGTAATTTATAAATAAAATTTAAATCACGACAAACTTCAGAAAGAAAACAACTGTACCTGTTTAAAACCTCATCCGAATAGAGTTTAATCTGATTTCCTAATTAAAACCATCTTAGCAATGGTTAAAATAAATAAGCTCTTGTAGTTTATGTTGAATATTTGCCACGGATGAGCAATTGGATAGGCACAATAGAAAAAGTTAGAGTCTAATTTTGCCATTGAATAGAACCCTATTCGCCATTTTACCATAAAAATATTATCTTCGCTCTTATGAAACTTTCAAAGTTGCACAATACATTGATTTATTGTATAAGAATGAAAGTTGTATTTATCAAAAAATTAAAATTGTAACAATATGAAATCGATTTTTAAATCAAATACCAAGAATGAAAAAAATCTTGGATTCGGGAAATTCGCATCTGAAGGGAACAGGATGCGCCTCATTAATAGGGATGGTTCTTTTAATGTTGAGAGAAAGGGATTAAACTTTTTATCTTCACTTAGTATTTATCATTTCCTTTTGGATATGTCATGGACAAAATTTTTCTCATTTGCTGCTTTGGGATATATATTTATGAATATATTTTTTGCATCAATTTATGTCCTTTTAGGTAATAATGCTATTTTGGGTCACGGTAGTTTAAACTTTTGGGAGCAATTTTCAGATGCATTTTTCTTCAGTGTTCAAACTTCTTCCACCATTGGTTTTGGACATTTAACACCTGGAAATTTTTTATCTGATTTAGTTGTTTCTGTTGAATCCTTTGTAGGAATACTTGGGGTTGCTATAATAACAGGATTATTATTTGCAAGATTTTCGAAACCAAATGCTAAAATTATTTTTAGTGAGAATGCGATAATCGCCCCGTATAAAGAGGGAAAGGCATTTATGTTTAGAATTGTAAATGCCAGGAAAAATCAACTCTTTGAGTTAGATGGGGAAGTAAATTTAATATTGCAAAAAACTATTAATGGAAAAACTGAACGAACATTCCATAAATTAGATTTGGAAATTTCCCACCTCACATTTTTTCCGTTAAGCTGGACTATTGTTCATCCGATCGATTCAAACAGTCCGCTTGATGATTTTTCTGAAACAGATTTTATTAATTCCGATCCAGAATTTTATATTTTCCTCAAAGGAGTTGATGACACATTCAATCAATATGTTTATACCAGATCATCTTATAAAATGAGTGAAATTGTTTATGGAGCAAAATTTGAGAGCATAATTGATATGCATAAAACAGGTGAGAAAATGTCAGTAGATATATCAAAAATAAATAGTTTTGAAAAAATAACATTTCCCTAAACTTAATAATTTTCCTTTGAAGAGAAAAAGTTGGAAATTTATAAATCTGGAATAAAATTCTATTCCAGATTTATTTTAGTTTATTAAGCTTTCATTCTCTTACCATGTTCCTCGTGTATGAAAATCCAGCTAACCACTTTGCCAATATCAATCTTACCATAATTATTCCAATACTCTCTATTCCTTACATGCATTGAACTTGTATCTTCATCTGGAATAGCATCGGCTTCATCCATTAAATCGAGCAAGCGCTTCTGCCATCTTTCAATATTTGACACTCTCAGATCAACCCATCCATCCATTGCCCATAGCTCAATGTTTTCAGCTGTTATTTCTAATTCATTTTCTCCACGGTATGGAGGTATCTTCATTATGTTACCACGCAATAATGATTTCCCATCTGGATAAAGAATTGGAATACCGATTGAAATAATTTCACTTCTTAATTTGGTGTCCTTCTTGAGGAGAAAGTATATTTTGTCAGAAAGTGTGGTTGATTTACTATCCACAATTCCTTTCATTGTTCCAGCAACATGACGAAGTAGATTAATTTCATGCAATAATTTTGATAACCTTGGAGGACCAAGTAATTCAAATGCTACACTTTCAATTCCATGTTTTTCTTCAAGCATCTCTAATTTCTTGACAGCGTAGTTTTGCATAAACCCAGCTCTGTACGTGGGTTCCAATGTAGCATTATCGAGTGCATTAATAATATCATGACCAGTATTACCACCTTTAATTTCAAAAATAATTGATTTTGAAATCTCTTCAGGGGTCACGAATTCCATTTGCCCTTGTGCACTTATGGCTTCAAATTCTCCACGAGAGAAAGTGCCATTTTCACCAGTGTCAATAAAAACAGATTTAAGATTTTCTCCAGTGGTTGGAAATTTAGAATCGAGTTTAAGTTTTAATTTTCCATCTAAGTCAATTGAATTTTCTATTGGAATATCTACCAACTCAATTGGTTTGCCACCTTTTTTAACTTCACCATGCACAATTTTTTTCCAAGCAATTGCTGCCGTTGGTTTAATCTCCTTTGTTATTGGTCCATCTGGTGTTCTTCCCATTAGGAATAACAGCAACGTATGTGCTCCGGCAACTGAGGATTTGCTGAGCAAAACTCGCGAAGGCTTCTCCTCGCTGTGTGTATAAGGGATATTCAAGCCCATTCCACCAGTCCCGCTAGTTCCAATTTTTAAATACATTTCTGTTTTAAACTTAGCCATGGATGAGTATAAAATTTGAATATGTCTAATCAATTGGGGAATATATTGATTACACATTAATTTTTCTGTTGCAACAATCATAGAGTCAGCTGTAGGCTCTTCTCCAATTTTCTTTTGAATCTTCCAAAGCGTTGGACGAGAAACACCTCTCACTTCAGCCTCTTTAACACCAATTTCTAAAATCCTCTTCCTTAAAGCATTTTCATTAACATAAGTCTCTTGCTTTCCCTCATTCATCAAATCCTCTTCTATCTTATT
>Ga0164313_10004964_pt1 | contig 11790 bp, 11 predicted proteins | sample GuaBasSedimGuay4_FD_113735 | JGI IMG/M metagenome (GOLD analysis project Ga0164313, IMG submission 113735) | Subseafloor sediment microbial communities from Guaymas Basin, Gulf of California, Mexico - Guay4, Core 4569-4, 0-3 cm | ecosystem: Environmental > Aquatic > Marine > Hydrothermal vents... | reverse complement strand
GGCAGCTTTATCTTCTTCTGGTGATTTTGCAGGTGCCCGCGAATTGTTAAGTGCCTATAACGACAACCCCGAATTGGATGTTTATGCTACGGTTCAAGATATTGTTATAGATATAAACGAAAGTGGCCACGCATAAGTTCCAGGTACAGCACTAAACCAATAATAAATAAGTGATGTACTTGAAACGGTTATTAACAACTATGGCATTCCTCCTAATATGGGGGAATGCTATATATTCCCAAACAACCTGGAATAAGCGTTTTGGGGATATAAATTATGATGAAGTTCAATTATCAAAAAGCGAAAATTGCTTTTTTTTAAGTTATAATGACTTTGGAATAATAATAATTTATGTTCAGACCGATACTTTATTTTCAAATTGGCAAATAAGCTTTATGGAGATAGATGAATTTGGAAATGAATCATATCATAAGAATTATGGTGAAGTTGGGCAAAGATGGTCTCAAGGTTTTAACAATTCCGGATTTAAAACTTCAGATGGCGGTTTTGTAAATGGAGGAGCCATAAGACCTTTTAATGAAAACGGTGGTTTATATCCCATTTTAATGCGTTTTACTTCCACCGGTGATACGCTTTGGATGCGCCGCTATTTCGATGCCACAAAGTTTTACAGTGCTGATAATGTAGTGCAAACCGCCGATGGTGGGTTTGCGCTTTCCGGAAGGACAGAAGTAAGTGAAACAAATAGCAATCCCCAAATGTTTGTAATCCGCACCGATAGCCTTGGCAGTTTGTTGTGGTATAAGGAATACGGCGACCCCGTAGATGCCGGTGAATTTGGGGGGAATATAGCAGAAACCGCCGATGGGGGTTTTATGATTGGCGCCCAGATTTTACCCACCCAAACATCAAACAGCAACGGTTACCTGGTAAGAATAGATTCGGTGGGCAATTTTTTATGGGACATACAATTGGGGAGTAACCAATTTTACGAAGGGGTTGTATTTGTAAGGGCATTAAGCGATGGTAATTTTATTTTGGGCCGTGGAAAAGGGGTACAAAACATCGGAAATGATACCCATACCATTTCCCAAGTCATTAAGATGAATGCAGATGGTGATATAATTTGGGAAAAAGCTTATGGAAGGGTGACCAAATCTAGTGCTACGCTAACGATTAAAGAAAATGCTGATGCTACCTTAATAGTCCAAGGGGTTTCAAAAACCGAAAACCCGGTAAACGAGGTGGGCTCAGTAGTAGGAACCCTGGCCAAATTCACCGCTGATGGCGACAGCCTTTGGATGAGGGAGTATTCGTACCAACCAGAAGGTACACCTTTAGCTTTTACAGACCATCACCTGCGCGATGTAACCCCCCTGCCCGATAGAAGCTATGCCGCTGCCGGTTGGGTAAACGTGTTTAATTTCCCGGATAACCCCGGCGAGTATTTTGGGCAGGATGTATGGGTGTTTAAAACCGATAGTATGGGCTGTATTGTAGCCGGTTGCGATACCATAACAGGAATAGAAGAACTGCTTTTTGAAGAGCAGCAAACCTGGTTTACCTACGGCCCCAACCCTGTTAAGCAACGGCTAAATATTTATTTAACCAATATTACACAGGGGCTTGTTAACGATTTATCCTTCGAATTGCGTAATTTAGAAGGGAAATTAATCCGGCAGTTTTATGCCAATGAATTTGGTGGCATCAGCTATATGCTCGATATTTATAACCAACCCGCAGGTATTTATATTTTATCGCTTCGCAGCGAAAATAAAATATTGCAGAGCGAGCGGATTATAATTGTAGGACATTAGAAACCTGTCCTCCGTGGAGGATGCTAAATTTTGAATTTGCCAAAGGCCAAAAGCTAAAGAAATAAAAAACTAAAAAACAAAGAGATGAAAAAAATATTTACAGTAATTATTATTCTAATAACCCTTAACGGGGTTTCGCAGAATTTTGCGCCACCGGGTGCAACATGGTATTATTCCTATGCCAACTTTGCAATCGAAGGTTATGTAAAAATCAGTTATGAAAATGACACTACAATCCAGGGTATTCAGGTTCAAAAACTTGCTAAAAACATTATCGCTTATGATTTTGTTTCTGAAATCAATATCAACCTGTTCGATGGATTTGAATACACTTATTCCGACAATGATCACGTTTATTGGTGGGTAAACAATGAATTTAAAGTCCTCTACGATTTTACGGTTCAGGTCGGTGATACCGTAATGACATACGAAAAAGTGTTTGGCGGTGATTATGAAGGGGATTGTGACCCTTTTGGAAGGTCCCTGGTAACCGAAGCAGGTGTGGACACGATAAATGGAACGGCGTTGCGTTGGTACATCATTGAGGATTTTGAAAACTCCCCTGTGTTTTTCTCCGGCAAGATTTACGAACGTGTTGGAAGCATGGTCTACCTGTTTGGTATGCCTGGTGGATGTGATATCATTTATGAAGAAGGCCGCGGGCCTTTAAGGTGCTATTCCGATGATGATTTCCCGGAATATAAAAACCCCGGATACCAAGGGGAATGCGATTTTGTAGTTGGAATCGATGAAATTACGAACGAACGAAATTATTTCAATTTCTATCCCAACCCGGCAAACGATAAGCTAACCATCGAAATAAAGGAAAACGTAAGTATTAATTCGATTTCGATATTTACCCTTGATGGAAAGTTAATTAAAGAAACACCCTTCAGGGATCTGAATTTTGATATAGATATAAGCGGATTGCAGGCAGGGATATATTTGATTGAAGTGGAGACGGAAGATGGATATCGAGAATTGAAGCGGTTGGTTATAAAATGATATGCGATCCGATAGCCATCGGATGAAGAATGGAGAGTTTGGGTCTTAGAAGCTTTGGCGTTTGATAGTCACCGGCTCACTCAAAGTGAGCCGGTGACTTGTGGTGCACTGTGGTGGCCTGCCCTGAAATAAATTCAGGGCAGGCCACCGCATCCCGCCAAAGGAGCAAAACAACCATACGCCGGTTTAAATTTTCAGAAAACGACATGTTTATACTAACTTGCCCCAAAAACAAAAAAATGAGCTTTGCCAATATACTTACCCAACAAAATAAAAGGATTCTGGAAATCACCATTAACCGTCCGAAACAACTAAATGCCATTAATAAAACCACCATTGAAGAAATAGGACTTGCCATGCAACAAGCCGAAGCCAATCCTGAAATCGGGGTGGTTATTATTACCGGATCGGACGAAAAAGCTTTTGTTGCCGGAGCGGATATCAAGGAATTTGCTCATTTTAACATTGAAGAAGGGCAGAAGCTTGCCGCTGAAGGGCAAAACAAAATGTTTGATGTGGTGGCCAATCTTAATAAACCGGTTATTGCCGCGGTAAACGGGTTTGCATTGGGTGGCGGACTGGAACTGGCCATGGCCTGTCATGTGCGCATTGCTTCAGACAACGCCCGAATGGGCCTGCCCGAAGTTTCGCTGGGAGTTATTCCGGGTTATGGCGGAACACAGCGTTTGAGCCAACTGGCAGGTAAAGGGAAAGCCATGGAAATGATCCTTAGCGCCGGAATGATAGACGCTGCTGAGGCATACCGGATTGGATTGGTAAATAAAGTTGTTCCGCAAGAAGAACTGATGAATGCCTGCCGGAAATTGGCAGGAAAAATGCTGCGAAATTCACCCATGGCCATGGCTGCGGCAATCCGTTCGGTAAATGCCGGATTTAAAGAAGGGGTAAACGGGTTTGAAACTGAAATCGCAGAATTCGGGAAATGTTTTGGCACTCCCGAATTTGTGGAAGGTACTACTGCGTTTTTAGAAAAACGCAAAGCGGAGTTTAAAAAAGAATAATTATCTTTACTAAAGCTTGCTGCGAGTCTGTGATTGATAAAAATCACGAAAATCCTAAATTATTGTTAATCTTGTCAGATGATTTCAAAAAACGAAATATTAACCCGATTAAAAGAATTAAAACCAATTCTTGAAAAAGATTATGCCGTTAAAAAGATAGGTCTATTTGGTTCATTTGCAGATAATTCGCATCATAATAATAGCGATATAGATTTATTGGTCGAATTAGAAAAGCCCATAGGATGGAAATTCTTTACGCTTGAACTATATCTGGAAAATATTTTTAAACGTAAAATTGATTTGGTTACAATAAATGCACTTAAGGATCAAATTAGAGATAAAATATTGGCTCAGATTAAATACGTTTAGATGAAAAAACAGAATCGTTCTTATCGCATATATCTTGAGGATATAATAGTTGCTATAGACCGAATTTCTGAATATATCAACACTTTAACTCTCCCGAAATTTAAAAGAGATTATAAAACTGTAGACGCTGTTATCAGGAATTTTGAAGTAATTGGTGAAGCTGCGAAGAATGTACCGTCCGAAATAAAAGAGAAGTATCCCGATGTTCCCTGGGATGAAATGTATTTATTAAGAAATAAAGTGTCGCATGAATACTTTGGCATTGATTATGAAATAATTTGGGATGTGGCTATTAATTATTTGCCCGGGAATAAAGCCCAAATTGAAATAATTCTCAAAAATGAAGATTTTACCTAACCTGCATTATTCATACGTTTAGTTTGATGTAGATGTGCGGCGTCTAATCCTGCTGATATAGTAATCTATTTCAAAGGATTAGCAACCTGCCTGCCGGTTTACCCGCCGGGCGCGGGCAGGCAGGCAAAGCAGAGGCATTAAAATAAATGTACTTGTAAAAAAATGAAAGTTTTAATGATTTAAAGATATCTGTATAATCATCTGATAAAGTGTGATTTATGAAGTATCATCATTTTTTTATGAATAATGCAGTCTAACAAACTTTAAATAATTCGTTAACAAAAATTAAAGCCCTTTTGGGGATTCACACACAAAAAATCCTTTTCTTGCCCTTTTAAATGCTTTTGAAAAATCCAATTAAACAACTTGCCGGACAAACCGCCGTTTACGGTCTAAGCAGCGTAATTGGGCGCTTTCTGAATTATTTGTTGGTGCCCTTACATGTTGCAATATTTCAACCGGCAGCTTATGGCGTGGTAACCGAATTGTATGCTTACGTCGCTTTTTTGGTTATTATTTTAACCTATGGTATGGAAACCGCCTACTTCAGGTTTCTGAATAGTTCCGATAATAAATCTCAAAATGCGTTTAGAACGGCTTTTACTTCACTGCTGTTTACCACAACCCTGTTTTTATTTATTTCTATCTTATTCCGACAGCCCATAGCTGATTGGATTTTATATCCCGGCAATCCGGAGTATGTGTTGTGGTTTGCAATCATTATTGGGTTCGATGCTCTTTCGTCTTTACCAATGGCTAAGCTCCGGGCACAAAACAAGCCCTTCAGGTTTGCTATGGTTAACCTTATAAGTATCGGAATTATAATATTCTTGAATCTCTTCTTTCTGCTTTATTGCAAACCTTTGGTTGATAAGGGAAACGGAAATGCAATAACCGATCTGTTTTATAACCCTCAAATAGGAGTGGGCTATATTTTTATTGCCAATTTGGTTGGAAGCACAGTAAAAATAATACTCTTGCTCCCCGGTATTTTAAAACCCGGAGGTGTATTCGATTATAAGTTATTGAAAACCATGCTGGTTTATGCACTTCCACTTATGATTTTCGGACTGGCCGGAATCGTGAACGAAACCTTTGACCGAATTTTGCTGCGGCGCTTATTAAGTGGTTTAAAAGGCGATGAATACGCGCAAACCCAGGTGGGTATTTATGGAGCTAATTATAAGCTGGCAATGCTCATCACAATTTTCATACAGGCATTTCGCTATGCATTTGAGCCCTTTTTATTCGCGCACGAAAAGCATAAAAATTCTAAAATCACGTACGCCTATATTATGAATGTATTTGCGGGGGTTGTGGGTATCCTGTTTTTGGTGGTAATGCTTTACATCGATCTTTTCAAACAGATCATTCTACCTAATCCGGAATATTGGCCGGGTTTAAAGGTGGTTCCCATTTTGTTGTTGGCTAATATTTTTCTGGGCTTGATTTATAACCTGGGCATCTGGTTTAAGCTTTCCGACAATACCCGAAAAGGGATGTATATCGCGATTTTCGGGGCAATAATCACCATCGTTTTAAATTACATTTTTATTCCAGAATATGAGTATATGGCCTCCGCCTATACTACCCTTATTGCGTATTTTTCGATGGCTGTTGTTTCGTTTTTATTGGGGCAATATTATTATAATATTCCATATAACGTAGTTCGAGTTTTGGGCTTTATTATCTTCCCCGTTTTAATCTACTGGGGATTAAATAATCTGGAGATTGAAAACAACGTTATAAAATATGCCTTGCATTCAGTAATTTTGCTGACTTATTCAGGCGTGGTTTATTACCTCGAATTTAAAAGGGACCCACTTCGTGTTGAATAAGATAAAATCCATTAATCAAACAAAAAAATGATAAAAATTGAAATAATAAACCAGTCGAAAAATGACTTACCGCGTTACGAAACACCTCAAAGCGCAGGTGTTGATTTACGGGCCAACATTAATGAAGAGATTACTTTGCAAGCACTCGAACGCAAATTAATCGGTACCGGTTTATACCTTGCATTACCGGTCGGATTTGAGGCTCAAATTCGTCCCCGCAGTGGAATGGCCTATAAACATGGCCTTACCGTGCTTAATTCGCCAGGCACCATTGATGCCGATTATCGGGGCGAGATAAAAGTTTTAATGGTCAACATTTCTAACGAAGCCTATACCGTAAAGCCAGCTGAGCGCATTGCCCAAATGGTGATCGCACAACACGAACAGGCCGAATGGGAACAGGTTGAAATACTAAATGAAACCACGCGCGGAGCCGGAGGTTTTGGAAGTACCGGGAAAAAATAAAACGAACCAAGAACAAAAGGCCAACAGCTAAAATATGAATATAATTATCCCCATGGCGGGAATCGGCAAACGACTCCGCCCACATACTTTAACCACTCCAAAACCCCTGATAGAAATAGCAGGGAAACCGATTGTGGAACACCTCGTTTATGAAATTATTTCACAACTACCTGAGCCGGTAAAAAATATTGGTTTTGTAATCGGGCGGTTTGGCAGCGAAACCGAAGCAAAATTGTTGAAAATAGCGAAAAATGCAGGGGCTAAAGGACATATTTTTTACCAGGACCAGGCTTTGGGAACCGCGCATGCCATACTTTGCGCTGAACCACTTTTGAATGGACCCGCAATTGTTGCCTTTGCCGATACTCTTTTCAGGGCTGATTTTAAATTAGATAAAAATGTGGACGGCGTTTTATGGGTAGAAAAAGTGGAAGATCCAAGTGCTTTTGGAGTGGTAGGGCTTAACGATAAAAAACAAATTGTTTCCTTTGTGGAAAAACCCGAAACCTTTGTTTCGGACCTGGCCATGATCGGGATTTATTATTTTAAGCAAAGTGAAATTTTAAAAGCTGAAATGCAGTACCTTATAGATAACAGTATTATTAAAGGTGGTGAATATCAATTGCCTGATGCATTGCGTAGCATGGTCGAAAAAGGCGCAATATTTACCCCGGGCACGGTAAAAGAATGGCTCGACTGTGGTAATTACAGCGCAACGGTTTATACCAATAAGCAGTGGCTGGATTATAAAAAAGAGGAGAACCCAATTGATGATTCTGTGAAGCTTATTAATTCAGTAATTGTTCCACCTTGCTACATTGGCCCGAATATTGAAGTAACAAATTCAGTTGTTGGTCCCTTTGTTACCCTTGGGGGTGATAATAAAATTAAAAACGCTGTGATAGAAAACAGCATTATTGGTAAAAATACCCGGATTTTCGATAAAGTTATTTCTGGTTCGATGATAGGAAATAATACAACTATTGAAGGGGTAAACGAAACTTTAAGCATTGGCGATTTTAACGAAATATAATCATGGTTAGATTAATTGGCATAATTACATTAGTACTTCTGGTTGCAGCTCCGGTGTTTTCACAAAAGAAAAAAAAGAAGAAAAAAGGTAAAACAGAGCTTGTTGAAGTAGATAAAAACAGGGTATTAAAATTGGTTTTCGATGGAGAAAGACAAGAATTGTTAGGAAACCCAGTAAAGGCCGCAAGTTATTACCAGGAATGTATCAATATCGATCCTGAAAATTCGGTTTGTTTGTTCAAATTGGCTTCGGTTTATAATATCAGGGGAAATTACAACGGTTCGATAAACCTGGTAAAAAAGGCCATAGCAATCGACCCCACTAACAAGTGGTATTTGTTGCTTTTATCAAATAGCTACATCGCCCTGGGTGATTTAAACAATGCAACTTTGGCTTTCGAAAAAGCAATCGAACTCGATCCTTTCAAACCCGAATACCAACTAGAACTCTCAGAGCTTTACGCCCAACAAGGAAAGTTTAAAGAAGCAATAACCCTGTTGGATGAATTTGAGGAAAAAAGGGGTATCCACCCTGAAATAAATATTAGAAAACAAAATTTTTATGTACGCAATGGCCAAACAAACAAAGCTATTGATGAGTGTAAAATCCTTATTAAAGCATTCCCTGAAGAACCCAATTATTACGGATTACTAGCTGAATTGTATATTCAAAACAAAGACCAGGAAAACGCCCTGAAGGCTTTTAATGATTTGCTCGAAATAGATCCTGATAATGGACTGGCCCATTATTCATTGGCTAATTATTACCGGCAAAACGATGAAATCGAAAAAGCAGAAGCTGAATTACTATTGGCAATCGGGTCAAAAAACCTTGAATTGGAAACCAAACTCGTTATATTGAACCATTATACCGAGGTTTTGGCAAATGACCCTTCGAAATGGCCGTACACAAAAAAACTGTTCGATGCTTTCGAAAAAGCCAATCCCAATAATGCCAAGGCTTATGCTGCAATAAGCGACTTTTATTACAAGCAGGGCGAGCCAGAAAAAGCGCGGGATTATACGTATAAATCATTGGAGCTCGAAAAAGATAAATTCCAGGTTTGGAACCAACTGATCATTATGGACTCTGAACTGCAAGATTGGGACGCTATGGTTAAAGACGGCGAAGCCGCATTGGAGCTCTTTCCTTCAAACCCGGCTTTTTATTATTTTCTTGGGATTGGTTATATGCAAAATGAAGATTACGAAAATGCAATTGAGGTATTGGAAACCGGAAAAATGATGATCTTTAAAAACGAAGGTGGATTGGTCGACTTTCAAACCTTGTTGGGCGATGTGTATAACAGTGACGGACAATATAAAAAATCAGCAGAGAATTACGATAAAGTATTGAAAGTACAACCGGATAATATCTATATATTAAATAACTATGCTTATTATCTTTCGTTGCGAAAAGAACACCTCGAAAAAGCTAAAAAAATGGCAAGAAGAACCGTTGAGCTTGAACCTGACCAATATAATTATCAGGACACTTATGGTTGGGTACTGTTTCAAAATGGAGAATATGGGGAAGCTGTTATTTGGCTCGAAAAATCCGTCAATACCGGAGGATCGGTAAATGGTGAGATATTAGAGCATTATGGAGACGCATTATTTATGGTTGGGAAAAAAGATAAAGCACTTGAAATTTGGAAAATGGCAAAATCGGTAGGTGATGCTTCTGATTTGATTGACACAAAAATAAAAGAACAAAAAATACCGGATATTAATTGATAAAACCCGGATTAAATATTATCCTTATTTGTATTGCGCTGGCTTTGGGGTCTTGTGCTAAAAAAAGCGAAATCCAAAAACCGGTAAAGTTACAGAATAGGAGCCCCAAATTCCTCATCAAAAAACTGGTAGCCAATCAACAGGATTTCGATTATTTCTTTGCAAAATTCAATGCCCGAACACATTTCAATGATAAAAAGTTGAATTTTAAGGGGGCAATCAGAATAAAATCAGACTCAATTATCTGGCTGTCATTAACCAAGCTCGGAGGTGTTGAATTGGTAAGGATGGTATTGACCCAGGACTCTGTAAAGTTTATCAATAAATGGGACAAAGAATACTATACCGGCAAATTAAGTGAATTAAAAGAATTTGGAGGGATTAATGTTGATTATAAGACCTTGCAAGACTTATTTATGGGAAAACCATTTAATTTTGACCCGGGCGATAAATATAAGTCATCGAATGACAACTATTTCTATTTACTATCTTCAAAAGCCAAATCCAAAATCCGAAAAGCAACTCAGGTAATGGATAATGATAGTTTGCTGACTTTAGGAATGAAAGATAAAAAATACGAGAAAGTTGTTTCTAAAGAATCAGAAGATGATCTTATACTGAAGAATTATTACCTTTTTCCGGAGTCTTTTCTGTTGGCAAAACAAGCGATAAACCTTATTTATTATCAGCAAGCTATAGAAATTGCGTATGAAAATTACGAACAAATCGGAGAACCATATATTTTTTCTTTGAAACAGGTGATTAGAATTGCCACAAGGGAAAAGTCCAGCCGGTTTGACATTAAATATACATCGGTTAAATTTAATGATCCTTTATCTTTCCCTTTTAAGATCAGTAAAAAGTATGTTCCATTTAAGAAAAAATAGTTTTATTCTTTTTTCGTTTTTATTTCTTGCCATACAGGTTTTCGGGCAAGGGAAAATCCAGATGCAAAAGGAACGTGACGAGCTTTCCCAGAAAATCGCACTTACAAACCAATTGATTAAAGAATCGGAAAAACAACAGAAAAATTCCGAACAATCATTGATATTATTGAATAAAAAAGTTACTTACCGCAATCAATTAATAAATTCTTACAGCCAGGAAATACGGGAATTGGACCGGAAAATGACTGCAAACAAAAATGAAATAAATAAGCACGAGGTCGAATTAAATGATTTAAAATCGGAATATGCGCATTTGATTCAACAAGCTTATAAAAACCGAAACAGCTACGATAAATTGATGTTTATTTTCTCTTCTGATAATTTTAACCAGGCATACAAACGTGTACAATTTGTACAGCAATATACCGAATATCGAAAAAAACAAGCCGAAGTAATCAGGCAGAAAACCTATGGACTAACCCTGCTAAATGATAAACTCGAGGTTAAAAAACAGCAAAAACAGGTTTTGGTTTCCGAAAAAGAAACGGAACGCAGTAAGTATAACAAAAATATTGCAACCAGCAGGGAAACACTTATAAATCTTCAGCAAAACGAAAAAGAGCTTAAAAAGCAGCTAAAGCAACAGGTTAAGCAAAGGCAAAAACTAAATAAAGCCATTGACCGCATAATAGCAGAAGAAATCAGGAAATCGAAAAAAGACAATGCGGGTAATTATAAATTAACACCAGAAGCAAAAAAACTGTCAGAAAAATTTTCAAAAAATAAAGGTAAACTACCCTGGCCCACCGAAAAAGGAATTATTACCGGAACATTTGGGGTGCACAACCATCCCGTTTTACCGGGGATCAAAATTGAGAATAACGGCATTGATATCGCTACTGAAAAAGGTTCAGGGGTCAGGTCAGTTTTTACGGGTTCAGTTTCTGCCGTTCTCGACTTTCAGCACATGGGCAAAGCGGTAATTATAAATCATGGGGCCTATCGAACGGTTTATTCAAACCTTAATGATGTTTTTGTTGAACAAGGACAACAAATCGACACTAAACAAATACTTGGCACTGTGCTCACCAATAAACAAACCGGGAAAACCGAAGCTCATTTCGAAATTCTTTACATTAATAATAAAGGTGCGTTTGTAAAACAAAATCCGGCGCTTTGGATTAAGCATTAATATACTGGTGTTTTTATCCTGTTAATCCCGCGTTTTATTTGGTAAAATGGTTCGGTTATCTAATCTGCATTATTCATGCGTTTAGTTTGATGTAGATGTAAGGCGTCT
>Ga0164313_10004963_pt1 | contig 11791 bp, 31 predicted proteins | sample GuaBasSedimGuay4_FD_113735 | JGI IMG/M metagenome (GOLD analysis project Ga0164313, IMG submission 113735) | Subseafloor sediment microbial communities from Guaymas Basin, Gulf of California, Mexico - Guay4, Core 4569-4, 0-3 cm | ecosystem: Environmental > Aquatic > Marine > Hydrothermal vents... | reverse complement strand
AGATGCCATCTCCTCTAAATGCTTAATGTATCTGTCGTTATAGTTCGGGACATATACTTTTTCTTTCAGCAGTTTTTCTACAGTCATATTGTTTCCTTTTTCGTTATACCTATTATAAGGTAATTTTTTTAAAAGTACACTAATTCTTACATAAAATTGGTTTTAATTATATATCCTAAAGCTAGGGCAATAATTGGAGATAGAGTCATACTAGCTATTTGCAATCTATCATCCCTGTCCCTTGGTGCTATCTGAATTCCTTTCATTGAACTAAAAGTAAACATAATACCAATAGCCCATACAGAATTAATAAGAGGTGCACCTAATGGAGTAATAAACCAATTCCATAGATAGGCTAATACCCAACCAGCGTAAGCATAATATAAAACTACAATGGTAAATGTTATTAACCCTTCTGATATAGTTCTAGATAATGGTTTATTTTCTTCAATAATCATTTTTAATATCCATAGCCCTCTTGAGTGAATGTCTCTTCCGCAATAGCAATCTTATCTTCAAATGGTAGACCTTTGAATTCTTCTAAATCTACTTCACCAAGATTACCATAATCTTCGTAACGATTGCAATCTAATACCATCTCAATCACTACGTCTTTAGGAACACTATCTGAACCACTAGCCTGTAATACGTCAGCTCCTATAGCCTGCCAAGTTTGCTCTAATCCTGCTTTAATTCTATCAACGTTCATCTTGTTTCTCCTTCTCTTATTAAAATTAACTTAAGGAAAGTATACTCTTTTTATATAAGATGTAAAGGTCTGTAAGGGCTTGAGGGGAATCCAATATACTCTAAAAATATTACCTATATAAAGAGTCGAAGCTTATTCTTGCAAATTCTCTTGCTTTAATTTTTTCATTAATCTTATTTGCTCTTTTGCAAACTCTAAGCTCTTTTGAGGCTTTTTGTGTATTTTGTTATGCTTATTGACAGTCATCTTTTTTAGATTAGATATTTCATTATTAGAAGGGTTTTCATCTTTATGATGGACCACCTCGTTTTGTCCTATCTCTCCATAATGAAAAGCCCATATTATTCTATGTGCTGTAAAGAAGCATCCATATATTCTTATCTTACAATATCCATCTTTTTTATAACTTCCAGCTTCTTTTCCAACTATCGCTCTAGTGCCTAAAGTCTTTTTCCAAAAAAGCTTTCCGTTGTCATAATGTAATAAAACTTTCAATTCTTTTATTAATTCATTATTCATTATTACTTCGCCTCTATATAAAGTATTAGTATATTACCTTTCACATAAAAAGTAAATAGTATATAATAAGGTTATTAATAAAAAGGAAAAGAAATGAATATTGAAGATATGAAAGATGGTAAATATGTTCTGTTAATGCTAAACGATTACCCAGAAGAATTTGAAATTGAAGTAAAAGGAAAAGAGCGTACCATTACAAGAAACGCTTATGGTAAAGTAACTCCAGTTAAAGAAGATGAGTTTTCTCTTCTTTGCGATATATACGAAACAGATTTATGGCAAACTGAAGAAGGAATTACTTTACAAGACGAATAGCTTAGGTATAATAGAGTTACTAAAAGGAGAACGAAAATGAAAAACGAAGAATTAGAAAATGCGATAAAGGTTATTTTAAATCATTGTAATGCAATTGGTAACGAAGGTGTTGTAGCAAGTTCATTAGAAAATGCTATAGTCTCAGACCATCGAACTATTCAGCAGACTTTCTTTCGAGAGTTAAACCAATTCTTAGTTAGCTATTCAGAACAGAAATTCGATGCTAGAAACCAATCCTCAGTAGAGTTTGCTCAGAAAGTAAAAGAGCTTGACTCCTTTTTCCCTTATATATAGGAAATTATAATGTTAGACCCGAAAGAAATGTTACAAGACTTAATAGATTCAGGTTTTACAAAAGAAGAAGCCTGCTTAGAAGTTAGAAAGATTCTCAAAGATAGAAACAAAGCAAGTCTTCAAAGCGAAATCAAATATAAAAATGATCAAACAAACTGGTTTCGTAATGCTTGCGGATGTAGATAATGAGTAAAAATATAACTAAAGGGTCAGACGAGCTAAGTTTTGATAAACTCGATGAACTACAAACCTATGCCGAGCTAGACGTTACTGAATTAGGTGATGGATGTATGGAACTGATAGAAATATCTACCGTAAAGCATTATCTAAACGATGAATTTAGTAAAGCTGTTGATAAAGAAATCAATAAACAGCTTAAATGGTTTAGGAAAAACACAATTATAAAAACTAAAATTGTAATTTCTGAAAATGAAGAGCAATGGTTGGAGTTTAAAGATGAATAAGAAAGAAGAAATCAAATATTTAAAACAACAATTACAAATACAAACAGTTCACGCTGATTTAGCGATGGAAGTGTTAGAACCATACAAGCAAAGATGTACTCAGCGTGGGGCAAGGATGCAGATAATGTACGAATATATTAAAGGTGATGGGTATATACCAGAAGAATTTGATGGATGGTTTGATAAAGACGGAGTACCTTTACCGTGACAATTAAAGCACTCAGGACAAACAATTAAATGCTCATAGGTTAATAGATATTGTAAAAGAGCATGAGAAGGATTATTAAATGAACATACAACAAACTAGACATCTCTACGTAGAATGTATATCAAATGGTGTTAGATATGCTCTAAAAGAAACGGGAATACGTGACTTTCCAATAATACTAGTCATATGGTTTCATAGGGACTCTATTTTAGAAGCTATGGATACTGTGAGTGAGGAGGTTAGAGATGAATAAATTCTATCCTAGCTTAATTATGCTAGTCGTTATGTGGATGAACTTATCTACATTTGCTTCTATTTTTGTAGCGAACAAAGAAGTTTGCGATAAAGTTTATCCTATCACTTACATTTTATATACTAAATTATTTTGTGAGATTAAAGATGAATAAAATAATGATTGATTTAGACGCAGTCAAGCTTGTCGATTGGTTTGATGAAAAATCGGGCGCAAGTGTCGTATCTATTGGCGACTTAACTAATTGTGAAGTTAAACCAGACTCATGCGCAGATTGCTATTGGCTCAACACGTTAAAGGAAAGACCGTGTATTTACTGCTCAATAGAAAAAACACCTCACTTCAAACCTAAAGAATGCAACCATGATTGGCTATACTCCACATCAGGTAAAGTAGATGCTAGACGTAAATGTAATAAATGTAAGCTAATGCAATGGAGTAAATTTAATGACTAATAGCCAGAAAGAAGCATTAAGACAGTCAAAGGTTATGCTAGATTATTCAAATGGGGGAGAAATCGAATTTAATAATCATATTGATGGATGGCATAGAGCTGAATACCCTGATTGGGACTGGTCTATTTCTAGCTATCGAGTTAAGCCTAAGAATTCCTGTCATAACTGTAAATATTATGATGCCCCAGAATGGTGTAATTTAACTAAACATTCAATGAGCCAATGCGATAATGAAAGTGAATGGATTGAGGCTAAATTCGATGACGAAATGGATTAAAACAAAAGACGAATTGCCAACCAATGATGACTTCATAGTGGTCTGGTATCAAGATGATTATGTGATTGCATATTATGATGAAAGTATAAACGCTTTTGATTCACCAGAGTTAGGGTGGTTGGAAGTTGAGGATGTACATTATTGGGCACACTTACCTAAGGAGCCTGTTGATGACAATTAAAGCACTCAGAACAGTATTAAGATGTCTCTATTCTGAAGGGACATCTAATGTGCTAACGGTTATAAACATTAACAGTAGGGTTATCCATCAAGATAAACAATTGCATGTTCATCTGTTAATAAATATTGTCAAAGAACATGAGAAGGATTATTAAAAATGACTAACAATGAAAAATGCGATAACTGTATTCACCAATCAACAATAGTCCAAGATGGCTGTTTGCAATGTATTCACTTTGCAACACTGGATAACTTTGAAGTAAAGCAAGACAAGATTATTGATATGAACTGTATGGTTGGTAGCAATATTGATATGGAGTTTACTGATACAGGAGTTTTTGATTCTATTGGTAAATTAGTAGGAGTTTATGAAAATAAATACGCTAAAACTAAGTATACAAATACTTGGAGTAAATGCCGTATTAGACAAGACCACTGGCACTCATGGCAGGGTGTAGAAAACCCTCTACCCGAAGGACTAGTTATAGGATATAGCACTTTCGACAATCAAAGTAGGAGGTGGGTAAATAATTGCTCACACTACATAGAGTTGGATTGGTCAACTATATATGAATTTAAAGTCCTAGGCCCTGCAAAAGGTTGGAAGTATGAACCTTGAGTCGTTCAACTGGCAACAGAACTACAGGAAGAAGAGAATGAACAGCTTACTTAGATACAAAGATGACATTATTTACTTAGCAAGAGAAGAAGACTTACATGCCGCTTTAAGAGATACATTTGAAGTTAATTCTCCTGAATGGATAGAAGACCAAAGGGTATTTGGTACTTACTTTAGGGCTAGATGTGCTGTTATGAGAGAAGCTAAGAAAGCTCACCCTTTATTCGATATTGAGAAATTCTTAATGGACGACCAAGAGCACTGGAATTATCACAGAGCTATAGTTGAGGAAAGAAAATGAGCAGCTATCAAGATATGGAAGATGAGATTGATGACCTATTAAAAGACAAGCGTAAGCTTACCGCAGAGAACAGAGCATTACATGTCGATATTAATGATAATACTCGGTGGGCAAAAGAATCAAAAGTTTGGTTAAGCCTGTATTCTAACTTACTTATAAATTACTCAGCTGATTTTGGTGGGAATTCTATAACTCTAGCCTGTTGGGCAGATGAAGCACTTAAAGAATATAAGAAGAGGTATGGTAAAGATGAATGATGTAAATACTTTTATGTTAGGATTTGGTACGGGAGTAACTTTGATACTAATGATAATACTTCTAATGCCTCCATACAATCTGGAGATGGCTAATACAGCTATTGAACAATGTGAGCAGAACTTACCTAGAAATCAATCATGTAAAATAACAGCGGTGGTAGATGATGAATAGATTACTAAAACTTAAGCAAGAGAAAAATAGAATCAAAACCGATATAATTAAACTGAAAAGTTTTATAGGCACAACTAAATACTATACATTGTCATCAATGCAGCAAGCCTTGTTATGCGAGCAGGAGCTTATCATGGCTTCACTGTATCGTATTTTGGTATTACGTATAGATGAGCTAGAAGACGATGCAAATTGAACACTGGCTCTTAGCTGTCACTCTGACAATTATAGCGTTACATTATGTGATTAAGGATTGAATATGAACTCGATTAAAAAACGTGAAATAGAACGCCACAATAAAGCTTATGAAGAATCAAAGAAAGTGAAGGACAGACCTCGTAATAAATTAACTAAAAAGCAGAGAGATAAGGCGAGTATATTAGCAACAATGTACGGTCTTACGTCAGCAGGATACTAATTATGAAACTAGGCGATAGATACAAAATAAATGGTAAAGAATTTGTTGCTGTTTATGATAATACCCCTGAATGTAAAAGATGCGAGTCAGTAAATTGTAAAATTATGAATAGCTTAGGGCAATATTCTTGTGAAGTATTTCAGAGTGGTAGGTATAAGCAAATGGTTTGGATTGAGGTGAAGAAATGACTAAAGATATATTAATAACCATTAACGTAACTAAAATGGAAAACTACCTTAATCGTTTTTGGGAAAGCCATAGTATATGTACTTGTCCATCTAACGAGCACAACCACTATAATACTATGGGAGAAATATTCAAAATACTGAAAGATTTTGAGGTGAAACATTAAGGAGATTAGACCCTGTGGAGAGTGCCCTATTTACCGATACGAGAGGACTTGAGAGATGAATATCTTACTTATCTGGTGGGCACTACCTAGCTTAACGTGCTTACTACTTTTCTTACAGCTTCGTCACTTAGATGGAGGATACAGTATGAAGGAGTTTTTTGAGAGTATACTTTACAACGAAGTAGAAGGGGAAATATTCTTCATAATACTAATCTGGCCTTCTTTCGTAACTATAGTATTAATAATGTTAATAATAACAGTAATAGTAAAAACAGCTGACTATAACGTAATACCAAAAGTTGATTTTAGTTGGTTATATAAGGAGTGGAAATGAAATTCTTATTCAGACAAAAGATATACCATTGGAATATGACAGGTATTATAGGTCGATGGAAAGATAAGCAATGGTTCTTAGGTTTTAGTTTCGAGGCTGAAAACCCTGAAGGTTATACAAAATCGTTTCTCGAAATTTGGAAAGATATAGAGGATAAAATAAGATGAAACCCTATGGAGTGCCTAGACACCCAGATGTCGAATGCCCTGATAAGCTAGATATAACTATTTATGGTTTATCAGTCCGTGGAGAAAAACGAAAGAGTAAGGGCAAAAAAAGGCGTAGACGTATATGGAAAAAGCTTGCTCGACTAGCTAATAAATTATTATGTAAGGAAGAGATATGAACTGTGAAAGTAAATTAGATTGCTTAAGTAAACTATTAATGATTGTTTTAGTATGGGGAGTACTTGCTATCTTCTTATATATGGGGCAATGGTTAATGCAATAGAGTATCTCCCATTAACAACTGTGCAAATTATAACAAGGATAGGATATGAAACAATATAAACATACAATATTTGGTATGAAAGAATCCGAAGGTGGACCATTTGTAGATGTTAGCTATGCTAATCCTAGTGCTAGTGAATACCCATCAGCTTATTCAATGCAGAAGATTATAGATAGTGCAGAAAGAGACATTAAAAGACTTGATAGAAAGTTAAAGAAAGCTGAAGAAAAGGTAAAGTCTTTTAGTCCATTGATTGATTCTTTTGTAGAATTGGTTAAAGGCTTGCCTCAGGATGAAAGGGATGCTATTGTTCTTATGATATACGGAGAAGAGACTGAAAGCTTAAGAAGTGCCACAATACATATGGCTTTTGATAGTATTACATCTATAGATTTGGAGAGATTTAAATGACCAAAGATAGAGAAATAGTTCTTATGCTTCTTATAAGATACAGGGAAAATAGAGCTACAGCTAAGTATTGGCAAAAGGAGTATGGAGAAGACGAACACTATAATAATATATTGGCGCAGCTTTACGAGTCTTGGAATATATTAGAGACTTCCAGAAGAATATTATATGATATACAATTATAAAGGATAGGGTATAATAGGTATATTAAATAAAGGAAAGGAAAATATTCCAATGAAGACTTATAAAGAGATGTTTTATTTAGCTAAAGAACATGGTGTAAAAGATTGGAATGAAATACAGTCTAATAAGCTATACATATTAGCTGATAACTTTGGTTCTATTTATAAGGATGGTACTAGCGTTGGTTATTTTACTTTTGGTTCTATTATAGAGTTTAAGCAATGCGGAGCAGAAAGAGTTAATGCTATCATTTATGGAGAGACTTTTAGAGTAACTCAAGATGCTTCTTTCGGGAATACTCCTAGTAAGGGTATACGCTCTATGCAAAAATCCGAGGGGTACATACCCATTAAAGCTGGAAACCTCCCTAAGATAATACCAATGGATATATTCGAGACTTTATAACTTCAGAATAAATAGTTCTGGACACACCTTTCTTTTTGTGCTATACTTAATCATAACCTCATTCTTGAAAAAGTCTGGGGTTTTGACAGCAGTGGGGTAGCTCCTCCGTTCTCCTTAAGCAAGCCGGTTGGTATTATATAATATTAGCCGCAACTTGTTTCTTTAATATGGAGAATTTTATACAACAAAGAACAAAGAACAAAGGGGAAAGATTTATAATGCCATTTTCTTCCAAAAGAGGGGTAATTAACCTTTCTTCCAAAAACACACCACTATCAGTGGTACCTGTCAATCAAGATAACGTAAACCTATCATTTAAATCAAAAGAGAAGTACTCTATTGGTTTATTCTATTCGGAAACTCCGCAATCAAAAGGATTCCGAGCTGAACCACACATAACCAAAGATGACCGAGTTAAAATAAACCACTATGAAGTAGCCGAAGAGAAAGCATGGTTTCAAGATAGTTTATATACCACTCAATCATTCGATAATATGTATGAATTCGCTTCTTTCGTTCAGAATGAGATGTCTTGTCACCATTATATAACGACAGGAACGTATCTCGACTATAAAAAGAATACTAAGACGATAGTCACTAAGGGAAGTTCGGTAGAAGAGAGGCGTGAAGTCGTTGCGAAGGGCACAGAGGTCATTGCTCGTAAGCAAAACTTTATTAAGGCGGTAGGTAAGCCTAGTATAATGTGTATCGACATAGATACTTTCAAGGGCAATCACTTAACCCTTGAAGAGACTCTAGATATGTTATTCGGAGCTTTACCTGAACTCCAAGACGCACCGATAGCTATATTCCCAAGCACCGGCAGCAATATATACGCTCCAAGCTCTAAGAATATGATTATGGTAAACTCGGAAGGAGAAACACTCCCTCAGGACGACCTTGGTAATTATATTATTCGAGAGAACCATGGATTCCATATCTTTATCGGGATAGCATCCTCTTGGGCTTTACCCGCTGCAGTAGAACGAATAAATAAAAGAATGTGGTTAGGGGATGGTGGATTTATTCAAATCTCCGAAGATGGTAAGTTATTAGAACGTTGCCTTATTGATACCAGTGTTCTTAAGCCCGTACAACCCATTTATACTTATGCAAATATAGCCGATGCGAGATTAAAACAGAATATAGGTGAGCCTTGGATAATTAATCCGAACGCTAAACCATTCTCTCTGAATAAGATACATAAACTTACCGAAGATGAAGAAGTAAGATATAATTCATTGGTAGAGGAACAGAAAGAACTCTTACAAGACGCTGCAGATGCTAAAAGAAAGAAATGGGCAATACGTCAAGCTACCAATTCCGAGGCAGCTCAGAATGCTTTAGAGAAAGGAAGTGCCGCACATAAGTTGGTAGTTAAGAATTTATCTGAGGATTATATAAAAACAGCTAAGGAAAGAGTTCTTTCTGGTGGTCAAGAGATACGGATAACCCCAATTAAGAGAGCTGGTACAAACACGTTGGTAACAACGGACGTTAAGACTGACATACATGGTAGTGAATATATAACTAGGACTGTTGAGCAGATATTAGAGAACCCAGATTTATACCACGGAGCACGATGTGCTTGCATTGAAGACCTTTATTACGCTCCAGGAGGTAAAAAGAGGGATACAATAGACTATACACGCTCTAGAATCTACATAAAACATGAACCATTTCCTAAAATCCACGATTTCGCCCACGGAGGTACGGATTATAAGCTATTAAGGGATAAAGTTATCGTTGATTTAGTCCCTGGTAACCTTGAGGGAGTCATTGATAACTGTTTAACGGTACTAAAGAAGAGAAATAGTATTTTTAAACAGGGAAATCTACCTTATGCGTTACTGACCAATGAAAAAGACCGCTTAAAATTGGTACAGATTAATAAACATAACTTCAAATATATACTCGCACAGAACTTTTCCTTTTATTCATTCGAGTCCTCACAAAGAGAAGAGATATGGCCAAAGGATTCGTTCTTGGTACCAATCTTAGAAGAGTTCTGCGTAAGAAATTACGGAGAAACAAAAGGGGTGAGTACTATACCTTATTTGGATATCTCAGGGCATGTTAGAGTTAAAAAGGGCTATGACCCCAGTACTGGTTTTATATATGACGAGCAACACGCTCCTTTCCGTAAATTAGAGGGGAGAAAGGTTAGTCTTAAAGAGATGAAGAGAGCACTGAAGGTTGTAGAAGCTCCAATTAAGCTCTTTAAGTTTAAGGATAATATAAGTTCGGCTAATATGTTAGGTGCTATGTTTACAACGGTCTTAAAGCAATGGTTCAATAACGATAGTACGGAGATGTATCCAGGATTTACGACTGACGCACCAGGAAATGGTATAGGTAAAACTAAGTTATTACAGATATTGGGAGTGCTAGTTAAAGGTTATTTACCTCCGGTCAGTACCCTAGAAGGTCAGGCAGAAGAGATAAAGAAAGAGATTGGAGCTAAGTTTGCCTCAGGTCAGGACTTCTTTCTCTTTGATAACGTTGATAAAAAGCTAGATTCCGCTACAATGGCTTCATTAATGACTTCAAAGACAGTGGTATTTAGGATTTTAGGGTTGTCAAAAGAGAATGAGTTCAAGAATAACAGTTTTATAACTGCTTCAGGCAAAAATATGAAGATGACAGCGGAATTACTGAGAAGATTCTTGAATATTCGGATTGAACCTGTCGAAGTGAACTATTTAACGCACGATTTCGGCTTTGATCCAGTAGATTATACGCTACAACATAGACTTGAGATAGTTGAAAGTCTAATGATACTCTATATGGGGTATACACAGGCGTTAGAAACTGAGGAATTTAAGGATTTTTCTGTTGAAAAGCTTGGTTCTTATGAGGCTTGGTCGAAGAATATAGGTGGATGCGTTAAGTTTATAGGGGAATGGGTCGCAGACCCGTCCGGTGAGATAGAAGATGAAGATGGTAAAATGGTAACTATATATAAGTATGGTTTACCAGGAGGCGATGTTAATAAGGTTTTCAAAGAAGAATTAGAAAAAGATATGGGTAAATATTATAGTTTTATGAAGGCATTTTGTAAAGAGTATGAAGCACTACTAAAGAATGGTAATAAAGTTATCTTTAGATGGAGCGATATAGCTAAGACAATAGAGACAGGGGAGAAAGAGCAGAGCGATAACGGAGTATTGTCCTTTTTAAGCTTTAATAATTGTAAATCAGGAAGGGCTTTTGGTACTCTGGTTAAGGATTTTGTAGGCTTGGTATATGAATTTACTATGGAAGATGATAAGAAAATAGTTATAAGATTTACATCTAACAATAATAAAAAGAAAATATATTATTTGGAGATAGAGAATTAAGGATTGGAGAAGATTATGTTGAGTAAAAGGAAATGGTATTGAGTAAGAGAAGGAAATGGTATGTTGAGTCATAAGCCAGAAATAGATGTACTCTTGGTTAGAATAACCAAAGTTAGAGAGAGTACCGAGATGGATGAGTGCTTTAAAGAGTTGAAAGCACTCTTAGATGAGATTGAGAATGATAAAATATTACAATTGAAACAGGCTGAGGATACTAAGAAAACTCAGAAAGAGCTTCGTGATAAGTATAAACTGTCCGATAAAAAGATTAAAAGATACTCTTTAATGTGGTTTGGAAGGAAGAGAGACTTTGGTAGTTATATGAAGGATTTCAGTTTTGAAGTAAAATCTATGATCAGAGAGCGGTTTTTAATGCTTGCTAAGGACTATGATAATGTAAATCCTAGTAAAGAATTTGTAATTTTAAAACAGGATTTAAGGTATAAGTTCCATATACCGGCTAGATTACAACGAGAATGGAGTAAAGCAGCTAATATATAGTAAAATTAAAATTAGGAAAATAGGGATTTAAATAAGAATGATTCTTATTGCCACTTGAATAAATTTTTTAAAAGAAAAGAAGTCTACTTTGAAGTACCCATAGGAACTTTAATATAACCGAAAAATATTTCTAAATATACTATTTTAAGTGCTGATATGAAAATAGTATATTTAGAAATATCTATAGGAGGGATTTAAGTTCCCATGGGTACTTTGAAGTTCCCTGCTCTGAAAGCTAGACAGTGTAAGGGCTAGACGAGGTGCACGCCTTTCGAAGTAAATTTTTATAAGGTTTTCGGAGTCATTGTTAACAGTTTACGTTAAGCATGAGCCCTAAGTCCTTAATTTTGTTACAGTTTTTCTTAATTACAGTATT
>Ga0164313_10004962_pt1 | contig 11791 bp, 6 predicted proteins | sample GuaBasSedimGuay4_FD_113735 | JGI IMG/M metagenome (GOLD analysis project Ga0164313, IMG submission 113735) | Subseafloor sediment microbial communities from Guaymas Basin, Gulf of California, Mexico - Guay4, Core 4569-4, 0-3 cm | ecosystem: Environmental > Aquatic > Marine > Hydrothermal vents >... | reverse complement strand
CTCGACTTCGCCCTCAAAGATCCCATCGTTGTCGTAATCCGTGAGAAAATCGTCCTTGTCCCACCGCATATCCACAGCGTCGTTCTGATAAGGGCGAAATTCGTAGGATGCGCCGATGGCGATGCCCCACTTCCGGTCGGCACCGAACCTTTCCGCCCACTGGATCTCTGCGCGGTAACCGTAATCTTCCGGCTGTTCGTTGTATGCGCCTTCCAGTGATCCAACGAGCCAGCCTTTTTCGCGGTCAAAGGCGCTCGCGGTCTTGATTTCAATCGTGCCGCCCAGTCCCTGTGCGTCCATGTCGGGCGTGACGGTCTTGATCACCTCAAGCTGAGAGATCTGAGCCGAACCGATGACATCCAGCGGCATGGCGCGCCCGGCCCGGCCATCGACGCCGGGATTGGCGACGGTCGCCCCGTTCACGGTGACATTATTGAGGTCCGGCGCGATTCCCCGGATGGAGATAAAGCGGCCCTCACCATTGGACATCTGGACGGCCACACCGGGCAGGCGTACGAGGGCGTCCGCCACATTGCGGTCGGGAATCTGGCCGACAGAGTCGGCCGAAAGGATGTCCCTGATATTGTCAGCGGACTTTTTCTGCTGGAGGGCGAGGGAGCGGCCCTCGCGGTAACCTTCCACCTCGAAGGCCTCGAGTTCGACCACTTCCTCTCCGACCGTGATGTTGTGGGTGACTGAGCCGATCTCGGGAACGGATATTGTTTTCGTATCCCGGTCGTACCCCATGTATTCGGCCTGGACGGTGTAGCTCCCGGCGTCCAGGTCGACGAATCGATAACGACCTTCGCGATCGGTGGTGGTGTTCCGGTTGGTACCCGGGATCTTGACGTCAACGCCGGGCAGGTAACGGTCGGTGTTGGCGTCTTTGATTCGTCCGACGATATCCCCTGCGTAGGAACTGAGGCCGGTGGCCAGAGCGAGCAGGGTGAGTGCGAACAAGCGGGAGATGCTTCGAGTGCTCATACTTTTGTGTGTTGTAGTTCAGGGTTCAATGGGCGGTATGGTCCAAAGAGTGGGTTAACTTAGGTCGACCGGTGAGGGGGCGGGGTGTTCCATCGATTCGAGAGATGGAGTGGCTCCGATTGATTTGATTTGAGGGGAATAATCAAGACGCCTGGGTTGAGATGCGGGGTCGGTGGTTTTGGTGGGGTAATTCTGAAAGATGAAATATGAATGAGTCAATAGTTGAGATTTGAATATTCAGATTGATTCCCGCTGGTATTTCATTTTATCTTGGCGGACACATTCTTTATAGATTGATGTATAGAGTGTTATGTGTTCCCAGTGGGCGAGATTAGTATGAAATAAGACAGGACGCCAGTGCTCGATTGGCCGATCGGCTTCCAATTCGCCCGCGCCGGTTGAAGGTGATCCTGTTCAACCCGAAAAAAGCGCCCCGGCTGGGAAGCCGAGGCGCTTGGAATGATACCGATTGATCAAGACAGACGCTCTAGAAGAGGAAGCGGATACCGCCTCGAATATCGGATCCGTAGAATTCCGACGCTCGCATGCGATTGGTGTCCGGCCCATAACTCGTATCTTTTTTCGTCTCTGCGACGTTTCTCCAGTTGACGTAAACCGTGAAGTTTTCGGTGACCCTGTAACTGGCCTGAATATCGGTAAAGCCGCGTTCCTTGTCCCAGTAATCCGAATCTTCATTTCCGGACAGCTCACGCAGGCTCTCGTCCTGGTAATTGTAGGCGACGCGGAAGGCGAAACCGTACTTCTGATAGTAAAGGGCCAGGTTGTAGATGGTCGTCGGCTGACGGAAGAACGGGAGATCCTCGTCTTCGCGGTCAATTACGTCGACGCTCGAATCGATGAAGGTCGCGTTCGCATCCACCCCAAATCCATCCAGGAAGTTGCCTTGGAAGAAGGTGGTAAACGGCAGCACCGCGTTGAGCTCAAGACCGGAGATCGTTGCTGAGTCCGCGTTTCGGAACGAAGAGGTATAGAGCGTCTCCATCGGCACATCGTTGTAGAGGATGTTATCCTCCTCATCCTGAAACTCGTAGATCGGATTATCGATCGCCTTGTAGAAGAGACCGACCGAGAGCATGGCACCCGACTTGAAGTAATACTCGTAGGCGAAATCTAAGTTCAGGGACTCGTAGGGGGACAGGTCTGGATTGCCGATTTCGAGCTCTCCCTCGAAAGCGAAATCCGGATCGAGAGGTTCTTCCAGCTCATAGAAATCGAGCACCGAGATGGGCGAGGCCTTCTCGTACTGCGGACGCCCGATTGTCGCGGTGGCGGCGAATCGAAGGACCGAGCTTTCGGTCACGTCGTAGCGGAACTGAAGGTTCGGCATCCAGTTGTCATAATCGAACGTGCTGTCATTCTGAACCACTCGGATCACGTCCCCTTCCCCGGTTTCGCCCTCCTGGAATTCCCACGCGGTCAGATCCGTGTCGGTATCCTCGTAGCGCACGCCGTAGATCATATGCAGTTGCTCGCTCCAATCCACCGTGCCCATGAGGTAGAGGCCCAGGATCTTTTCGGTCACGTCGTAATCGTCCTCGAATGAGTTCGACAGTGATTCGTTGGGATCGATCACGAATTCGTCCGGGTGGGCGGCGAGGTAATCAAAGGCCGTGTTAACTTCCATGTCGGACGGATACATATAACGCCCGTCAAAAAACGGGAAGCCGGCGGTTGACGGGGATATGTCCCCCACGGTGTGGCTGAACCCATCGGCGCTGACCGGCCGCCTCGAATTGTCGTTCACGAACCGGCTCCGGTCCGTATACTTGGCACCCACCTGGAAGGTGCCCGGGTAACCGCCCACGTCCTCGTAATCCCAGGTAAAGTCGAGGCGGGGTGTCCAGGTGGTTTCCTCCACCGTCGAATCCTCGACCCGGAAACGCCGCAGGGGATACACTTCCGGAGTGTCTATTGATTGGTAGGCGCCCTGGTCGTTGATCGCCGGGAAGAAACCTCCGAATTCGTACTGGAACGGAGGCGGATTACCGTCCTGGCCATTGTAGTCGAGGTTCCCGGTCCGGTATTGGACTGACTTGATGAACGGTTGTTCCTCTTTGGAGAAAGAGTAGGTGATGTCACCCCGAACAGTCAGATTGTCGAATCGCTTCTTCATCCCGAGGGTGGAATTGATCATTGACTGGTCGATTTCCCGGCGGAAATCGCGCTGCTCAAACCGCATCCGGTCCACATTGATCAGGGTCGGGGATTGCCACTCGGGATCGGCGCGGTTGTGTATGAGGAATTCCTGCTGGCGGTAAGCGTCGTTGAATTGATTGTAGAAACCAAAGAAGTAGATCTCGGTCACTTCATCGGGACGGAATTCGAGGTTGTAGTTGAAGCCCAAACGCTCGCGTTCACCTTCTTTGGGGTTTCTTTCGAATTTCGTAGGAAAGAAGCCGTTATCGTCATCGTCCCAACTCATCTGGAGTTCCTCCGATGAGTAGGGTCGGTTCGAGTAGTTGGCCGACAGGGCGAGACCAATCTTTCCGTCATTGAAGGTGTCACCGTAGGTGATGTCGGTATCAATCAGGGTGCCGTCGGCGACGGTGTTGCTTCCGAGCTCGAGTTTGCCCATAATGAACCGCTTCTCACGGTCATAACCACTGGCGCTCTTGATATTGATCGTGCCACCCAGAGAGTTGCCATCCATGTCCGGGGTGAGCGACTTGATCACTTCGATCTGGTTGACCTGGGAGGATCCGACCACGTCCAGAGGCATGGATCGGCCTTCACGACCAACGACACTCGGCGGGGCAAGGGTCACGCCATTGTAGGTGACGGTGTTGAAGTTGGGCTCGATGCCGCGGATGCTGACAAAGCGTCCTTCACCCGCGTCAACATCGAGGCTGATGCCTGGAATGCGGGCGAGGGCCTCGGCCACATTGCGGTCGGGCAGGCTGCCCACCGAATCCGCGGAGACCAGGTCCATGACATTGCCGGCCGTGCGCTTCTGTTGCAGCGCCAGCGAACGTCCTTCACGGTAACCGGTGACATCGTAGGCCTCCAGTTCGACGACTTCCGATCCAAGCGTGATGTCGTTGGTAACCGAACCGGTCGCGGGAACCGAGATGGCTTTAGTGACCCGGTCATACCCTATATATTCGGCCTGGACGGTATAGCTACCGGCCGCCAGATTGCCGACTCGATAACGACCTTCGCGGTCGGTGGTGGTGGTCCGGTTGGTGCCCGGAATCTTGACCGAGACACCGGGCAGGTAGCCGTCGGTGTTGGCGTCTTTGATTCGCCCGATGATGTCCCCTGCATAGGAACTGAGTCCTGTGGCCAGAGCGAGCAGGGAGATCACGAATAAGCGGGAGATGTTTCTAGTGCTCATGCTTTTTGGTGTTGTAGTTCAGGGTTCGATGGGCGGCATCGCCCAAAGAGTGGGGATATTCAGGTTGACGGGGTATCAGGGGCCGCGACCTGATCGGGGGTAGCGTGGGGATCACCCTACCACGTCGCGTGAAGAGGTAACTCCGATTGAAATGACTGTAGGGTTGAGGGGCATGGTGCCCCGGTTGAAAAATCCGTGGGCAGAGGCATTGACTGCGCCATCTTAAAGTATGAAATTCGAATGAGTCAATAGCTGAAATTCGTAAATTCAGATCAATTCATGTTAGTATTTCATACATGGGTGGGGGAAGTTGTTCTTTATATTCTAAGGAACAATGGGTTACTCGACTTTTCGAGACGAGTACCTGGTGAAATAAGCAGGTATTCAATCATATCGAAAAATAATCGTAACAGTTGATCAGGGTATAGGGGTGACCGAAACCTCCGGGTTTCGTGATAAGGGTATGGTTTGAGTCGGATTGTATCGGGTCGGGGGTTGTGCTGACCGCAACACCGACGCCGGGATCCAATTCGTCGACAATATCCAGGTATTCGAGCGAAAGGGCATCGATGATGGTTCGAGCGGTTTCGCCTCCGGTAATGAACCAGTTCTGAGGAAGCTCTTCCGGTGGAGTTGTTTTTGCGAACCGATGAAAAAACTCCTGGATCCCTTCGGCTGTTTCGGCCAGGCGTTTTTCGTTCCCCTGGGTTTCCGGGAGGAGCGCAATCACTCCGTCCTTCTGCACTTGGATGCTGGTTTGGAGGGTATCCGACCAGGACGCCGGGTTGTTCGGGTCAAACCGGAAGACAGTCAACGGTCGGGCACGAAGGAGGTTCTCGAACTGAGCCAGGGAACTGGGATGGGCACTCCCGATCAGAAATGCAGTTCGCTTTCGGCCGATTGACGACTGCTTCTCAGGGGCACCGGATCCACCATTGGTTCTTGGGTTGAGGACTCTTCCGACCGCCGCAGCCATGGCTCCGGAGCCGCAGGGCAGGATGCGCGATCCGGAAGCCAGCGTCGCCTGAGCGATCGAATCGAGATCCTGCTCGGTGATGGCATCGAAACCCAGAATGGAAATTCCTGAGTCCATGGTCTCCGCGATCCAGGCGGTCAGTGACGCTCCGGATGACCGGACCACTTGAAGCGGGCAGTGTCGGAGAGAGGCATCTGTTTGGGCGCGGGTGATTTCATCCACCCGGCTGCAGCGGATCGGGAATGCGGGATCGTGTTTGAACGCCGTCTGGTGAACGGGCACGCCTTCGACCAGGAGAACTCCATCCTTCACCGTCCGTCCAACGGCCGGATGGGTCGGGCAGAGAGCGACGGCGTCGGCACATTCCGAATCGAGTACCGCCTGGATCTCCTGTCCGATCCAGCCGCGCATGGTGGAATCGATCTTCTTGAGAATGATTGGGTGACCTTCCTTCCGCAACGTCTTGGCCAGTTCGAACACGGATTGGTAGGCATCGCTTGAGGTCTTCGCACGCGAGTCGACATCGAATCCCAGGACCGTTCCGGTCTCCCATTCCGGGAGAGGCCCGGGTCTGAGCGAGATGCGCACGGGCCGATTCTGACCATGAAACACGGCCCCGACCTCAAGGGCACCGCTCAGGTCATCGGCAAGGAAACAGTGGTGAGCTTGGGGATTCATGGAGGGGAGTGCGCAGGATCAATCAGGCGATTCACGAATGCTCTCGGCGCGTCCGGCGGCCACGCCCTACCAATGAATGTGGAAAGTCTGAGGGTAGGGCGTGGCCGCCGGACGCGCCGAGAGCATCTTCACACCAGCCCCTGTGCGGCCATCTCTTCGCGAACAGCCCCGCGCAGTTCTTCTATCATCGAGATGAGCGGTGGTCGCACCGAGCCGGATCCGAACCCGAGCATGCTCATCGCCACCTTCAGGCGCGGTAGCGTATCCGCGAGTGTACCTCCTTTCGCGTAAATTCGATTCACGGTGTCCATGCGCCTCTGCGATTCTTTGGCCCCTTCGAAATCCCCGGCCAGACTCCGATCTGAGATTTCCCGGCAGATCGCAGGTGCGATGTTGCCCGCGCTTGGGACAAAACCGAGGGCACCCGCTTGCATGGCCGGAGCCGAGAAGCCGGCGGCGCCGCACAGAACGGCGAAATCATCTCGATCACGGAAGCGCTCGGACACCGCGATCAGTCGTTCGAGGTTTGCCTCTGAATCCTTGACGCCGACGATGTTCCTGTGATGGCTGAGCGCCTCGAGTGTATCGAGTGGGATCGAGTGGTGGGTGGTGGGTGGAATATTGTAAATGAAGAGCGGACCATCGATGCTGTCGGCCAGCTTCAGGTAATACGCCTCCAGTTCGACTGGTCCGATTGGGAAGTAGGACGGGCAATGAGCGACCACGGCGTCGGCGCCGGCCTTCAACGCATGCCGTGCGTAATCAATCGAGGTGCTCAGGCAATTGTCGCCGATACCGATAAAGGCGCCGCCTTTTCCTTTGAGTCGCTCACAGGAAATTTCGGTGATCCGAAGACGGTCTTCCGGTGGGATCGACGCCGTCTCGCCGGACGTTCCGAGAACGAGCGCCCCCTGGCAGCCTCCGTCGGTAACGAAATCCAACAGACGCAGCAGGCCGTCTTCATCCGGACGACCGTCCTCGTGAAATGGCGTGGCCAGCGGCACAACAACGGCGCCCCTGAGTGCATTGCGATCGTAACAGTTCATGGTAAGTGGAAGGGGAGTGAAAGGAGATGGATTAATCGTTCGGTCGTTGGGGAACGGCGGCACAGCGCCGTTGCTACATCAATGTGCCTGGCCTTTCAGGCTGTAGCCACTTCGCTGTGCCGAAGTGTTCTTTGTGAACCATCACCATGCTGCCCGGAAAATCGCTTCGGCGTCCTCCACCTTCATTTCCTTCGGGTTGTTTTTCAGAAGGCGTGTCACCTTCATCGATTCGGTTGCGAGGTGCTCCAGGTCGGTGTCCTTAACCCCCACCTCACGCAATTGCTGCGGGAGTTCGCAGGCGACCGAGAGGTCGACCAGGCGGTCGATCCCGGCCCGGCCTGTCTCGATCGCCGATCCGCGGTCGGACACGCCGATGGTTCGGGCAATCTCTGCGTAGCGATCGGGCGCGGCATCGAGATTGAAACGGAATACATGGGGGAGGAGCAGGGTGTTGGAAACGCCATGCGGCACGTGGAATTCGCCTCCCAGCGGATAGGACAGGGCGTGCACGGCCGCTGTATTTACAGGACCAAGACAGAGGCCCCCGTAGAGGCTGCCGAGCGAAAGGGCGCCACGTGCCTCCAGGTCGCTGCCGTCCCGGACCGCCCGGACCAGGTTGGGAGCTATCTGACGCATCCCCTCCAAGGCGTAGAGATCGACGGCTGGGTGAGCGTGGAGGTTGGCGTAGGCCTCCATGCAGTGAACCATGGCGTCAAGGCCGGTGGCTGCGGTGATGGGAGGGGGCAGGGTAACGGTCAAAAGGGGATCGATGACGGCCGCGTCCGGTACCAGAAACGGGCTGACCACACCCTTCTTCAGCTGGTCGGTCTCATCCAGGAGGATGGCGTTGGGCGATACCTCGCTGCCCGTTCCCGAAGTGGTCGGGATGCAGATCAGAGAAGCACCCCGGCCTCTGAGCAGACCGATGCCGAAGGTATCCGTGATCGATTGGTCGTCTTCTCTGAAAGCGGCGACCAGTTTGGCCACGTCCAGCACGCTGCCACCGCCCAACCCCACCACGGTGTCGAAACCGAACTCGCGACCCGATTCCAGAACCCGTTTGAAGAGTGCGATGTCCGGCTCGGTTTCGATATCCGAGAATATCCGCGTTTCCAGGTCGAGCTTGCGGAGGTTTTCAGCCAGGGTTTCGGCCTGGGGGAGAAGAAAACTGGTCGTGACAATGAAGACCCGCGATCCGCCGGTCTGAAGGACTTCCGCCGGCGTCTGTTCGAACGAACCGTTTCCAAACAGGATGCGGCGGGGTTGTTGGAGGGTGACGGGATTCACGATTCGTACGGACTGACCGGATCTCCGGGAGGCGGAGGCGGGCCGGCCTGTTGGGTTTCGGGATCGAAGTCGGGATTCGGTATCATGGGTTGGGCATGCACCTCCTGCCGCCATTCTTCCAGCCGTCGGGCCATTTCAACCGTGAGGCCGGGCATCACTGCGGATAGATCGGTTTCTTCGTAAGGATCCGCCTCGAGATCGAATAGTTCAAATGCAGGGGCACCTGCCTTGCCGAGCAGACTTCCTTCGTACCACTCGATGAGTTTGTACTGCCCGCGCCGCATGGCGCCGCACGGACCGACTCCCTGGTGGTGATAGTGAGGAAAGTGCCAGAAAAGGTCCCCCGTTTCTGCTGTTTCACTGCCGGTCAGGCAACCGGTGATGCTCCGCCCGTCATAGACACCCTCTGACATCGATACTCCGGCGATTTCGGTCAGCGTTGGCAGCAGATCTGTATTGGGAGTGACGAGGTCGATGCGTCGTCCGCGATCCGAAGATTTCGGCAGTCTGATGATGAGGGGGATTCTAATGCCTCCCTCATAAAGGTCGGCCTTCGCTCCCCGGAGTGGCTTGTGCTCGGAAGAAACACCGAACGCACCGTGATCGGCGGTGAATACGACAATCGTATTCTCGGCGTAGGGGCTGGCATCCAATGCGCTCAGGAGCCGACCGATGGCGGTGTCCAGGTGGGATACCATGGCCGCGAGAACGGGCCGGTTGCAGTCGCGGTCGGATCCGGGTTTGGCCGTAAACTTTTTTACGAGGGCTTCGGGTGCCATCTCCGGGCGGTGGATGGCATTGTGCGCCACCATACAGAGAAAAGGCCGGGTGTGAATTTCACCGAGGAACTCGCAGGCATGATTGGTGATGGCGTCGATATGATGCGGATCCGCCTCGGGATCGGCGTCCGGTTTGGGCTTTCGTGTGACGATCACCCGGTTGAATCCATGGGATTCAGGGTCGGTGGGACGTCCGGGCCGGTAGTTGTAATCGATGGCGAGGTGCCACTTGCCCATATGACAGGTGTTGTAGCCTGCGTTCCGGAAATGGTTGCCGATGGTGGCTTCCTCCACGGGCAGGAAGGGCGTCCAGGGTGGAGTCGCCAGGGGTGCATTCTCCGGCTCGGTCCCGGGGATATAGTTGGTCAGGTGCAGGCGGGCCGGATGTCTCCCGGTGTAGAGACCGGCTCTCGACGGTGAGCAGACCGGGGCCGTCGCGTAGGCATGGTCGAAGACGATCCCTTCACCGGCGAGCCGGTCGAGATGGGGCGTCTCATAAAACTCGTTACCGTAGCATCCGGTCTGATGCACCCCCATGTCGTCGATGAGGACAATAAGGATATTCGGTCTTTCGTCGGGTGGAAGCAACATCGGTCATTCAGTTTGAGTTTTCCGTTGGTGGTGTGTTAGAGACTGTCTTAAAATCCCTGCCCAAAGGGTTTGAACAGAAACGACCACGGCGCGGCGTTCCAACCCAAAGAGATAGCCCTAAAGGGATACCCCATTTGGGTTGTGCCTTGCGGCGAGGCCTTTTCTGAGCAAACGACATACTTCAGGTCTTTTAAGACAGTCTATTGGGGGAGGTCTTCCTCGATCCGCTTGTTGTGCAGTCCCCTGATCGTCAGGTGCGCGACGTTCTCCGGCAGGTAGCCGCCAAAGATTCGACTGACCAGGTAACCGGTGATAAAGAGCACGAAGTGACCGAACACGCCGATCAGGATGGTGTTCATTTCCCAGTTGAAGCCGAAGTCGACCATTCGCGTGCCTGCGCCGTTAGGCTTCGAGAGCAGAGCCCATGAGGTGAAGATCAGGCAGGCGGCGATGCCGACATAGGCACCGGTCCGGGTGGCCCGACGGGTCAGGAAGCCGAGGAGAAAGAGCCCCAAGGTCCCGCCTGATATGATGGTCGCGATGGTGATGGCCCGCTGCATGAGCGGTTCGGATCCGTCCTTGGGCAGGAGAAGGACCGCGATGGTCGAGGCGAGAACCCCTCCAACCACGACCATGAAGCGTCCGAAGAGGAGCCGGACCCTGTCCGAAACATTGGGTAGGATCGTGCTGAAGTAGTCGGTTGTCAGCACGGTGGCGATACTGTTGAGATCCGCGCTGACCGACGACATGGCCGCGGCCAGGATGGCGGCCAGGATCAGGCCGAGAACCCCGCTGGGAATAAAGTGGGAGAGGAAATACGGCATGACCTCGTCCGGCTTCAGGGGACCGGCATCGCCGGGCAACAGGTCGAAGAACCCGTAGAAGCTCGCCCCGATAAACATGAAGGTGAAGAAGATGGGCAGGCAGGAAAGCGCACCGAGGAAGGCGCCGCGACTGGCGGCCTTGTCGGTCTTGGCGATAAGGTAGTTCTGGATAATGTGCTGGTCGGTGACGTAGCGCCGGCTCCACTGGATGAAATAGGCGAAAAAGAAGATCCAGATGGTGGTGGTTTCGCGATCGAAGAGCATGCGCCAGGAGAATTCCCAGGAACCGAAGGAGTATTTTCCGGCATGCCAGGAACTCTTGATGATCCCGATCGGATCTCCTATTTCCGGCGCGAACAGGACGCGCCCCAGGATGATGAGTGCGCCTCCGGAAAGGATGATGCCCTGCGCGACATTGGTCCAGGCGACGGCGGTGATGCCGCCGATCATGGTGTAAACCAGGGTGAAAGCTCCGACTCCGAGGATGACGTAGATGGGTTCCCAGCCGGTGAATATGTAGAGGGCAATGCCGGTCGTGACCAGGGTGACGCCGAGGTCAAAGGTGCGATCGGCCAGGAAGCCGAACGAGGTGTAGATCCGGCTGGCGAGCCCGAAGCGCTGGCCCATGTACTCATAGGCGCTCATCTTCACCACCCGCCGGTAGAACGGCACGATCCAGATCGAAACAATGATCAGGACCACGGGCAGGAGCATATGGGGCAGGAAAAGGATCATCCCCTTTTCAAAGGAGGTGCCCGGATGTCCGACGAAGGTGCCGCTGCCCACGATGGTAGCCATCAGGGTGAAGGTCACGGCCCAGGTGGGTATCGACCGGTCGGCGGTGAAGAATTTGCGCGTCGTCCGCATGCCGCGCGAGACATAGAGACCGATGCTGGCGATGCCGACCAGGTAGACGACGACGATGAGTATATCGAGGAAAGAGAGCTTCATGGGATGGGGTTTGTCTCAGGTTACCAGGGCATGATCCGCCGGGTGTGCGCGCGTCCGAGCTCGGCCGCTTTCTCTTTGCCTCCCGCGCCGATCACCACGCCCCATTCAAGGCGTTCGATGACGTTGTCAGGCAATATATTGTCGAGGTAAGCCAATCCGGCCGGTTGCGTCGCGGCCAGGACGCGATCACTTGCCGCGATGACTTCCGGAGGCAGGGGCGGATCGGCCCGGCCCTCCAGATACCCATAGGAAAGACCCATATCCCGGGGCCCTGACTCGGCAAAGGCGAGACCCGGGACGCGGAGGGTGGATTCGCAATT
>Ga0164313_10004961_pt1 | contig 11791 bp, 11 predicted proteins | sample GuaBasSedimGuay4_FD_113735 | JGI IMG/M metagenome (GOLD analysis project Ga0164313, IMG submission 113735) | Subseafloor sediment microbial communities from Guaymas Basin, Gulf of California, Mexico - Guay4, Core 4569-4, 0-3 cm | ecosystem: Environmental > Aquatic > Marine > Hydrothermal vents... | reverse complement strand
CCATCAGCTAAAATGACTGTTTCAACTTGATAGCCTGACAAACTATCAACAACGGTTTGTAAATACAAAGGGGCGACAGTTTCATTACTGACAATCATCACTTGCTTAGAACTAATATGTTGACCCAACAAGTTTTGTTGTAATAAACCACGACCAATATAAATAGGGTAACTACGCTCCGCTAAATCTAGCTGTAATGTTTTCATTTTTGAAAAGCAGTTAAAATTTCTTGAACAACGGTTTTACTGGATTGTGAGCCGGTATCCACTTGAAAATCAGAAGAAGATAAGTAAAACGCCTCTCGCTGTTCTAACAGGTCTTCAACCCGCTGTTTTGGGTTATCACTGACTAATAAAGGTCGCTTACTGTCTTTACGAGTACGCTCTAAGATTTTATCAACTGAGCATTGTAAATACACCACAAAACCATTATTTAAAGCAAGACGATTTTCTTCTCTCAAAATAACGCCACCACCTGTTGCTAAAACAATGCCTTCAATTTCAGTTAATTCTTGCATCATCTTTTGCTCTCTATCTCTAAAGCCTGATTCTCCCTCAAACTCAAAAATAGTAGCAATATCAACCCCTGTTTTATCTTCTATAGCTTTATCGCTATCATAAAAAGGATATTCCAAGGCTCTGGCTAATTGCCGACCAATGGTGGTTTTACCTGCCCCCATTAACCCAATTAAATAAATACTACGAAAACGTTTCATTAAATGATTTTAATCCTTAATAGTAAACTTAACACTGCCTAATCATTCTAAGTTACCTTAAAATAATAGGATAAAAAAAGGGGCATTATGCCCCCTTTCTTCAATAAATAGAAGTTTTTGTTAATGCAATACCTGTTACTGAATACTTAAACTATCTTTAACAATTCTTGGTGTCACAAAAATTAACAGTTCTTTTTTAATCTCAGTCACCTTAGTTCGAGTGAACATCCAACCAACCGCAGGTAAGTCTGAAAAGAAAGGCACTTTATTTATTGAATTAGCCGTATCTCCTTCATAAACACCCCCTAATACCACCGTTTCACCATCTTCAACTCGAACAGAGGTTTGAATTTCACGTGTGTCAATTTCTCTATTACCATTAGCAGCAGGGTCTCCTGGTGCATTCTTAGTAATATTTAAATCCATAATCACACTGCCTCCTGGAGTAATTTGTGGCGTAACTTCTAACATCAATTCAGCATCAACATACTCAACATTAGTCCCTAAATTGCCACTAGTTGATTGCACAGGAATTTTTACCCCTTGTTTAATGATTGCCTTACAACGGTCTGCGGTCAACAGTCTTGGATTAGAAATAGACTCGCCCTTACCTTCATCTTCCATTGCGGTGATTTCCAAATTTAATAAATAATCACCTGCGCGTAATAAAGTCATGGTTAATTGCCCATGAGGACTGGCTGCGGCTAAATCAACTAAACCACTTAGCAATGCGGTTTTATCGCTTGGTAACTGGCTTTGTTTATCAATACCCAACTTAACACCTAGCTCTTTAGCAAAGTTATTTCCTGCAATCACAATTCGTGATTCAATCAACACTTGTCGTACAGGTTTATCCAATAAACTCAACATTTCTTGAATTTGTGCTAAATTTTTTGGTGTATCTCTTACTATCAATGTATTGGTTCTTGCATCAACAATTGCAGTACCTCGAGCAGATAATAATTGAATATTATCGGTTACTAAACTCGTGGCTGTATTTGTAATTAACCCTCGGTTATTCGTACCTGAGCCACCTCCACCACCAGAAGAATTGCTAGGCGAAGAACAACCATCAGAGCCTTGAGATGAACTACCTAATAATAAGCTTCTAAAATTTTGAGCTTTAGCATAGTTAATTTGGATATATTCCGTTTTTAAAGACTCTAATTGTGCAACAACTTTTTGAGCGGCCAATTCTTCTTTTTCAATTTGACTAATTTCACTAAAAGGCGCGACCAATACTACATTTCCTGTGCGCCTTTTAGCTAAACCTTTTGATTTTAAAATTAAATCTAAAGCTTGATCCCAAGGCACATTATTTAAACGTAACGTAACAGCACCTGCCACTGAGTCTGATGCAACAATATTTAAATCAGTAAAATCTGCCATGATTTGTAAAACTGAACGAACTTCAATGCTTTGAAAGTTTAAAGATAAACGTTCACCTGTAAACTCAAATTTTGCTGCCTTTTTTTGCTCTTTTTCCGCCAGTGTTAACGGTCTAAATTCTATCGTTAACATACCCTCTGTTTGAAAAGTTGAATACTCATAATTACCATTAACTGGACTAATGATAATACCGACATTAGAGCCTTTCGGTTTAATATCAAAAGCAGAAATAGGGGTTGCAAAATCAGACACATCAACACGTTTAGCCAACTTAGCCGATAACTGCGTATTCAAAAAATTAACAATAACTTTACCGCCTTGCTCTTTGATATCGACAATTGTATTAGGATTCGCTAAAGAAACTAATATCCGCCCTTCTCCACTAGGACCGCGCCTAAAGTCTAAGTCATAAATTCCTTGCCTAGGAATAAATTTACTGACATCAGGTTCATTGTCTTTAGGGTAATTTACCACGTCAACAACAGGCGATTTTTTATAGTGATTTTGTACGATTAACTCTGAATCTGCTTTAATAACATCCGCCGCTTTTATCGTAGATTTAGGTTGAATAGAATCGACCTTGGATTCTGTCTTAATCAGTTTGATAGGGTTTTGTTTTTGAGCGGTTTTTAAGGTGAGGTAAACAGTGTTGCCTTTTACTTGAGTTTCAAAAGGAACAGACTCAACTAAATTAACAATAATCCGTAAACGCCCAGAAACTTCTAAAACATAAGCACTACTTGCCACACTAATATTTAATGGGTGCAATTTAGCTTTAAGCCCATTTTTAACGCCCACAAAATCTAATGCAATTCTTGCAGGATTATCTGTTTGAAAAACTTTAGGCGCAATGGCAGTACCATTCATTTTTAATTGCAACTGCATTTCTCCGCCAGATAACACAGAAAAATCTAATGCCTGCAAAGTCAATTCACCCGCCTTAACTAAGCTAATTTGCCCTATCAATAAACAGACTAACAAACTCACCTTAAATAAAGAAAATACTTTTGTTAATGTTAATAATTTGCTAAATGGATTGGTATTCATTCTTATCTCCAAATTAATCAGCTATTGTCATTGAAACTGGATGCTCTTCCCACACACCGGGTTTTATAGAAATTATTTCCATTATCTCAATCCCATCCTCACTAATTTGAACCACTTTTCCAAAATTCTTTCCCATATAACTACCTGCTTTAGCACGATGAATTGACCCATCACCTGCTTGAATAATTCCCCATAAATCTTCTTCACTATCCATACGCATTGTACCGACCATACGCAATGAATCTAAAGGAAATTCCTCTAAATCTTCCTTACGCCGCGTTAAATTAGGTTTTACCCCCCCTTCACCAAAATCTTCCAAAAAATCTTCTGGCTCTTTTTCCGCAATAAGAGGACGAAATGGATTGCGCAAACCTTCTGGCTCAAAAATAAAAGGCTCTATAATTTTTCGTTCAGGTAATGGCTCAATAACTGTTGCTGGTCTTTTTTTTACTTTAGCAATATAAGTTTTCAAATCACTAAAATCATTACTGCAAGCACTGAGTAACAAAGAAAAAAAACCAAGGAACGAAATTTTAATTATTTGACTTTGTAAGTGTCTCATCGTTTTCTTCTCTTTTTCCGTGGAGCAGGATCTACATCCTCAACACCCTCATTATAAGTTTTAACGATTGCTGTCATTTTCATTAATTCGTCTTTTAGAGGCGTAATTTTAACATCATGAACCGTTACAATTCTTGGCAAAGAAACTAAACCACTAACAAATAAACCAAACTCTTCATACTTTCCTGTAACGACAATATCAATAGGTAATTCAAAATAAAATTCTTTTTTACGCTCGCCTTGAGGCTTAAATAATTCAAATTCTAAACCACTGGATAAACCCGCTTGAGATATATCAATTAACAAACTCGCCACTTCCGCTTTTGTTGGCATTTGTCGAACCATTTCATCTAAAGATTTTTCAATTTGTTCTAATTGCTGTTGATAAGCAGGTAAATTAACCGCTTTTTTTTGTTTAGCCTCAAAAGTCTTTTTTAAACCGGGTTCTTCTTTTTCAATTCGCTCTAGCGCATCTATTTGATCAATAGTGTCATAATAAACCCAAGCACCTATAACCAATGAACAAATAATAACAACAGCACCTATTTTTACAGGTAGCGGCCAACTCCCTGCCGAATCAATATCCCAATTGACTTCTGATAGATTCATTTAACCGCTCCCTTAACTTCGTTTTTCTTTCCTTTAGCTTGCTCTGCTAATAAAACAAAATTTTTAACCTTTCCATCAGCCCCTTTTTTAATAACATTTAATTTTGGCTTTGCCATCCACAGTGAATCTTCAATCGCTTTCATGTAGGAAGAAACACGAGCATTTGAGTCGGCTTGTCCTGTTAAAGTCAATTTATTTGTCGCTTGAGAAAATTTTTCTAAATAAATACCTTCTGGGGTAACTTTTGCTAATTCATCAAACAAATGCACCATTTGTGGACGACTTTCTTGAAGTTGCTGAATAACTTCAATTTTAGTTAATAATTTATTTTTTTTATCTTCAATTTCTTTAATGGCTGCTATTTTTTTATCTAAGGCAACCATCTCTGTTTTTATCATTTGATTACGTTGAGTTTGATAATCTTTCATACTCTCAATTTGTATATGCAAAGCAATCAATAAAGCTAAAGTAATGCCAACACCAACACCAATACCAATAAAAAATTCTTGTTGTTTTTGTTTACGCTGCTCATCGCGCCAAGGCAATAAATTGATTTTTGTCATTAATCAAAACTCCTTAATGCCAAACCACAAGCTATTACCATTGCCGAAGCATCATGACTTAAGCTTTGTGGTTTTATTCGGTTGGCCAATGCCATATTAACAAAAGGGTTCGCAATAAAAACAGGGACTCCAAATTCTTGTTCTACCATTTGTTCAACCCCAGGAATGGAAGCACAACCGCCTGCCAAAATAATATTATCAACCCCTTGAAATGAACTTGATGAAACAAAAAATTGCACAGAACGCATTATTTGCTGAACCATGGCTTTTTTAAAAGGGTCTAATACATCAGAAATATAATTATCCGGTAAACCACCGTGCCGTTTAGCTAACCCTGCTTCCTCATAAGATAAACCGTAACGACGTTGTATTTCTTCCGTTAATTGCTTACCACCAAAACCTTGTTCTCGCGTATAAATACTACGACCATTTTGTAAAACATTCAATGTTGCCATACTTGCACCAATATCAGCCACCGCAACAATTTGATCATTCATTGCTTGGCTTATTTGATCAGTAAATAATGGGAACACATTTTCTATAGAGAAAGCTTCTACATCAACAATTTTTGCTTTTAAACCTGCATTTAATAACGCTTCAACGCGGTCATCAATATTTTCTTTACGGGAAGCCGCTAATAAAACATCAACCATATCAGGATTATTTTCATTAACACCTTGTACTGAAAAATCTAAACGTACATCATCTAATGAATAAGGAATATATTGGTCTGCCTCCATCCAAATTTGCTCCTCCATTTCCTCAAGACTCAATTCTGCTGGCATTGAAATTATTTTAGTCATCACCGCCGAACCTGAAACAGCAACACAAGCCTGTTTTAATCGAGTCCCAGATTGACGCACAGCGACTCTAATGGCATCAGAAACCGCTTCAATATCATTAATATTTTTATCAATAATTGAATTTGCTGGTAAAGGTGAAACAGAATAACTTTCAACTCGATAGCTTGATCCTGACTTACTTAATTCCAGTAATTTTACTGCGGCACTACTAATATCAATCCCAAGAACAGGCGAATGCTTTTGACTAAACCAACCCATCCAGCTCTCCTTTTAAAATTTTATGTAAATAGTTATTTAAAGAATTCACAAAACTTTCTCTCACTCAATACCGACAGATAATTTTTTCTTACTCATCGGAAGTATAGTTAGCTTTTTTTATTTTGATACTACAAAAACCTATTTATATCCGTTTTATTAACAGTATACTTTTAACAACAACTTCGCCAACAAAAAAAATTACTCACCATAAAGAAAATGAAAATTCTGCCATCAATGCGTTACATTATTTTTAACTTATCGTTTAAAAATTGATAACGCCTTGTTTTTAATTTATTTATTCATAACCTTTAGGGTGAATTTTTTTTAGCGAAGGCATTATTTGCTAATTTCTATTTTTTCCCTATAAAAATCATTAGTATTCCCATAATACCCCGTATAATAAACAATAATTAAACCATTATTCTCTTTATTTCTTTCAACTTTTGAGTTTCCAGTTGACTAAAAAAAACAAATTTTTTGTCGCTATTCTAAATAGCCTAGCTTTTATCATTAGTAGTCTAATGATGGTTATTATTGGATTCGGTCTATTTCTATTCATTCAATTAAAACAAGAACTCCCTAGCGTTAAAGGCCTTCATCAAATTCAATATCAAACGCCCTTACGAATTTATAGTCGAGACCATTTATTAATGGCTCAATTCGGTGAAAAAAAACGCCAACCTATCACCATTAAAGAAATCCCCAAAACCTTAATACAGGCTTTTCTTGCCGCTGAAGACAGTCGATTCTACCAACATCCTGGGGTTGATTATCAAGGTATTCTCCGCGCAGGTCTTCAATTTTTAAAAACAGGGCAAAAAAAACAAGGGGGCAGCACCATCACCATGCAAGTTACCCGCAATTTTTTACTCAGTCGAGAAAAAACCTTTAAACGAAAAATTCGTGAAATTGTTTTAGCACTAAAAATTGAACAAGAATTTAGCAAAGATGAAATTTTAGAACTTTATCTCAATAAAATTTACTTAGGTCACCGCTCTTATGGCATTGCAGCGGCAGCTAAACTTTATTATGGAAAACCCTTAATAGAATTAGACTTAGCTGAAATGGCCATGTTAGCAGGATTACCTAAAGCTCCGTCTATTTATAATCCTGTCACTAATCCTAAAAGAGCTTTAATACGGCGAAATTATGTTTTAAATCGGATGTTATCACTGAATATAATTACTCAACAAGCATTTGATAAAGCAAAATCTCAAACAATAACCGCTAAAATCCATCACCAAAATATTGAACTTTCAGCCCCTTATATTACCGAAATGGTTCGCCAACAAATTATGGCGCGTTTTGGTAAAAAAGCCTACACCTCTGGCTTAAAAGTTTATACCACCATAGATAGCCGTTTACAAATAGCAGCAACCAAAGCTTTGCACTATGCCTTACATCAATATGATGAACGTCATGGCTATCGAGGACATAATGACATCAATGCCAGTGATAACCCGACGGTCTTTCTCAGTACACAAGCAAGTATTGGCGATAATCAACCCGCCTTAGTCATTAGTTCTAGTGAACATGAAGTGATTGCTCAACTCAAAAATCAAACCCACATTAACCTTACTTGGAAAAATATTCGCTGGGCCCGCCCATTTAAAACCCGTAACAGTAAAGGTCGATGGCCTACCTCAGCCAATAAAATTATGAGTATTGGTGATATTATTCAAGTTAGGCCATTAGATTCGGGCGAATGGCGACTTAGCCAACTACCAGAAGTTGAGGGTGCTTTCACCGCATTAAACCCAAAAAATGGGGCATTACTTGCGTTAGTGGGTGGGTTTGATTTTTATCATAATAAATACAATCGAGCCATCCAATCAAAACGTCAACCGGGGTCAGGTTTTAAACCTATTATTTATACGGCAGCTTTAGAACAAGGTTTTACAGCGGCCAGTCTTGTTAATGATGCCCCCATTGTCATCGAAGGACCACGGCCAGAAGACACATGGCGACCTGAAAACTATAGTCACCGATTTTATGGCCCGACAAGACTACGGGTTGGTTTAATAAAATCCAGAAATTTAGTATCAATACGACTATTACAAACCTTAGGTATTCCTGCTATCATCGAAACAGCCACCCGATTTGGATTCTCTTTAAAACAATTACTTCATGCTCCTTCGCTAGCACTAGGTAGCGGTTATGCCGCCCCATTACAAATGAGTCGTATGTACAGTGTTTTTGCTAATGGAGGCTTTCTTATAAACCCTTATTTTATTGACCGAATTGAATCACGTTCAGGAGAAATACTCTTTCAAGCCACGCCTGAGCAAGCTTGTCGCTTATGTACAGACACCCAAGAAATTAACAAACTTGCAACTAGAGTTATTAGCCCACAAGTCAACTATTTAATGAACTCACTATTACGTGATGTGGTACAACGCGGCACAGCAACTCGCGCTAAAGTACTTAAGCGTGATGATATTGCAGGAAAAACGGGAACAACCAATGACCAACGTGACGCATGGTTCAATGGCTTTACTTCTTTTATTGTCGCTAATGCTTGGGTAGGCTTTGATAATTCCGCCACTTTAGGTGCTAAAGAAACAGGCGGTAAAACGGCTTTACCGATGTGGATTCATTTCATGAAAGAGGCATTAAAAGACCGACCTCAACAACCTTTATTAATACCAGAAGGTATTACAAAAATAGCCATTAACGCTAAAACAGGCTTACGCTTAACAGGACAAAAAACAGGAATTATTGAATATTTTAGAGAAGAATATATTCCTGAGACTTACTCCCTAAATACTTTTACAGCGGATGAAAATATCGAAACAGAAGTGATTGATGAGTTGTTTTAAAATAGAGACAAAGCGTGCTACCTTGTCTCTATATTTTAACTATCGCTCAGAAATCGACGAATAAGAACGAACCCCTTCCCCCACATACAACTGACGAGGACGACTAATTCTTTGCGCGGGTTCTCCCATCATTTCTAACCAATGCGAAACCCAACCCGCAGTTCGGGCAATCACAAACATTACCGTAAACATCTCCACAGGAATATTTAACGCTTTATAAATAATACCTGAATAAAAATCAACATTAGGATACAATTTTTTCTCAATAAAATACTCATCCTTTAAAGCGTGTTCTTCTAAAGCTAAAGCCAATTCAAATAAAGGGTCAGTTTTAGAGCCTGAAAATTTTTCTAAAACATCATGGCAAGTTTTACGAATAATAGTCGCTCTTGGGTCAAAGTTTTTATAAACTCGATGTCCAAACCCCATTAAACGAAATGGATCGTTCTTATCTTTGGCTTTAGCAAGATACTTAGGAATATTATCGACTGTACCAATTTCAGCCAGCATACTCAATACCGCTTCATTAGCACCGCCGTGGGCTGGCCCCCATAAAGCTGAAATTCCCGCAGCAATACACGCATAAGGATTAGCGCCTGTACTACTCGCTAAACGTACTGTTGAAGTACTGGCATTTTGCTCATGGTCTGCATGTAAAATAAACAGTAAATTTAAAGCCTCAATAGCAACAGGGTCGATATAATGATCTTTATCAATAAATTTTTGCTCAGGTAAAGAGAACATCATATTCATAAAGTTTTCACAATATTCTAAATCAATTCGTGGATACATAAACGGCCAACCTGCTGAATGACGATAACAAGCAGCAGCAATGGTTGGCATTTTAGCTAACATACGCATCGCTGAAATACGTCGATGCTCAGGGTCATTCATATCCAACTCACTATGATAAAACGCAGATAAAGAACCCACCACACCAACCATCATCGACATAGGATGGGCATCATAATGAAAGCCATCAAAAAATCCACGTAATGCTTCATGTAAACGTGAATGCACAGTAATTTCGTTAGTAAATGACCCTAATTCTTGCTGGTTAGGTAAATCACCATTCATTAACAAATAAGAAACCTCTAAGAAATTACTATTTTTTGCTAATTCTTCAATGGGATAGCCGCGATACAATAAAATACCTTTTTCACCATCAATATAAGTAATCGCACTTTTACAACTCGCTGTAGAAACAAAGCCGGGGTCAAAAGTAAAAATCCCCATATCTTTATTTAATGTGCCAATATCGACTGTTTCATTACCCAGCGTGCCTTTAAGGAGCGGATATTCAACCTCAATACCCGAAGAATTATTCTTGATTGATAAACTTTGTTTTGACATATTACGCACCTAAAAATAGTGTCTTTAAGAAATCTAAAACAATAATACCCAAAACCAGACTAAATCTTAATAAAGATTTGTTAGTTTTGGGTATTATTTAATTTTCCTAGAACTTAGTATAAACTAACTGAAAAATAAGCTAATCACTAAGTCTAAATTATTCCGAAACTTATTTAGCATACCGCTTACGGAATTTATCAACGCGACCTGCTGTATCAACAACACGCTGTTTGCCTGTATAAAAAGGATGACAAGCGGAACATACTTCCACATGCAAATCTTTTGCCAATACAGAACCTGTTTCAAATTTATTACCACAACCACAAGTTACAGTAATTTGCTTATATTCTGGATGAATTTCTGGTTTCATTTTTCTTAATGCCTAAAAACAATAATTACATTTATAATAGATAACCGCCTATAATACTGTTTCCTGTCACAAACCGCAACCACTAAAAATGCGTATCATTACCTTAAATGCAAACGGTATTCGTGCCGCAGAACGTAAAGGCTTTTTTCAATGGCTTCCTGAACAACAAGCTGACATTATTTGTATTCAAGAAACCAAAGCCCAAATTCACCAACTTCAAGCCGAAGTTTTTCACCCTCAAGGTTATCATTGTTACTACCATGATGCAGAAAAAAAAGGCTATAGTGGTGTTGCCTTATATTGCAAACCACAACCTGATTAAGTGATTCATGGCATTGGCTGGCAAGATATGGATAGCGAAGGACGCTATATAGAAGCGCGTTTTGGCAATTTAAGCGTTGTGTCTTTATACCTTCCTTCTGGCTCATCTAAACAAGAACGCCAAGCTTTTAAATATCAACTAATGGACAGATTCTTACCCTATTTACGAGATTTAGAAGCCACAGGACGCGATGTGATTGTCACGGGTGATTGGAATATTGCCCACAAAGAAATTGATTTAAAAAATTGGCGGGGTAATCGTAAAAACTCAGGTTTTCTCCCCGAAGAACGCGCATGGCTAGATCAATTATTTGACCAAGAAAATTGGAATGATGCCTTTAGAATCGTCAACCAAGAACCCGACCAATATACATGGTGGTCAAATCGTGGCCAAGCATGGACAAATAATGTCGGCTGGCGGATTGATTACCAAATTATTACCGATAGTTTAAAAAATAAAGTTCAGGCAACTAGCATTTATAAAGAACAACGCTTTTCAGACCACGCACCATTAATTATTGATTACGATTATTGCTTGTAAATAAAAAAATCACTAACATAGTGATTAGCCTCAAAGAATAATCGGAGTTTGTCGGACTTAATCATTTTAATTTTGTATTTTCAATATTTGTAACTTATTGCTTTAACTTTATTTGTTATTTTTATCACCCCAGCTATTTATTAAGCTCCGTATGCATTCCCACGCTGGAGCGCGGAACAAGTAAAAAACAAAACAATTATAGGACTATGAATAGTAATGTACTTATAATATAATTATTTTGTACCTAAAGGTCTGTGTGTGGAATAACTTTTGCAACTGAATGAAATCTTGCGTCAGTTATGCTGAACTTATTCCTAGCAGGGATAGAATTCGGGTTTAAAAAAACGTATCTTGAACTATGTACTATAAATAGGCCTAATAATTTATTAGGCAATATTAAACGAATATCAACCAAGGAAATTCACCTTATCCAATAGCTCGT
>Ga0164313_10004960_pt1 | contig 11791 bp, 9 predicted proteins | sample GuaBasSedimGuay4_FD_113735 | JGI IMG/M metagenome (GOLD analysis project Ga0164313, IMG submission 113735) | Subseafloor sediment microbial communities from Guaymas Basin, Gulf of California, Mexico - Guay4, Core 4569-4, 0-3 cm | ecosystem: Environmental > Aquatic > Marine > Hydrothermal vents >... | reverse complement strand
TGAGTTCGACCTTCCAGCCGTCAAGACCACCGTTGGCGTTGACGTCATCCCAGAACGCGGACTGGGCATCCTGGATGTCAACAACAAGTGGGGCGAACAGACCGGTCAGATCGGACAAGTAGCCGATCGATATCGTCTTGGAGTCCACATCGACTCCGAAGTCCGTCTTCATCTCTCCGCCAGCATCGGTCGCCACGGTTGTCTCGGTCGCAGCAGCCACCGTCGTCTCGGTCGCAGCAGCCACTGTGGTCTCGGTTGCCGCAGCCACCGTCGTTGCCGTGTCTCCACTGTCGCTACTGCTGCATGCGGCGGCAACAAGTGCCAGCGCCAGCACCAGAGCGAATAAGCTCAATTGCTTTCTCATCAGTTCTCTCCTTCGTTTTCTTCCTTGTATGCTCCAACGCCCGATGGGCATCGGAGTGACCTGTGCATTCGGGGTAGGTGATGATCGTCTAGTAGGTGAATGGCCAGCCCTTCCAGTAGTTCCTGATCCGAATCCAGATGCCGTAGAGGCCGAGTGGTTCAGCGATCAGGAAGACAATGATGAGTACACCAAAGAGCGCGATGTTCAGTTGGAAGATGCTCAACCCTGGGCCAGCAGCAGCTGTCGAGATGACTCCGAAGTCGTCACTACCGGTCGCGATCACCATGTCGGCTATCGACGAGAACGCCCCTCCACTTTCGGCCTGACTCGCAAGCCATACGGTGAAATCTTCAACAACCCTCGGCAACATCACAACGAAGACGGTGCCAAGGAGGGTTCCGGTGATCGTTCCCGCACCACCGATGAGGATGATCGCGATGAACTCGATCGACAACAACAGGTTCCACGTCTCAGGAATGAGCCTGCCGAACACGGTCCCCAGGAGGGCACCCGCGACGCCCGCGTAGAACGACGAGATCGCGAATGCTTGAGTCTTGGCTTTCGCCTCAGCAACACCCATGACTTCTGCCGCGATGTCACGGTCACGGATCGCAGCCCAGGCACGGCCAACTCTCGTCCGCATCAGGTTCTTCGCCATGATCGCGAAGAGGATCACCAGGCCAAGCAACACGTAGTAGATCTTTGCCTTATCGATCATGTTGACGTTGAACCACAAACCATCGGTCGTGAACGAGATGATCGGGTCGCCACGCCACAAGGCGAACTCAAACTCTGGCCACACCCGCCCTGTCGTTGGCCCACCTGCAATCGCACCTATGTTGCGCCATATGTACTGGCCGATGAACACAAGGCCGAGCGTCACGAAAGCGAGGTACAGACCGCGCACCCGTACAGCCGTAGGAGCAACGAGAATCCCGATCAACGCGGCTGCAAGGCCGGCTGCGGGGAGCCAGATCCAGATCGGAAGACCCAGGCCCCAGATCGTGTTTCCGGACTCACCGCCGAGGAACACCGCCGTGTACGCGCCAACTGCCATGAAGAACGCATGCCCGAGAGATACCTGCCCCGCCACTCCCGTGAGAAGGTTGAGGCCGAGTGCCGCGATCGCGAACACGAGCATCCTGTCGATGAGTAGAAGCCAGTCTGAGTCACCAAGGAACCCAAAGAACGGCAGGGCATGGAGCGGAAGCAGCACCAGGATCACCATGAGCAGAGCCATCGCCACGCGTTTGGTGGTCGTGGGAAGCAGTCGCATCTCGGATTGATACGATGTGAACAGATGCGGCCTACCCCTCATACGCGCCTCACCTCCTCAGTTCCGAACAGCCCGTACGGCTTCACGAGCAGGATGACCATCATCAGGAGCCATGCAACGATCCCCGAAAACCCGGTTCCGAGCCACGAGACCGAACCGAGGTAGCTCGCCGTGAATACCTCTGCAAGACCAACGATCATGCCCCCCACGATCGCTCCGGTGATCGAGTCGAGACCGCCGATAATGACAGCTGGGAAGGCTCGGAACGCGATCAGGGCGGTGAAAGGAGTCACACCAGCAGCACCCCGCGGGAACACCGACGAGAAGATCCCGCCAATGGCGGCCAGGGCAGCGCCGATGGCCCACGCAATAGCGAACACCTTCCCCACATTGATGCCCTGTGCCATTGCCGCCTCCTGATCGAAGGCCGTTGCCCGCATTGCGGTACCTGTCTTGGTCTTGAAGAACCACGCGAGTGCGCCAACTGCAGCGAAAGCAACCGCGATCGTGACGACCTGGGTGTGTGCGATGCGGAGTTGTCCAACCTCGAAACTTCCTGCCCCCCACGGATCACCAAGTCCACGCGACTGGTTGCCCATCAGATCGACCGTGATCGTACGGATAACGAGGTCAACACCGAGGGTGATCATCGCGACGGCGAAGAGTGCCTTTCCGATCATCGGACGAATCACGACCCGTTCGATGAGCACACCGAGTAGAGCCGTCACGAGCACCGCCAGCACAGCCGACATCGTCCACTGTGCCCAGAACGGCAGGAAGCCCAGCCATTTGCCTGGAACGTTCAGGACGGTTGCGAAGTACACGACCATGTATGCACCGAATGCAGCGATGCCTCCATGGGCGAAGTTGACGACCTGGGTCGCCTTGAAGATGATGACGAAACCAAGAGCGAGAATCGCGTAGATGGCGCCAAGTGCAATACCCGACCCCAAGGTGTTGATCAGCTTGTCGACCCCGGTCGCGACCCCGGTCTGTGCGAAGAAAGCGAGACCGATCACGAGTACATCGACTCCACGAGTTCGCCGAACTGGTCCTGCATCGCCCCACGCTTGAGCTTCTGGGTTGCTGTGAGCTCACCGTCCTCGTGATCGAGCTCCTTCGGGATCATTCTGAACTTCTTGATCTGCTCGACGCGGGCGAACTTCTCGTTTGTCTCGTTCACGACTCCCTGGACCAGTTGGATGACCTCGTCCTTTTCAGCGAGATCACGGTACGTCGTATACGGGATCTGACGGCCGAGCGCCCAGTTACCGACAACGTCGTACTCGATCGCGATGAGCGCTGTCAGGTACTTGCGCCCATCACCGATGACCATCGCCTCTTTGACGTATGGGGAGGTCTTGAGACTGTTCTCGATCTCTGAGGGTGAGATGTTCTTCCCACCTGACGTGATGATGATATGTTTGATCCGGTCGACGATCTTCACGTGGGTGCCGTCGACCCACACGCCAACGTCACCGGTCTTGAGCCAACCATCCTCCGTGAAGGTTTCCTCTGTAGCCTCAGGCTTGTTGAAGTACCCCCTGAAGTTCCCCTCATGCTTCGTCTGGATCTCGCCGGTCTCCTCATCGATCCGGAGACCGATCTCCGGGTAGGGCTCCCCGACGGTCCCGAGTTTCACGCGGTGATCGAAGTTGAGTGTTGCGACCGCTGAGTTCTCTGTCATCCCGTAGAGTTCATAGATCGGGATGCCGAGCCCCATGAAGAACTGCAGCACCTCGGGTGCGATCGGCGCTGCTCCGGTCCCGGACCACCTGCAACGTCTCAGACCGATTCGCTCCTGGAGCGCACGAAGCACAAGCGGATACGCGATCCAGTATGCGAGCCTGGCTGTTGTGGTGAAATCGCCACCGTTCGCTGCCCGCTCCTTACCGATGTACGCCGCAAGCTTGAGGCCAACGGCGTTCATCGACCGCTTGAAGAACGTCGCATCATTGAGCTTGATGTGAACGGTCGCGTGGATCTTCTCCCAGATTCGAGGCACGGCGAAGAACAGGGTCGGCTGGATCTCGCGCAGGTTCGTCTGAACGGTCTCAATGGACTCGGCGAAGTTCAGGACAACGCCGTTGCCACACATCGTCCATGTCGAAAAAATCCGTTCCGCAACGTGACCGAGTGGAAGATAGGTGAGCACCATATCAGACGGCCCAGGCGGCTTGCCGTCCCTTGTCCTGTCCTTGGCGTTGACGATCTTCTCGATGGCGAAGTGCGCGTTTGCGTTGTCCAACATCGCACCCTTCGGAGGGCCCGTTGTACCAGAGGTGTACACGAGGGTCATGATGTCGTCTGGAGCGGCCTCAGCCATGATGGATTCCACCTGGCCAGGATTCTGCTGGCGATGCTCGCTGCCCATGGCAAGGAAGTCGTCCCAGAACAGCAACCTCGGATCCGTATAGGTGCGTAACCCCCTTGGCTCGATGTAGATGATCTTCGTTACGTTGGGGAAGGCATCGTCGGGCTCGAACACGATCTTGTCGACCTGTTCCTGATCCTCGGCCATGTGGATAGCAGCACCAGAGTCGTTGAGGAGATACCGAACCTCAGGCGCAGGGTTGGTGGGATACAGACCCGTTGATACAGCACGGATCGCAACTGATGCAAGGTCGAGCACGACCCACTCGGGTCGGTCCTCCGAGTGGATGGAAACAACTTCGCCAGTCGTGACGCCGAGGGCGAGAAGTCCGTGGGCCGCGGTGAGAACATCCTCCCAGAGCGTTTCCCATGTGCGCTCCTGCCAGATGCCGAAGTCCTTGTCGCGCATCGCGACGTGCTTTGGGGTCGTCTCAGCCCACCGACGAACCCTCCACGCGACGGTGGGGAATGCATCGGAGAGATCCGCTGGACCGGCGTGCTCCATCGTTGCTGTCATGAGGTCTGGCCCTCTCAGACTCTTCAGGTTGTGCCGAACTTAGACGAAACTCGCGAGCAGCGCACGGATTCTGGAGGATTTGTTTCAAGCCCTCTCCGAATCCGATCCCGCTAAACCTCAGGCTGGATGCGTACACCAATGACACGGAACCGGCTCGCAACAAATGCCGGGTCAGTCAACGACGCGTTCCCTGCCCCGTTGGCACCGGTCACGTGAAAGTCCGAGAACGCTGCGGACTGGTTCACGAATAGCCCGCCGGTGAGGTTGAAAGCGACCGACACGCCAGCCTCGATCGCCGCGTCGACAACGTCGTTCATCGTCGATTCGTCTGCTGTGTACGCCAGCCACGTGATAGCCCCGCTGCGCAGCGCCGCTGACTTCGCTCGCTCGATCGAGTCCTCCGTTGACCGTGTCCTGACGACATAGATGACCGGCCCGAACATCTCATGGTTGTATGCATCGGAGTCGGCGTCGACCTCGATGATCGTCGGCGTACGCACAACTGCACCGGGAAAGTCCGGGTTGTCGATCGAGCGAGAACTTGAAAGCACAGTGGCACCCGCTGCAGCCTCGTCCACGCGCAATAGCGTCGCCTCTCCTTTGACGGCACCGAGTATCCCGGCGGCTCTGGCATCGTCGCCGAGCAAGCCGTCGATCGCAGATACGAAACCAGACACAACGTCGTCATACGAGACGATATCGTCGCCCACCCTTACGCCTGTCTGTGGGATGAACACGTTCTGTGGGGTCGTGCACATCTGGCCCGAATACATCGTCATCGACACCGACAGGTTCTTGAAGACACCAGCAAGGTCGGGGGCCGAATCAACGATGACCGAGTTGACCCCAGCCTTCTCCGTGTAGACCTCGGCGTGGTGGACGTTGTCCTCAAGCCAATTGCCGAAACCAGTGCCGCCCGTGTAGTCGACAATCCCGACCTCGCGGCTCATCACGAGGTCCTTCGCCACGAGGTTCCCTGGTGCATCGACGAGCAGTTGGACAACATCGGGGGAGAACCCTGCGTCAGCGATCGCCTCGCGCGCAGTCCGGACCACGAGGGCAAGCGGAAGGATCGTCTCTGGATGGGGCTTCACGATGACAGCGTTCCCGCAAGCAAGGCTCGCAAAGATCCCCGGGTAACCGTTCCATGTTGGGAACGTGGATACACCGATCGTCACGGCAACACCGCGTGGACGTACGATCCAGCGCTTGTCGATGATAAGCGGCGGCCTTGATCCCTGCGGCTTCTCCCAGCGCAGGTCCTCTGGCAGGCGCTTCTGCTCCGCATATGCGTATGCGACTGCCTCGAGTGCCCGGTCGAGAGCGTGGGGACCGCCTGCCTGGAATGCCATGAAGAACCCCTGACCGGTCGTATGCATCACTGCATGACCCATCAGGAAACTCGACGCGGAGAGGCGGTCCAGGATCTCAAGACACACACCAGCGCGTTCGTCAGCCGAGGCACGGCCCCAATCCTTCATCGCTGAGGTCGCTGCTTCTATGACCGTTGCCACGTCGGTGCGGGGGTACGTGATGGCCAGGTCAACACCAAACGGCGAGGACTCGGCAACATTCATATACCCGTCGTGTGCCTGGTCCGTCGCGAACTCCGTGCCGAGGAGTTCGTTGAATGCTGCCTCTCCCTGGGCGCCAGCTTCGGCAGGGTACGCTTTGGGATGCTCAGGGTACGCGCTCCAATAGGTCCGCTCCCCCGTCGCGATAACGGCACGATCAAGTAGTTCTTTGTGGTCGCTGTAGAAATCAGGCATTGGAGATCCTTCCAGAAGGCGGGTTCCCCAAGACAGTAGACAGATTCGGGCTGTCAGTCATTGGATGGCCGCCTTCCGAAAGAAGAACACAGAGAACAGAGCACAGACCAGAGCCACCAGCGGTTGTCCACAGCCTCCGATCTGTGCTCTCCCATCTGTGCTCTGTGTTCTTGTTGCAGACACGGCTGATGGCTGCGTTCGGCTGTAGGCTGCTTCTCTATGGAACATGCTTATCTCCTCGACTATGTCCGTACGCCGATTGGCCGATTCGCCGGGGCTCTTGCGCCTGTGCGGCCTGATGATCTCGCGGCGCTGACGATCTCGACCGTCGTCGAAAGCAGCGGCATTGACCCCGCGCGCATCGACGACGTGTACTACGGAGACGCGAATCAGGCAGGTGAGGACAACCGCAACGTTGCACGGATGGCTTCACTGCTCGCTGGCTTGCCCGCTGAGGTCCCGGGGTCGACCATCAACCGATTGTGCGGATCAGGCATGGAAGCGATCGGACTCGGAGCCCGTGCCATCAACGTTGGCGCCGCGGACATCATCGTCGCTGGTGGTGTGGAGTCCATGAGCCGGGCACCCAAAGTGACAGCCAAGGCACAGTCTGCCTATGACCGCTCTGTCACCAGTTTCGATTCGACGATCGGGTGGCGGTTCGTCAACCCGAAGATGCGCGAGCGATTCGGAACGGACGAGATGCCAGGGACAGCAGAGAACGTTGCGAAGGACTTCGGTGTTTCCCGCGAGGATCAAGATGCCTTTGCAGCGCGGAGCCAGCAAAGACACAAGGCGGCAACCGACCGCGGCTTCTTCGATGGTGAACTCGTATCTGTTGCAGTGCCACAACGTCGCAAGGATCCCATCGTCGTTGAACGTGACGAACATCCGCGACCAGACACAACCATCGACAAACTGGAACGGCTTCGTCCGATCTTCAACGACGGCACCGTGACAGCTGGAAACGCATCCGGAATCAACGACGGAGCCGCTGCAGCCGTGGTCGTCAGTGGTCGCGTGCTCGAAGATCTCGGAGTAACACCGATGGCCCGGATCGTTGGGATGGCAACGGCAGGAGTGGCACCTCGGATCATGGGTATGGGTCCGGTACCCGCCACCCGAAAGCTGCTGAACAGAACAGGTGTCCAGCTCTCTGACATCGATGTGATCGAACTCAACGAGGCCTTTGCGGCACAGGCACTGGCATGCCTTCGTGAACTCGGGCTGCCAGACGACGCCGAGAACGTCAACCCGAACGGCGGGGCGATAGCGATCGGACACCCCCTCGGGATGACAGGCGCCAGGCTCGTTGGAACCGTGGCACGGGCGATGGCCGAACGTGGAGGCCGTTACGGCCTTGCCACAATGTGCATCGGAGTAGGCCAGGGAATAGCGATGCTTCTGGAAAGAACCGATAACCGATAACCCGCTTTCGTATTGCGTACTACGCAATACGAGCTCCGCGCCGGGGCTGTAGGCTGTCTCCTCGTGGCACCCACGAGAGAGCAACTGGTTGAACTGACGAAGGACCCGGTCGCGTTCCTCACGTCGGACGATCCCATCCTGGCGCGGATGGCGACAACCGCTCTCACCCCCTCCCAAGCTTCCGAGAACACGGAAGCGCTCATGGACCTGACCCTGGACAACGAACCTTCTGTCCGCGCTGCTGCGGCAGAGAAACTGGGCAGTTGTGGTTCCGAAGCGCTCGGGACCCTCGGTGACCTCGAACGGGACCCTGATCCGACGGTCCGCGAGGCCCTGGCCACCGCCTACGGGGAAATCGACTCAGCGCACACCGTTGTATGGCTCTCGTCCGCTGCCCGTGGGGACTCAGACAGGCACGTGAAGGAAGCGGCAACTGCTGCGCTCGGTGCGATCGGCAACAACGCTGGTATCGAAACGCTTCTCCTGCTGATCAACGACGGGCCGCCACAGGTGCGGCGCAGGGCGATCGCAGCGATCACTGTCTTCGACGACGAACGCGTCGAACCCGCCATCAGGCGGGCAGCCCTCGATCGCAACCCCGGCGTACGCGAAGCCGCCGAGATGGTGGTGGGCAAACAGCTAACAGTTGATAGCGGCACAAGACCAAGCGACGAACACCCTTCTTCTGAGCCTTACCAAGAGGAATCTCTGGAAGTCTGACGACGAGAAGGCATCCGTCCCCCTTGAAAGTGGGACGGGACTAAGAACCTTCCTCAACCCATTCTGCGCCACCTGGCCAGTGTTCCTTCTTCCAGATCGGAGCACGGCCCTTGAGTTCATCGATGACGAAACGGGCTGCTGGGAACGCATCGGCCCGGTGAGCTGACGAGACGGCAACCATCACTGCAGACTCACCGATATCGAGCGATCCTGTCCTGTGGACAGCGGCCACTTTGATGAGAGGCCACTGCTCCATTGCATCCACAACTATGTCTGCGATCTTGTCCTCGACGACGCTGCCGTACGCCTCGTATTCGAGCTTGGACACTCCATCGCGCCCAGGGGAATGGTTACGCACCGTCCCTGTGAAGAGCACCGTGCAACCAGCGGACGCATCTGCAACGAAGCGCAGCATCTCGGCTGCATCGATCGGCTCTTCAGAGACCGACACGTGGACGCGGTTGCCTGTGTCGACAACTTTCCGATCTATGGGTTCCTTGGACATACAATCACTCCATGCCCAACGATACCCCTCAAGACGCGTCGCACGATTCTCACGCTCCTTTCATCTCAAGCAGGAACGAAGATGCGGATGTAAGCGTTCCTAATGGCATGGACGCTACAGAAGACGGATCCCAGATAGAAGAAGAGAGCCAACCGCCTTCCGCCTTCCGCCTTCCGCCAGAGGAAGAGCCGGCGCAAGTCTCCGATGCGGACAGCGGACAGCGGACAGCGGACAGCGCCCCTGGAGTGGACGGCACTGGGGAGATCGAGAATGTCGATCCAGCAGTTGACGCCTCTGACGCGGATAGCGGAGAGCGGAGAGCGGAGGGCGCTCCTGCTCCGGTTCCCACCGTCGCCTTCGACTATGACGACTACTACGGCGTACCAGAGGCTCCACAGCCAGCGGTACTAGCTCAAGTCACCACGTCACAACCGGCAACAGCCAAGACCAAGCGCAGCAGTGTTCCGTTCTTCCTCGGCGCGGTCGCTGCTGGCATCGTTGGGGCCGCTATGACGATTGGCGTCCTTGCGGCCACCGGGACATTCGAGCAGACGGAGACACCAAGCACGACGGTTGTGAGCGCCGCCGAAGCTGTCGAGACGATCCCGATACCTGCGGTTACCACTCAGATCATCAACGACCTCGGGAGCGCCATCAACCCGGCAGCTGTCGCTGCGAAGGTTGTTCCTTCGATCGTGACGATCACCGTCTTCAACGATGGAGTTGACGATGAAGATGGGCTGTTCAGCGTTGGGTCCGGGTCCGGTGTTGTCGTGTCCAGGGACGGCTACATCATCACAAACCATCACGTGATCGATGGTGCAAGCGACTATCGCGTCGAATTCGAAGATGGCAGGGTGTACACAGCTGAACTCGTCGGAAGTGACGACCTGACAGACATTGCGGTCCTCCAGATCTCTGCGGACAACCTGGTGCCTATCGATGTGGGCTCATCAGATGACCTTGATCTCGGTGATCCCGCGATCGCCGTCGGCAACCCGCTTGGTCAGAGAGGAGGAGCATCCGTCTCGGTCGGCATCATCTCGGCTTTCGACCGCCAAGTCGATTTCTCGGCCGATGACTTCCTACATGGGATGATCCAGACGGATGCGGCCATCAACAGTGGATCATCGGGCGGCGCCCTGGTCAATGCCGATGGCGCACTCATCGGCATCACCTCTGCGATCGGTGTGTCCCAGGCAGGACCCGAAGGCATCGGGTATGCCATCCCCGTCGAGCTCGTAAAGAGGATCTCGGATGAGATCATCGAGGACGGCGACGTACAGCATCCATTCCTCGGCGTCACCATTGGGACGTTCTTTGATGAAGCGGACGACGGTGCGACCGTTCCTGCAGGCTCAGACATCCAGACCATCGAAGGCACGGACTCAGCTGCCGGCCAAGCTGGACTTCTGCCTGGAGACGTCATCCTCCGGATCGGTGACAAGCAGATCTCTAACCAGACCGATCTCATCCTCGCGGTACGCCTGTACCGTGTGGGGGACGAAGTCGAGTTCGGCGTTGTCCGCGATGGTGAGGACAAGACATTCGTGGTCACGCTCGGACAGCGACCTGAAGAATTCGGAGGCTGACCTCAATGTACGGTATGGACGACGAAGGCATCTTCGAGCAGTTGTTCAAGATGCTCCAGTCCTCCGGGCCTGTGAACTGGAAACTGGCCAGAGAGGTGACGAAGAGCCTCGCTGGCCAACCCGAACCTGTCGAACCCGGGGTTGCCGAGGAATACCAGGAGCTCTCACACGTCGCCCAGGTCAGGATCTCGACGCTGACGTCCCTGCCGTCTCCGGCCACCGGCGAATTGAACCCGACGGACCGTGCCACGTGGGCCGCTGAGAATCAGCAGTCATTCAGGATTCTTGTCGAACCCCTCGCGTCGAAGTTCACAGACATGATGGGATCCGCCCAGATGCCAGGAATGGGAGGTTCCGGTATGGAATCAATGCTCGCACCGCTCGGCCCAGCTCTCCTCGGAATCCAGGCAGGAACGATGGTCGGGTTCATGTCGCATCGCGCACTCGGCCAATTCGATACAGGCGTTCCCGCAATGGATCACGACCGACCGTATGTGATCGTCCCGAACCTCGATGACTTCGCGATCGACCATGGCGTCGACCATCGTCAGGTCAGGTTGTGGGCAGCGCTTCACGAGGAGGCTTTCCACCGGATCATGTCGATCGAATGGATCAGAGGACGGTTCGTGGAGCTTGTTGAAACCTTCTACGACACCGTCGACATCGATGCCAGCGACCTCCTCGGCAAACTATCGGGAGCGATGGGAGATCCCAGCGAACTCCAACGGATGCTCGGCGATGAGGGGGACGGAGCGGGGCTGATCAAGGGCACATCGGATCCGGAGCGACTTGCGGATCTCCAGGCGTTCACTGCCTTCATCGAAGGATACGCTGACCGCGTCGTCGCTATTGCAGGCATCGACCTCATACCAAGCATCGAACGGATCGAGACTGCCTACGACCGCAGGCGAACCGAACCGAACCAGGCGGAACAGTTCCTTCAGCAGTTCGCAGGCCTTGCACTCGAACGCCACCGAGCGATCGATGCCAGGCAGTTCTGCAACGACGTTGCGGAACGGTGGGGACCCGAAACACTCGACAAGGTATGGGACGACCCGACGAACATGCCACGACTCGAGGAACTCACCGATCCCATCGGCTGGGCAGCGCGCGTTTTGCTGGACGAGGTAACGTTCGACGAGGAGTAGTTCCGCCTTCCGCCTTCCGCCTTCCGCCTTCCGCCTTCCGCCTTCCGCCTTCCGCCTTCCGCCTTCCGCCTTCCGCCTTCCGCCTTCCGCCTTCCGCCT
>Ga0164313_10004959_pt1 | contig 11794 bp, 8 predicted proteins | sample GuaBasSedimGuay4_FD_113735 | JGI IMG/M metagenome (GOLD analysis project Ga0164313, IMG submission 113735) | Subseafloor sediment microbial communities from Guaymas Basin, Gulf of California, Mexico - Guay4, Core 4569-4, 0-3 cm | ecosystem: Environmental > Aquatic > Marine > Hydrothermal vents >... | reverse complement strand
GTATTATTAAGAACAACCAACCTTGAATTAAGGATGAATCTGAGAAAGTACATTGCTGAACTTAAAAGACGCAATGTATTCAAAGCTAGCATTGCATACCTAATAGTGGCATGGATAATTGCCGAGGCAGCATCAGTGGTGCTTCCCACATTTAATGCACCGGCCTATTTTATGAAGGCACTTCTGATAATACTTTTCATTGGCTTTCCAATCAATTTAGTTTTTTCTTGGATTTATGATATTACCCGGGAAGGCATTCAGAAAACGGAGGATATTGATCAGAAAGCACAAAAATCAAAGTTAACCGGCAACCGACTTAACAAAATTATTATTGCTTCATTGTCTGTGGCTGTGGTCCTTCTGCTTTTCAATCAATTCAAGAATATGCAGGGAAATATAGCGGAAACAGTTGAAAGTAGTGAAGTTGTTGAAGAGGCTGATGTTGTTGAAAAATCCGTTGCAGTTCTGCCATTTATCAACGATAGTCCCAATGAAGAGAACCTGTATTTCATCAATGGGACCATGGACGAAATCCTAAATAACCTCCGCAAGATTGAAGACCTTAGGGTCCCTGGCCGAACTTCAGTTGAACAATACAGAAATTCAACTAAATCCATTCCCGAGATAGCCAGAGAGCTGGATGTTAATTACATCGTTGAAGGAAGTGGTCAGAAATATGGGAGTACGTTCAAACTGACGGTACGACTTATTGAAACGAGTACGGATGAGCGTCTCTGGGCAAATTCTTTTGAGGAGGAAATAAGTGAACCTGAAGATATTTTCGAAATACAGAGTCAGATTGCCGAATCAATTGCTGCAGAATTAAAAGCAATCATCACCCCTGAAGAGAAACAACTCATCGTGAAAACACCCACCGCTAATCTTACAGCATACGATTTTTTTCAGAGAGGACGAGAGGAGCATTTAAAATTTCAATTGGATATTAATAACAGAAAAGCACTGGAAAGAGCCGAAGATCTCTATTATAAAGCATTGGAATATGATTCCACATTTGCTCAGGTTTATACCGGATTGGCTTTGATTGATTTTAATAAGCATTATCCCAACATACTATATAGCGGTATTTTTTCGGATATCTATTTCAAAGAAGAATTTCTGGATTCTATTCTGATCCTGGCAGATATTGCCCTTTCATATGACAATCAATTGGCTGAAGCATATACTGTTAAGGGAAGATATTATCTTGAAAAAGGCTTCACTGAACAGGCTGTTGAAGAATTTGACAATGCTATAAAATTCAATCCAAACGATTGGATGGCATACAACGGAAAAGGACACGTGTATCGGTTTAACGACCTTATTAAAACAATTGATAATTTTCAAAAAGCTGCATCCCTTAATCGCGGATCAGAATTACCAGGTTTATTGGTTGAAATTGGTTGGGCATATTTTTGTGCCGGATTTATTGGGAAGAATAATTATTATCTTCAGAAAGCTCTTGAATTGGATGATGATTCAGCTTCATATTATTATTCTTTAGCAAGCTGTGAATACTGGCTTGGAAATTTCGAAAAGGCCATTGAATTTGGAGAAAAAGCATTCGCAATAGGATCAACCCATACTTCCAATCTAAATATATTAGGGGAAAGTTACATGCAGCTTGGTCAACATGAAGAATCATTAAAATATTTTAATAAATGGGTTGAAGAACTAAAAGCTCTTGGAACCCTCCCAATCAATAATATGCATCGGATTGGATATGTTTACTGGCTAAATGGATACAAAGAAAAGGCAAATCACTATTTCAATGAACAAATTAATTTTTGTAACAGGTCGAATGAAATGGGACGATTGTATGCAAAGCTTTCATGGACATTTTATGATCTTGCCGGGGTATATGCATTCAGAGGAGAGAAAGATAAAGCATTTGAAAACTTAAGGGTATTTAATCAGAAGAAACAGCTGGCCATATGGTGGGTTACCCATTTTAAGCTTGATCCTTTATTTGATAGCATAAGAAACGAACCCGAATTTCAGCAGATAGTCCGTGATGTAGAAGCCAAATACCAGGCAGAACATGAAAGGGTCAGGAAGTGGCTGGAGGAGAATGATATGTTGTAAATATTCCATTGATCAGGAATCAATGTCACAGTCACCAAACAAGATCCACAATTTCATTTAGTATCTCTGGCACACCTGAAACCAACAAACGGTGCCATATAATGATGCTTCACAACATCGCGATAGGTGGCTTTCAGGAAATTGTTGGGAGAGGTCCAGGCTCCCCCACGGCACAGTGGATTTTTCAGTGCCTGGGTAAAATCTTCCCTTTTCTTTCCCCATGGATACTCTTCCCACTTCTTATCGATCATCTCATTTACATTCCCTGCCATGTCATACACTCCCTCAGTTGTTTTTCCCATCGGATATGATCCGACCGGAACGGTGTGACCAATATGATAATCAAAATTTGCCCTGGTGATATCAGGGACTTCATCTCCCCAGGGATAGAGACGTTCTTGGCTACCACGGGCTGCTATTTCCCACTCATACTCGGTCGGAAGCCTTTTACCAGCCCATTTCGCATAAGCTTTCGCACCCTCTATTTTGATAAGACACACCGGGTAGAACTCCTTCCCAGGCACCACGGTATATGCGCCTTCCCCTTTTTTAATAATTCCACACCAAGTGGGATCAGCCATGTCTTCCCAGTAGTAGTCATCATACCCTCCGGCATTGAGAAACTTTGCATATTCACTGATGGTAACTTCATAACAGTCAATATAAAAATCCTCAACAGTTACCTCGCCCCGAGGGGAAGCGCCGCTTGGATCTTCGTCATCAGGACCAATTGCATAGCTCCCTCCTTTGATTTTCTTCATGCTGCCTACTTTAGGTTTTTTTTGTCCTTTTGGCGGATCAATAAACGGAAACGCATTTTCCAATCCCCAATCTTTTGTCTGGATAACAGTCTGCTCGGACATGATCACACGTCCGAAGGTTTCAATTACATGCGCACGATAAGTAAGCATAGGAGACCATAGCCAATCCACACCCTTAACTGAGCTCCAGTCCTCAATGGGCCAATCTTCCTTGATATTATACTGAACCCGGCTAAAATTTACCCGCATCGACGCCCCGTTCTGATTCAGTTGATCGCCCCTCAAACTCAATTCCTGAAGTGAACTCCAGGGAATAGAACACTCATAGTACCAGCCCTCATCTTTATCGAGGGGATAGTTTACTGTGCCATCTGTTCGTACGGCCAGGCGCATTCCTTGCACATCCCACGGCTCGCTGTTGGGAATCCAACTAAAGCTTTTGGGAAGAGCGCCTTTATCGAGTTCTTTGGCATACATAACGTCCCAAAATGTACCTAAAGCATTGAATTCGATTTCAACATAATCTCTGGCATCACCGTCCACATCAATGAATATTTCAAAATCACTTTCATAACAGATAAACGTGTCATTTTTAATGAAGCGTGCATAAATATTGGGTTCCTCAAGAAAGCCGGCAAAATATATCTTCTCATCATCCCAGACCATTTTTGTCCGCGTATTGAGATTGGGGTTCTTGTACCCTTCAAAAACAATGTGAACGTGATTATCGGTCCATTCGGCATTTTCCCAGCTGGATTCGTCAAACTTACCGTCAACGACTATATCGTCAATTGTTCGGTATACCACATACTGGCGCGGTTTAAACGGTTTGGGGGTATAAGGTTCGGAACTCTCAGGATAGACGAATCCCGGTTCGCGTTCCCACCGTTCATTTGTAACGGAAACCTGGGCTACCATTGAATGAATTGTGAACAATAAGATTACGAATGGTGCGATCCCTCTTGACCAATGTTTCATTGTAATCTGTTTTTAAAATTTTAAAGAGATTTCCGAACTGTTAATCCGCGATTAAGTATAAATCACCATTTCCCTCTCGGCATCCCAACCCATTCCCTTCACATAAACATTATAAAGCCCTGGTTGAGAGAAACCATCCCATACAACCTCATGTTTTCCGGGTTCAAGCCCTTCTGCTTCCATACGCCAGACTATTTCACCATGACGGTTCAGAATATCCACATAAACATCACCCTTTTCCGGAACAGAAACTTCCATAACAACCTTATCATTTGGATTCGTACCGAGTGCCCGAATGGAAGGAGGATCAGGCTGACTAACCTTTCCTGTGGTTTTCCATGAACCATAATCGAAAGGTTCATCACACATATGATATTTATTTTCGTCAAATCCATACGTATTTTTTCTCAGATAGCTTGTCAGAAGAGGAGTCCTTTTAATTGAATCCAGATTCACTTTTTCTGCCTTACCATCTTTCCAGAGATAAACCGGTATATCAAATGGATCAAGAACATCAGAAAGACCACGTTCGATGCCCATATGGAAAAGCCCGAAATTCCCCGGTTCATGACCGGCAAGCCAGTGTTCTATGATGTCAACCCTGAAAGCATCCTTCCCGAAAATCACATGATTACTCATATAAGTCTTTCCTTTCCTGTCATGAGGTCCTCTTCCGAAACCGTCTCCATCAAGACCATATATCCCTTCAACAATATTTATTCCTGTTGGAGTAACACTGTAAGAATCAAGCATTCGCTGAACCCATTGCTCCATAAATAAACCGCCGGTATAGGGTGGTATGTCCATTAGACTGTCCCATCGTGGAATGCCGGCTGCCATATGCTTCTTGTAAAGCTCCTCGACCTTATCCATATAATCCGGCTGGAAAAACTGATGATATCGTTTGTCGTATGATTTAAAAATATTCTGATTACCACCACAGAACTGGTGAAATTTTCTACCTGCAATCCCCTGTAGGTTCTTAATCGCACCAGTAAGCCCCATCCGATGCGTTTTGAATTTTGCAATATTGATAAGGAAGGTGTCAGGGGCATTCATGGGGGCCATAAATCCCACCTTTTTAAAAACAACTCCGTCAACTTCCTTGAAAATCAAGTCATCAGGCTCTAAATCCCAGTAATCCTTCGAAGATAAGTCTCTTAGATCGAAATTATTCCTTTCCGCCATCCCGGTGTACCCATTGACCTCCCAGGTTTGAGAGCAGGCACATTCCCTTAAGGAATAATTCTGGGGGCCTACATTTTTTACACCCTTTAAAAATCCTTCAATATAGTTTAGGTCCGTAGTTATGCCCAGCTTCGATGCCGGATCAGACCCTGGCCTGCCGGTGCATGTCCAGTTAGGTTTACAGTTTACATGGGTCGAATTTAAGTATCCTTCCCCATTTTTAGTTTTTACAAACATCTCATTGGCAAGCTTATATGCAGCATCATAAATTGGCTCAGAGTCGGTTTTCTCTTTTACCGATGTGAGATTAATAAAAACTGCTTCGGGATGTTCTTTAATAAAGGGGTGAAGGTCAAATCCCTCGGTTTTTGATGGTGCAGTATGTGCCATGCTAGTGTATCCCGGTCCCACAAGTCCAGCAATTCCTGCTGCAGAGGATACTCTTATAAAGTCGCGTCGTTTCATCTTTTCCTTCAGAAATTTTTAATCAGCTATTTAATCATCACTTATAGAGAAATCAGGAAGAACATCTTAAACATTTATTATAAAAGGATATACAGGTATATATTGTCCTAAGATGGTCCGGTAAATATACAAATCTTATGCAAAGCCAGGATTTATTTTACAATAACTGTTACTTGCAAATCATTATTAAAGCTTAAGCTTTTGTATATTTAAGTAATCAGAAAACAATTCTGTAATCAAGTTCATAAAACTACAATGAAAAACACCCTCAGACCCAGAAACCGTTTGACTGCTGCTGCTATAATTATTGTTATTGGGTTAATTTCAATGCCTGAAAATCTCGTGAATGGTCAGATAACTACTGTTAATGACTTACCTGGTAAGCAATCAAATGGTGGAGGAATTTCAGTAAAGAATGTGAATTCCGTAATTGTGGATAATGAAAATATTAAATGGTTTTGTACCGATGTCGGAATTGTAAGTTTTGATGGGAATAACTGGAAACTGCATGACGATAATAAGAGTCTTCCACAGCAGAATCTGAAAAGTCTTACTTACGTTGCTAATCCTGAAGGACCAGAACTCTGGATTGCTTCACCCGATGGAGCTACAGTCGCCAGGCTGCCAATTGATGACCAGGCAGAAGCCATTACATATAGTCCTGAAAATGCCCCCCTGCTTAGTCAGGATGTACTTGGTATTGCAGCTGGAAAAGATACCATACGCTGGATTGGAACAGATAAGGGAGTTTCGGCCCTGAGCAATGATAAATGGCTAACTCCTGATTATGACGGGTATTACACGGAAGGGATGTTTATGAATTACCCGATCACCTCAATGGCTACTAATCTTAAAGGAGATTCACTCTATGTAGGGACTGAGGGTATAGGTGTTTTCCGAGTTTACCGTGATAATCTGGATGGAATTTCAGGGGCGTCCGTTTATGCTCAGTGGGGACCTATTGACCTGCCTTCTGACTATATCCTGAGCATCTTCATAGCACCTGATGGAACAAAATGGTTTGGCACAGAAGAGGGAATTGCCAGGCATACTGGTAATAACACACTTGATAACTGGACTGTTTATACTACTTATGATGGCCTTATCGATAACTTTGTTCAGGCAATTTCTGGTGATAAGAAAGGTAACATTTGGTTCGGGACAAAAGCTGGAATATCTGTTTTTACAGGCTCGTCATGGATCTCCTATACTACAGACAACGGACTGGCCAGCAACAATATACTTTCCATAGCCACTGACAACAATGGAGTTGTTTGGATAGGAACGGATGCTGGAATTACCAGTTATGAAAACGAGAAATTTATCAATTACTAGTGCGAATTAAGGACTATCATTTTCTATCCCGGTGTCAGGCTCTGACGTATTTTCCCAGCGACTCCAGCATTTTCTCCCGATCCTCCCGAGCAAGGGAGGAGAGGCTGATGGGGGGATATTTGGCCTCCTTGCCCCGGAAGTTCTGAATGAGGATAAGTTTTTGCTGGGTTCTAAAAAAGAAATTCTTGAGCTCAAATTTTGCAAATTGCTTTTTGGGAATCTCGATGGAGTTTTTGCGGCTTGTGAACATGCTCACGGGATAGTACCTCACCACGAGCATCTCTCCCTGATCGCTGTAGGAGACAAAATAGGGGCGCTTCAGGAAATTGATCCAGTTAACCGCCACATAGATGGCAGACACCAGGATAATTAAATGGTATTTGGTGATTCCTGATGCCAGGTCATCAAACCAGGATACAAATATTAAAACCAGGATAATCAGGGCAAAGACCAAGGTCATTACCAGTCGGCTGAGCCAGATGCGATAGATGTTTCTCTGATTGTCAATTTTCATTGGGCCTTTCTGCGCTGGCGCTCTTTTTTAATTAGTGATAGCTCACGGCCGGTTTGCCCCTTCACAGAGGTGTTTTCTTCCACCCGTCGCATAAGGTAGGGAAGTACAAATCTGACCGGACCGTAAGGTACATATTTTGCCACATTAAACCCAGCAGCAGCCAGGTTAAAACTGATGTGTTCGCTCATGCCATATAACTGGGAGAACCAGATTCGTTTATCGGCCGGATCCACCTTCTGCTCGATCATTAATTGGGCCAGGTACATGCTGCTGAATTCGTTATGAGTCCCATTGAATATGGAGACCACATCCAGGTTATCCATGGAAATTTTCAGTGCCAGGTTATAGTCCCGGTCCGTACTCTCCCTGTCGGGCTGAATGGGATCAGGATAACTCATTTTTTCGGCACGGGCCCGTTCTCTTTCCATATAGGCTCCACGTACAAATTTGGCTCCAAGAAAAAACTTTTCCTTACGGGCAGCTTTAATATCTGCTTCCAGAATACCGATGCGGTCGTGCCGGTACATTTGATAGGTATTGAATACAATGGACCTCTCCTTATTGTACTTCCTCATCATATCAATAACCACCTGATCGATGAAGTTTTGAATATAGGTGTCTTCCGCATCGATCATGATGGGGACGTCATTTTTGTGGGCAGTTTTACATAACTGCTCAATCCTGGCCCTGAAGTTTTCACCCTCTTCATGGGTTTTTTCATCCGGAGTGCCAGCGCTGCTCAGAACCTCAAGTGCATGGTGCTTTCCAAACGCAGTTGGTTTAAATACAGCAAAGGGTATATGGGGATTGCTCCCTGCGTTCTTCACTGCACGAAGAGTTTCCTGTAACGCTGCTGCGATGGCCTTATCGTTCTCCTTTCCTTCCACAGAATAGTCGAGAATTGAATAGACATTGGCCGTTTTTAGTTTCTCAACTGCTGGCTGGCACTCTTCCAGGGTCTCTCCTCCCACAAAATGCTTAAATGCGGTGGGTTTTACGATCCAACCTATGGGGATTCTCAGAGCAGAAAACACATTGATTACCGGATTCCCGATTTTTACCAGAATGGGGTAAGATATAAGTTTAAACAGGATATGTGCCCTTCGAAGGTCCCTGTTTGATTTAATGCTGAAGGCGGTTCTGGTATCTTCAAAGTCAATCTTGATCATGATAGTTCGATTGTAGCATTTTAATTCGGGGGCCAATATATGCTAATTATTATCTTTGGACTATGAAAAATGTCATCTCCGGACCAGTAAAACCTGTCCAGGATACAATATATATTCCTTCCTCAAAAAGCATATCCAACAGGATGCTGATTATCAGGTCGTTGTCCGAGTTTTCCGTGGGGCTAAAAAATCTGTCTGACAGTGATGACACATATGTTCTTAAAAAGGCCCTGGAGGAAACTGAAGCCATAAAGGATGTTGGACATGCAGGAACAGCCATGCGATTTCTCACTGCCTACCTGGCCACTATCCCCGGAGAGTTTACACTTACAGGCTCACATAGAATGAAGGAGCGACCCATTGGATCGCTGGTTACTGCCCTTAAAAAACTCGGAGCAGAGATTGAATACCTGGAAAATGAAGGATTTCCGCCACTCTCTATTTCAGGTGGAGCCATCAGGGGAGGAGATATTGGAATTGAAGCAGGGATCAGCAGCCAGTTTATCAGTGCACTGATGATGATTGGACCCGTGCTAGAGGGTGGTCTGAAAGTGAGGCTTAAAGGCGATGTTGTATCGGCCACTTATATAGAGATGACTCTTTCGCTTATGAACCGGTGTGGAATTGGTGCCACCTTTGATGGGAATCAACTTGTAATACCGGAAAAACCCTATGTGCTGGATGATTTCTCTGTAGAGTCAGATTGGAGCGGAGCTTCCTACTGGTACCAGATTGCGGCTTTGATGCCGGGATCCTCCATCAAGCTACCCTATTTAATCCCACAGAGCCTCCAGGGAGACGCGGTATTGGTTGATATTTTCGAACCACTGGGTGTAAAAAGCTACTTTCAGGAGGATGGTGTTTTGCTAAACTCCCATACCATTGACAGGCCTGATAGCTTTGAATATGATTTTACAGGGTGTCCCGATCTGGTGCAGACATGCGCGGTTACACTCTGTTCTATGGGTATTCCCTTCAGGCTTTCCGGAACCCGCACCCTTAGGGTGAAAGAGACCGATCGGATAGCAGCCCTTGAGTCGGAATTAAAAAAATTCGGATTTATGCTGAGCTCCCATGAGGCAGGAGAATGGATTGGATGGGACGGATCCCTATGTGACCCTGTGGCCGATCCGGTCATACAAACCTTCCATGACCATCGCATGGCCATGGCATTTGCTCCCATGGCCATTGGGAAGAGCCAGATCGCCATTGAGGATCCAGGGGTGGTTACTAAATCTTACCCCGGTTTCTGGGACGACCTGGTGAAGGCGGGCTTTGGCATCGACTCAATTTAAAATGAATGCGCTGACTTAAGAGTGACCTTTAATCACGATCCTCATAATTTTATAGTTCAATCTGAAAAACTTGTAGAGTTGAACCAGGAAATTGGTGCGGAGGTGCTTGGTAGTCTTCGTGGGCATTGGAGGATAGAATTCGTCCTTATATCCTCTTATTTTATTAAGGTTTTCCATAATTTTCTCAATCTTTTAGTTGTTTATTCCGGCAGCAGCCACCAGAAAGGATAACCCTTTGCTTTATGAAGGAACATATAATGCAGAAACAGTTTGATCCAGTGGCCGGCAAGTCCAATTTCACCAACTGTAGCATTCAGATCTCTGCCCCATTGTGGATATTTCTCCCAATCCTGGACGATGGGTGAAACTGTCATGGTAGCCCCCATGCCTTTTCTTATACCGTATCCAACAGAGATGATACAGGCAGCCCCCATCCTGCCCATACTTGCAGTATGTTTATGTTCATCGGTCTGATGCCTGATCCTGTGAGCTATGTTTTGAGCTACCACCTTACCAATAACCCCTGATGGCATCCCCGTACGTGGCGGTGTTGGAAAAATATCAGTTCCGTTCCTGCTTTTCATGGGTTTTGAGATTGAATGCGGTGGGGCAAAAGCGATCCCTGCAGCATAGATGTTATCATAGTTGGGATTTTGATAGGTTGTAGGCCAGTCTTGAATAGTCCACTCTTCAAAAGGTCTGGTTTGATAATCGGCATCCACCAACATCAATCCGTTTCCGGCGAATAACCGGGAAGTTATATCATTCCCTTTGCGATCAAAGGCGCCTATTCCATGTCCGGAAAATGCCGGGATCAACATTGCAAAATCATATTCAATGGTTTTGTAATCCCCGTCAAGTGTTTCATAATGGATCTTACCCTGATCCACTTTTTGAACTCCTGCCCTTTTAATCCAATTAATATTATTTTCGGCAAGGACCGACTCGGCAAAAATCTTCGTGGAAGTAACATAACCCCCACGCTTGATAAATGCACCTCCCATGCCAAAATCTCCAACTTCATACTCGTTGGTGAGCCATGTAATTTCAGCAAGATGTAACAATTTTTGCTTCCTCAATTCAAATGAGATATTCATGGCATATTCAAATGCTGCACCCTGACAGGTCGCCATTGCATGGCCAGTTCCGATTACGATCTTCTGCTTTTCGCCTCTCTTTAATTTTTCAATCACTTTCTGCAGCTCTTCCCAGGCATGTGCAGCATGATCATATGAGCAGACCGAGACGGTGGTATTATTTCCAGGTCCCAGTCCCGGAGTCTTCTCAAAGTTCAATTTGGGACCAGTGGCATTGACCAGGTAATCGTATTCTACATTCTCATTCGATCCTTTCTGGTCTGCAGATGTATATTCTATGGTGACATAACCTCTTGAAGAAGAATCATCACCCTCAGGATGAATGGATAGTGCTTTTGCCTGTCTGAAATCAATTCCCCATTTCCTATATATCCTGGCCAGCTTAAAACGGACATTATCAATGGTCATACGACCCACACCCACCCAAATATTGGAAGGAATCCATTGATAGTATGCACCTGGAGAAACAACAATTACATTGTGTTTCTTACCCAGCTTTCTTTTTAAAAATGCAGCAGCCGTATGTCCTGAAACTCCGGCACCCAGTACCAATACATCCATAACTTGTGTTGATTTTACGGGTATTAATTTAAATAATAATTGTCAATATTAATGATTGCCATCTCTAATGCTTCTGATCACGATGTTTCAGGAAGAACTGTTTGAGCAGGGAAGAGGCTGGATTCTCAAGTATTCCGGTGATCACCTCAGTCTTCTTATGTAAGATCGGCTCCCGGAGGCGGGAAAAGCCCTCTTTTGGATCAGAGGCAGCATATACAATTCTGTCAAGTTGCGCCCATTTTAGGGCCGCAGCGCACATCAGGCATGGCTCCAGGGTCACAAACAGGGTGCATCCCTTCAGATATTTGGCCCCCAGGTAGTTAGAAGCCGATGTAATGGCGATCATTTC
>Ga0164313_10004958_pt1 | contig 11795 bp, 10 predicted proteins | sample GuaBasSedimGuay4_FD_113735 | JGI IMG/M metagenome (GOLD analysis project Ga0164313, IMG submission 113735) | Subseafloor sediment microbial communities from Guaymas Basin, Gulf of California, Mexico - Guay4, Core 4569-4, 0-3 cm | ecosystem: Environmental > Aquatic > Marine > Hydrothermal vents... | reverse complement strand
TTTGAAATAGATTACTATATCAGCAGGATTAGACGCCGCACATCTACATCAAACTAAATGCATGAATAATGCAGGTTAAATAGAAATTAATTTACTGTCCAAATCATGAAAATCAAATCTATATATAGCTATCCGGTAAAATCATTATCAGGAAATAAACTCGAATCCGCAATGGTCGAAAACCGTGGCTTGGTAAACGACCGGAGGTTTATGTTTATCAATAACGACAAGCAATTTATAACAGCCCGTACCCATCATTCGTTAGGTGGAATATCTGTTCAGCATAACAAGAATGAGCTTATTTTTAGCAATCGTTTTAATCGAACCCAGATTAAACAAACGGTGGGTTTGTCACCAGAAAAAATTACAGCAACCATCTGGCGATCAAAAAGCACCTGTCATTTAATAGAAAATAATGTGATAGATCGATGGATAAGCGAATTTGTTGGCGAATCTATTCGCCTGGTATATATGGCCGATGACGACATTCGAAACGTAAACCGCAAATACGGTAAAACTGGCGAAATTGTAAGTTTTGCCGATGGCTATCCTATTCTTATTACAAATACAAAATCGTTGGAAGATTTAAACAATAAACTAGAACAACCAATTCCGATGACCCGTTTTAGACCAAACCTGGTCATCGATGGTAATTTGCCCTGGGAAGAAGACAACTGGAAAAAAGTAAAAATAGGCGATGTGATTATTCGCATGGTAAAACCCTGCGCCCGCTGTGTGGTTACAACAATTGACCCCGAAACCGGAGAAATGGGCAACGAACCCTTGCACACGCTCAGCAAGTTTCGCAAAGAAAACAACAAAGTCCTTTTCGGAATTAACGCAGTTGCAGAACAGTTTGGGGTAATTCATGCAGGTGATGTAGTTGAGTTGCTTTAACCCGCATTATTTGTTAAACTTGCCACGTGAATATTCCTTCGAAAATACTTCAGAATGCCGTTGACCAAATTGCCTCTTTGCCAGGCATTGGAAAAAAAACTGCACTCAGGTTGGCATTGTCATTATTAAAAAGAAACGAAGATGAAATAAGTGTTTTTTCCAACGCAATTTTAAACCTGAAACACGAGATTAAACAATGTAAACAGTGTTATAATTTGTCTGACCACGAAGTTTGTTCGATTTGTGAAAACCCACACCGTAACAAGCAGTTGATTTGTGTTGTTGAAGACATAAGGGATGTAATGGCGATTGAATCTACCGGACAATTTAAAGGGCATTATCATGTTTTAGGCGGAATAATTTCACCGATGGATGGAATCGGTCCAAATGACCTTAAAATAACTGAACTTTTAAGTAGGTTAAACAACGGAAATGTAAGCGAAATAATTTTGGCACTAAGCACTACAATGGAAGGGGACACAACTGCGTTTTACTTGTTTAAAAAACTGGCTTCACACAGCATTAATTTAACAACCATTGCCCGTGGGGTGTCAATTGGCGATGAATTGGAATACATTGACGAAATAACGCTAGGGCGTTCGATTTTAAACAGGTTACCATACAATAAAACGATTTTAAATAACACATGAAACTATCAATTGTAATCGTAAATTACAATGTCGAACACTTTTTAGAGCAGTGTTTATATGCTGTTAAAAAAGCAATTGACCAGAAAACCACCGAAGTGTGGGTGGTAGATAATTCATCGGTTGATGGGTCGGTTGCAATGGTCAAGGAAAAATTTCCGTGGGTGAAGCTTATCGAAAGCAACCAAAACCTGGGTTTTTCGAGTGGAAATAATCTCGCTATCCGCAAAGCAACCGGAGAATATGTTTTATTGTTAAACCCGGATACAGTAGTTGAAGAAGATACATTCGAAAAATGCATCGTATTTATGGACCAACACCCCGAAGCCGGTGGATTAGGTGTTAAAATGTTGGATGGTAATGGACATTATCTCCCTGAATCTAAGCGCGGGTTACCCACCCCCTGGGTTGCTTTTTACAAAATCTTTGGATTTACTTCGTTATTCCCACACTCCAAGCGATTTGCCCGCTATTATTTAGGGCATCTCCCGAATAACGTAACGAATAAAATTGAAATTCTTTCGGGGGCTTTTATGTTTATGCGTAAATCGGTTTTGGATGAAATAGGCTTGCTCGATGAAGATTTTTTTATGTACGGAGAGGATATTGACCTTTCTTACCGCATTTTAAAAAGCGGTTCGGAAAATTATTATTATCCCGAAACACGCATCATTCACTACAAAGGCGAAAGCACCAAAAAAGGGTCGATTAATTATGTAATGGTTTTTTACCAGGCAATGATAATTTTTGCAAAAAAACACTACACAGCACGACATGCCCGGATGTACCAATTGGTAATAAACATGGCTATTTACATGCGTGCGGGTATCGCTATTATTAATCGCTTTGTAAGAAAAGCATTTCTGCCGACATTCGATTTTATTTTTATCCTGATACTTTTGTTTGCCGTCAAAGAAGGGTACGAATCTTATAGTGGGAAATCCTATTCAATGGAACTCATTACCCGAGGCTTTATCCTTTATGCATTTGTCTGGATGACTTCGGTACTTTATTCCGGGGGTTACGACAAGCCGGTTAAACTGAGAAGAATTGTCCGGGGCTTATTTTATGGTACACTTTTGATTCTTGCCGGTTATTCATTATTGCCTGAAATACTGCGTTTTTCGAGGGCAATAATTTTATTGGGTTTTGCAAGTGTTTTGACATTTTACCTACTGAGCAGGATTATTTTTAGCCTATTGGGAATAAAAGGATATTCCTATTCTGGTTCAAAAGCAAGAAAATTTGCCATTGCAGGTGATGCTTCTGAAATAGAAAGGGTAGAACTGATCATCCATCAGTCGAGCCGGGCGATTTTTGATTTTGTTAAAGTAAGCCCAACCTCTGATTTTAACAAAAATAAATTTGTCGGGTCCATCGAACAAATACAGGATATTACAAAAGTTTACTCTATTAACGAAGTTATTTATTGTGCCAAAAACATAAGCTCTCAAAAGATTATCGCTTCTATGTCGGAGCTAGATCCAAGAATTGATTGTAAAATAGCACCACCCGAAAGCCTATACATTATTGGCTCCAATTCGATCAGCACTTCCGGCGATTTGTATATGCTTGATGTAAATGCTGTTAACCGACCCGTAAACAGGCGCAATAAACGAACACTCGACTTTTTTATGTCGTTGATTATGTTAATATTACTACCCATTTTGGTTTTTATTGTAATAAAACCTTTATCCTTTGTGCGCAATATTTTTCAGGTGATGTTTGGAAAAAAAACCTGGGTAGGATATGCCGCCAATCCCACCGGGACAAATCAAGCTCATTTACCAGCAATTCGCAAAGGGGTTATCTCTCCAACAGTTAACGCTAAAAACATCCAAGACGAAAACTACATTCGCAAAATGAATGTTATTTACGCTAAAGATTACAGGCTTTTTACAGACATTGGATTGATTATAAAAGGCGTACGGTTTTTAGGTAACCAACCACGTCAATAGTTTTTTTATCCTTGAAAAACATGCCCCTTTTAAACCCCAAATTAGTTCATTACCTGTAGGTTCATATTGAAATTCTTAGCTCGAAAGGCATCCTTATTTTAAATACTAAGTAAAATAAATACCACCAACATTTAAACGCTATTTATTATAAACCTGAGCTCGGTTTAAAATTTGCATACGGAAAGTCAATAAAATGTGAGATTTGGAGTAAAAAATATGAAATAATAGCGGGTTATTATGATGATTTTTTCCTTCAAAGATTGCGTTTTATTGATCTTATCCATTTTTTTTATAATAATTTTAAATCGAACTCAGGTTATAAGTTTCATCATCGTTTAATTTACATTTTTAGATTACTTTTGTATATTAATTTTTAGGCTATGGCTCAAGTAGAAATATTACTCCCTAAAATGGGTGAAAGTGTTAATGAAGCTACCATTGTTGAATGGTTAAAACAAGAAGGGGATGCGATTGAAGAAGATGAATTTATTGTAAATATTGCAACCGATAAAGTCGATAATGAAGTCCCATCAGAATTTGAAGGAGTATTGGTAAAAAAACTATTTAACGAGGGTGATGTTGTTAAGGTTGGGCAGGCATTTGCGATTATCGAAACAGACGCAGAAGTTGAGACTCCTGTTGTTGAGCCAGTTGCAAAACTCGTAGAAGAAGCTGTTTTAGAATCTGTTGCACCCCCATCGTCTAATAATTCTAACCTGCCGGTTGATTTACCGTTGGTTGAAATAAGCAAAACTGATTCGAATGGAAGGTTTTATTCCCCTTTGGTAAGGACCATTGCTAAAAAAGAAGGCATTGGAATGAATGAACTCGCAGCCATTAAAGGTTCCGGGCAAAATTTAAGGGTAACCAAAGGAGATATGATCTCTTATTTAGAAATTCGGGATACTGTGCCGAAAACTATACCTCAACCAACTGTAACTACTCTTGCATCAGCACCAACTCCTGTAAAAAAAGTTACAAAAGCTAATGTCCCATTGTATGAAGGAGATGAAATAATTGAAATGGACCGCATGAGGAAATTAATCGCTGATCACATGGTAATGTCGAAGCAAACCTCTCCGCATGTTACATCTTATGTTGAGGCCGATGTTACCAACATTGTGCTTTGGCGAAATAGAATTAAAGATGAATTCCTTAAGCGTGAAGGTGAAAAAATTACCTACACGCCTATTTTTATGGAGGCAATTATAAAAGCTATCAAAGATTTTCCGATGGTAAATGTTTCTGTAGATGGCACCAATATCATTAAACGAAAAAACATTAACCTGGGAATGGCAACCGCATTACCTAGCGGTAATTTAATTGTTCCTGTAATTAAAAAAGCCGACCAATATTCGTTAATAGGGTTAACAAAACAAGTGAATAACCTGGTTCAAAAAGCCAGAAACAATAAATTAGAACCTGATGATATTGCCGGTGGCACCTATACCGTTACCAATGTGGGCACTTTTGGAAATATTATGGGAACCCCTATTATCAGCCAACCTCAAGTTGCGATTTTAGCTGTTGGCATTATCCGGAAAAAACCGGTGGTAATAGAAACTCCAAATGGCGATGTAATAGGCATACGGCACATGATGTATCTATCTCATGCTTACGACCATAGGGTTGTTGATGGTGCACTTGGCGGTATGTTTGTTAAACGTGTTGCCGAATACCTTGAGAAATTTGAATTAAACCGTGATATTTAGTATGTGTTTTATACATTTTTCTATCTTAGCTAAATTCTTACTGTAATGCCCTAACATAAAACCACTATGTTTAATAAACTATTCCTTATTTCCTTTATCTTAAGCAGTATCATTGCCCCTGTTTTCGGGCAAGATGATTTTCCTTCGATTTTTGCAGAAGCATTGAGGATGGAGGAAGAAAAATTCAACAAACTTGCTGGCGAATATTGGTTAGAACTCCATGAAATGGAACCGGATAACGCAAACATAAACTACAGGCTGGGTTTGAGCTATCTAAATTCCAATAAAAATAAATTAAATGCATTAAAGTATCTTCAAATTTTACCCGAAGATAAACTTACTAAAAACTACGACTATTACAACGATACTGAGAAACAAGCACCTGTTGAAGCCATGTATTACCTGGCGCATGCCTATCATTTAAACAATATGGTTGATAGTGCGATTGCCGTTTATACCAGGTTTGGGAAGATCGTAAGCGACAAACACTTTTTACGTCCCGAAATTGCCCATCAAATACAAATGTGCAACGATGCAAAAGAACAGTTTGGAAACCCTAAGGATTATACAATTACAAATTTGGGCTCTACTGTAAATTCTGAATTTGCTGAATTTGGTCCCGTTATATCCCTGGACGAAAGTTCCTTGTTCTTTACTTCGAACCGAATTAGAAAAGACAGTTCGAACCGAAATTCGGTTAACTTAAACCTGGGGAATTATTATAACGATGTATATGTTGCTTATAGAAATGCCAATTCAAATCAATGGAACGAACCAGAACTGTTAAATTTTAACGAAGTAAATACCTATACTGCAACAATAAATGTATCCCCTGATGGGCAAATTTTATTTTTGTTTATTAATGACCTTAGTACTTCGGGCGTTTTTGAATCACATTTAATCGGGGAAACCTGGAGTGCACCTGAAAAATTTGGTACAGCAATAAATACCGATGCCTGGGAAACACATGTTGCCCTGGCAGCTGATGGCAATTCGATGTATTTTGTGAGCGAACGTGGTGATGGTCTGGGAAAACGCGATATTTACAGAGCGGTAAAACTTCCAAATGGCGATTGGAGCAAAGCACTAAACCTTGGCAATGTTATTAATACCGAATGGGATGAAGAAGCCCCTTTTGTACATCCCGATGGGAAAACCCTCTATTTTAGTTCAAAAGGCCATAACAGCATGGGTGGCTACGATATTTTTTACACCACTATTCAGGAAGATGAAACATGGTCTGTTCCTGTAAACATAGGATACCCGGTAAATACAACCGACGATGACATCTTTTTTGTTACAACTGCCGATGGAAAAAGAGCTTACTATTCCTCTACCCGACCTGGCGGTTATGGAAGTGAAGATATTTATTTGATTGGATTGCCCGAAAATGTTACCCAGGGACTGGCTGTTTTAAAAGGGTTTATATATCCGGAAGAAGGACAGGTACTGCCTGCCAACCTCATGATTGAAGTTACAAACGTGTCAACAGGTGTTATTAAATCATATAAACCCAGAATGAGGGATGGAGGCTATGTAATTATTTTACCACCATGCGAAGAATATGAAATAAATTACCTTAAAGGGGATCAATCTATTCATAATGAGAAGTACTTTGTACCTTGTGAATCATCGTATCAGGAAATCCAAAAAGAAATTTACCTGAATCCACTTGGCATTACTGGTGTTGATATTCCAGTGGTAGTTTCTGAAGACGAAGGAGTTGGAACAACTGAGGAGGTAAATCCTATTGGAACTAGAACAGATAAAAATATTATTGCACGTTTCGAAATATTTTTCGATTATAACATTACCGATTGCAGTATTCAGCGCGATGATTTTATGGCCATGTTGAAAGATATCAAAATGTCGCTCGATAAATATGATTTCATCGAAGTTACCATTGAAGGGAGTGCTTCAAAAGTTCCGACAACATCTTTCGAAAATAACGATAATTTAGCAAGATCAAGGGCTACAGATGCCGAAAACCGCTTACTAGAAGGGTTAAAAATGCTTGATATACCTTCAAAAAAGGTTCGTATTGTTGCTATTAATTCACTTACCCAAGGCCCTGATTACCATGGCGATGCTCAAAAGAATAAAGCTGTTTATAAGAAATATCAATATGTGGTTATTAAAGCCTATCATTAATTTATCACTCAATAAAACAACTTTGTTAGCTGGTTTTATCTATCTTAGTTTTTATTTTCAAAAATCATTTACACTTTGATACGCAAATTTTTAGTAATCTTATTTTTATTTTCTGCATTTTCCTCTTACGGGCAGGTTAAACGGGCCAAAGAACTCATTTCTAAAAAAAACTATGTAGATGCATTGCCTATTTTGCTTAATACATATAAAAGGGCGCAAGACGATAGCGAAGTTGCGTTGCTGATAACAGACTGCTATCTGAATACCAATTTAGATAAAAAACTGGCGCTGCAATACATCGAGAAAGTTTATATATCAAATGATTTTTCAGATGAAGAGGTTATCTATCAATATGCCCTTTCCCTAACCTATCATTTAAGGTATAAAGAGGCTAAAGTTTATTTTAAAAAATACAAAGCCGAAGGTAAAGGGTCTAAAATGAAAGATGTTGATATGGCCATCAGAAATTGCGATACTGCGATGGAATTGATAAAAAAACCGTTGAACATTAGTTTTACAAATCTGGGAAACAAAGTTAATTCCAAATACCCCGACTATTACCCCTTTGTATCGAAAAATGATTCTGTTCTATATTTTACATCCCGCCGAACAGGTAATTTAGGAGGTTCTAAAGAGTTTGATGGTTACTACCCAGCTGATATATTTCATTATCAATTGAATAACCCAATAGCAAAAGCTAAAAACATTGGTAAAGTGTTAAATACTACCGGCGACGACCAGGTGGTTGGGTTGACCAATGACGGGCGTACCTTATTTATTTATTTTGATATGATAGAGTATTGGGGCGATATCTACATGGCGAATAACAACAAAGGAAAATTTACCCGTAATTTTAAGTTGGGTGAGGCCATTAACTCACCAAGCCAGGAAAATGCTGCATCAATGTCATCCGATGGAAAAACGCTTCTTTTTAGCAGTAACAGGGATGGAGGAATGGGGGGACAGGACCTTTATATTTCAAGGAAATTACCGGATGACAACTGGGGGCTTGCCCAAAACCTGGGAGAGATAGTAAACACTGCTAAAGATGAAGACTTTCCCCAATTATCGGAAGATGGACTAACACTATATTTTGCCTCTAAAGGCCATCCGGGAATGGGTGGGTTCGATATATTTATGTCGAATTGGAATGCAGAAGTAAATGTTTGGAGTGCTCCGGTAAATATTGGTTACCCGCTAAATACCCCTGATGATAACATGACAATTTCGTTCAGCAATAACGAACAATACGCCTACATTTCTGCACAACGCGAAGATTCTTATGGCTTTCAGGATATCTACAAAGTAGAATTTCATAACAATACCAATAATAAAACTGTATTTGTTTTTTCAGCGGTTTCCGGCGTATTTGACGATACCATCGAAATGGCCATAACAGATGATGACGATAAAATAATTGGCATTTATCATCCTAATAGTAAAGGAAAACTCATTGTGATCCTCCAAAAGGGAAAATTCAATATCACAATTGAAAACGATGAAAGAATGATTTATAAAGATTTTCTTATCGTTTCAGATTATCATTTGAAACAAGGTACTGTATTCAAATCTATTAGCACTTACTAATTTGAAATTAAATATACTCTCCCCCATTGCATTTTTTGACCTGGAAACCACAGGTATCAATGTTGCAAAAGACCGAATTGTAGAAATTGCCATATTAAAGGTATTGCCAGATGGCAAAGAAGTAAATTATAGGAAATTAGTTAACCCTACCATTCCAATACCTAAAGAAGTTATCGAAATTCATCATATCTCGGATGAAGATGTTAAAGATGCGCCGACATTTAAGGAGATTGCTTTAGAGATCATTCTGTTCCTAAAAGATTGTGATTTAGCAGGCTATAATTCCGATCGGTTTGATATTCCATTGCTTATGGAAGAATTTATGAGAGCTGATGTAAGTTTTGACTTGGATAACAGAAAACTTATCGATGTTCAAACCATTTTTCATTTGATGGAAAAACGCAATTTGACTGCTGCGTACCGATTTTATTGCGATAAAAAACTGGAAGATGCACATTCAGCTATGGCAGATGTAAAGGCGACTTACGAGGTTTTAAAATCACAACTGGATAAATATCCCAATTTAAAAAACGACATTTCCTTTCTAAGCGATTTCACACGAAAAAATGCCCGCTTTGCCGACCTGAACGGGAGAATTGCTTATAATAAGCAAGGGGAAGAAGTCCTTAATTTCGGAAAATTCAAGGGTAAGACAGTGGTTGAGGTATTTACAAAAGAACCCGGATATTATAATTGGATGATGAAAGGCGATTTTCCACAATACACCAAAATGGTCATAAGCCGGATCAAGAAAAAGATTCAGAATTAACGAAGGGCATCGTGCCCAAAACAAGCATACAATATCTTTTTTTACTATGAAAATTATTTGTGTTGGCCGCAATTATGTCGATCATGCGAAGGAATTGGGCAACAAGGTCCCTAATGAACCTGTAATATTCCTAAAACCCGAAACTGCTTTAATCCCAAAAGGCCATCCTTTTCATTATCCGGCGTTTACCAACGATTTACATTATGAAGTGGAATTGGTTGTGAAGATATCGCGTAACGGAAAGAAAATTGAAGAGAAGTTTGCACACAAATATTACGACAGTATAGGTATAGGCATTGATTTTACTGCCCGTGACCTTCAATCAAAATTAAAAGCGAAAGGATTACCTTGGGAAAAAGCCAAAGGCTGGGATTATTCAGCTCCACTTTCAAGGGATTTTATTAACATTCGTGATTTTAAAAATGCGAGCGATATTTGCTTTGGATTAAAAAAGAACGGTGAATGGGTACAGCAAGGCCAATCTGCTGATATGCTTTTTAGTATTGACCAGTTAATCGCCCATGTTTCGAAGTATTTTATGCTTAAAATGGGTGACCTTATTTTTACCGGAACCCCGGAAGGCGTTGGTTCCGTTGAAATCGACGATAAACTTGTAGCTTATATTGAAGGGAAGTCGATGTTGAAATTAACGGTGCATTAAGCCAAAGATTATTTTCCTATCAATTCTTTTAGTGGCAATTTACTCCTTACAAAATCACCACTTCCCTTTGCAATTATTTTTCCTTCATTGTTAAACAATTCCCCTTCGCAAAAAAACTTCTCACCCTCTTCACTAATTAATTTTGCTTTTGCCGTAATTAATCCGTCAAAATGAGGCCGCAAAAATTCAATGCTAAAACTTTTAGTCAATAAGAACCAATCTTCCATCACACTCATTGCAGCAAAATAGCAAGCATCATCCAATAGCCTGAAATATACCGAGCCATGCAAACTATTTCCTGCATGGTGAAAACTTTTTCCGGCCGGTAAAGTTATCACTGCTTGATGATGCATTACCTCTAAGTCGATTCCAGGATAAAGTTTTTGAATGGGTGCATCCAGGTACATTTTTGTTAGTCGGTCGTAAAATGTCATGGCTAAATCCTCTATTTCGATTTAAATTTCTGAATGGCGTTTCGGGTAAATTCCGACAATACCAATTTTCCACTAATTGCAGCTCGTTCAACCAATAATTCATCCCAGTGTTCGCATCCTTTCCAAAAAGTTTGTTTTAATTCTTTCATGGCTTCAGGATTTGAATTTGCTAACTTTTTTGCTAAATCATTGACCGCACTATCCAATTCATTACTATTTTCAAATAAATCCTGATACAAACCTTTTTCTTTTGCCCATTCAGCAGATTTCCATTCCGTAGCATTAATAGCAAGCTGGCTCATTCCCGAGATCCCAAGCTTACGCTGAACCGCAGGCCCCACAACAAAGGGGCCAATACCTATGGCCAACTCACTTAATTTCACAGACGCGTATTTTGTTGCAAGGCAATAATCAACAGAAGCGGCCAACCCTACTCCACCACCAACAGCTTTGCCTTGTATGCGGCCAATAATGAATTTCGGGCATTTACGCATTGCGTTAATCACCCGGGCAAAACCCATAAAAAACGCTTCACCCTGTGCTTTACTTTCAATGGCCATTAATTCGTCAAACGAGGCCCCGGCACAAAATGCACGATCGCCCTCACTTTTTAAAACAATAACTTTTGCATCATTTTGCAACCCTAATAATTGGATAGTATCAGCCAGTTGCTTTAATATTTTTCCGGGCAGTGAATTGCTTTGTGGATGATAAAATGTGACGGTCGCAATGCCATGTTCAATATTGTAATCTACGTTTCCTTCCATTATTTATTAAATTGAATAAAAACCAGCCCGAAAGATAAGTATGCTTTTGATTTGAACATAAGAAAAAAAAATAAAATTCAACCACATGAGACACATTAGAGCACCGAAGAGCCTTATTCAAATAATGATTTTTAAAAAGTGAATTGTCTGAAGTTCACCCTTAACTTGAAAAGTGGTTCAAAAAAAACCAACCATTTATACAATCCTTATGT
>Ga0164313_10004957_pt1 | contig 11796 bp, 11 predicted proteins | sample GuaBasSedimGuay4_FD_113735 | JGI IMG/M metagenome (GOLD analysis project Ga0164313, IMG submission 113735) | Subseafloor sediment microbial communities from Guaymas Basin, Gulf of California, Mexico - Guay4, Core 4569-4, 0-3 cm | ecosystem: Environmental > Aquatic > Marine > Hydrothermal vents... | reverse complement strand
CCCAAGCGGGTTCCTGCTCATATTGTAGTGATTTCATTGGAAACAAATGTACAACGCTCAGCGCCAACCTACGGCCATAATGCAGGACTGGAAATCCGCATAAACGATTTATACGGAGTATTGTTAAACACTCCGTATAACTCATCTTGGTCCGACTACAGATTCTTAACTGTCAACGTCATCCAGCCAGGTGATTCCTTCCGACCCCAGGAAATCGGTTGCGATACTTTTACCGGCTTCATATCAACCACCTGTTCACTACCCAACCTTCTCCAACAACTTCATGAAGTTTCGCTTGCGTTTGTACTCAACGCGGACTTGGGCCAGATACTGGTAAAATTCACCGTCTTCATCCAGGTTGGCCATCAGTTGTTTAACCCTGCGCAGCAGGCCTGTCGCTGCCTACCCGGGATTCTACGAGAGCCTGACTGCACTGTTTGATCACCGCATTAAACTTCAGCGACAGTCATTACCAACCCTTATTTCCTGGAATGCATACAATGGAACCGGGAAATACTCTATGCGGCTTGATAGCAAGCTGCCAACCTTGTCGCAAGAAGTGAAAAAGTTGCTGAAAGAAGAAGCATCGCAGGCACTGAACCTTATCGACCTTACCAGAAGTTTTCAGCACTCAACTGGTAAAATCCTTGTCACACTTTTGTCACACTGCGAGCGAAATTCAATGTGATTCGGCCTTACCGGAGAACAAACCATGTGACTGTTATTTCATGTGTTAATCCATAAATCCCTGAAACAGAACGGGTGTAACAACAGATTCACACGGCAGAGATCGCTGGTTCAACCCCGGTTTCGCCCACCAATTAAATCAGATAGATACAGAACTTTCTTATTGTAGTTTCAATCTTGCACGGATGCTGGTACGGCTATTAATTCAGGAATTTCCAGCATAAAATGCTTGCCATAAAAGACGGGGCCGCACCCTATCCTATTGAAAAACAAATATTATATCTTCAAAAATCACAGATGATGCGAGTTATGGCGTTTTATGCACAGCCTTGGTAAAGCACTTTTTCTGCATTGTTAAGCGGTGCTTCTACAGTAAATTATTATCTTACCAAGCAGACTTAACATTCTGAGTTTTGTAAATATGATTGATGTGGATAAAACCTGATCAATTTAACAGCAGCACTAAAAATATAGGCATTTGAGAAACCTCAGCCCATTTCATCCACAGAGTTATCCACAGTTTTTGTGGATAACCAATGTTCTATCACGACTATTCCCTCTTCCGTTTGGCCGGAGAAAATACTGTTTGAAGGCCCGGCACTTATTCGCACAGCTTACGCAACTCCCGGTTGCACAATCGTGCAGGCATCGGCACTGCTCATATTCCAGGATTATTTTCCTGGCAATCTTTTACTGATGAACAATCTGGCATGGACAGACTGTCTGGCATTTTGCTGAATATAAGCAGGCTGTTTATAAATCGTCCACGTTTTGTGTATGCGCAGAATATTGCTCAACCCAAAAGCAAAGGCCATCCCGAAGGATGGCCGGTGCAGAAAAAAGCACACCCCGAGGGAGGGAGGATGTGCGGTGGCATGCCGTTGTAATTATTGTTAGCAGTCAGGCCACTTGTAATCAGGTTATCGACTGGTCATGCAGTTGTATATTGGTCCTTGGTACAGGCACTGCTCGCAAGGACTGGGGGCTTCTACGATGCAAACAATCTATAGTTGTATGCGTGCGCACTAATTCTTATTGCGGCCCCGGTATTGCCAGTGATCCCATCATTGGCCAGGCTGGATTCCAGCGCCGGTTTTTCGAAATATTTTACCCGCACAAATAAAAACGCCCCGGAACTGAAGAGAACCGGGACGTTGGTGGCTCCAACCCAGGGGAGAGAAAATGCGCCACTTGCTAATAAGAATAAGACGTAAGCCTCCACCTGCATATTGTCCTGAAGTACAAACGGAGCTTGATTAAATTGGTCCGGGTTGATTACTTCCAGTGATCAGCGGGCTTATTTCCCGAAGGTATTGTATTCACCCGGTAGAATTCAAGGATATAGTGCAGCGCACAGTTTGCATATTGTCCTGAGGTACACGCGGGCATGTCGGCCTGATTCTCTGGCCTGCGTCATACATCCTTATATCCTGGCGCTGGTGACCTGTCCTTTATTGTTGGGGTGAATTCAGCCTTTTCATCCCTCGCCATTGCAGCCGCAAGGGTATCTGTTTGTGCACGGACGGCATCTGCCACTATCTTGGCTGCAATGGTTTGTTCGCCTTTAATGACGCACGGTCCTCATCCTGTACGACCAGAGTAATCGTTTATCTGAAACAGGTATACTGTCCCCTGAATTATCCGGAATTCAGAACGAATGCCAGAGTACCAGGCTCTGTCACTATTACATTGAAGCCACATTGAAGGAGCACTGGATAACCATGATGTTCGACTTCGACCCGGTGCAGACACTTGGCATTGCAATCATGGTTCTCTATACCGGCATGCTGCTCATCCGGCACACTGGCTTCCTGCGCAACAACGATATTCCCGTTCCTGTCGTTGGCGGTCTGCTGTTCGCCGTTATTACCGGCCTGGCTTACGGACAGTTCGGGCTGCAACTGCATTTCGATATGGCACTGAAGGAACCCATGATGCTGGCTTTCTTTGCCAGCATCGGTCTCGGCGCCGATGTCAGGATGCTGGCGCGCGGTGGCCCGCAACTGTTGTTGTTTGGTGTGATCTGTCTTGTCTACCTGATTATACAGGATGGTATCGGCATGCTGACGGCCATCAGTCTGGACCTGCATCCGCTGGTAGGCCTGCTCAGTGGCTCCATCACCCTGTCCGGGGGACATGGCACCGGGGCCGCCTGGGCCGAACGTTTCAGCGATACCGCCAATCTGGCCGGTGCCATGGAACTCGCCATGGCCTGCGCGACCTTTGGACTGATCCTTGGCGGCCTGATCGGTGGCCCCGTTGCCGGGCGATTGATCCGCAAGCATGGCCTCAAGCCGGAAGCCCGCCGGCCAGTGCGGCAGGATGATGCACCGGCTGACGAGAACCCGATCAACCCCGATAACTTTCTGCTGTCGCTGTTTTACATCGTTGTTTGCCTGACAACCGGCAAATTGCTGGCGGGAGCCATGTCCGGTTTTGCCTTTACACTACCGGCATTCGTATGGTCCCTGTTGATCGGCGTAGTCATCCGCAACGCTACCTTTTTTCATAAACACATACGTGTGCATTCTGCATCCCTGAACTTGATTGGCAGCCTGTCCCTGTCGCTGTTTCTTGCCATGGCGTTGATGTCGCTGCAACTATGGGAACTGCTGGGTCTCGCCGGGCCCTTGCTGGTACTGCTCGGTGTACAGGTTACCGGCATCGTTATCTTTGCCAGCTTCATTACTTTCCGTTTCATGGGAGGACAATATAATGCAGCCGTTGTTGCCGGCGGGCACTGCGGCTTTGGTCTGGGCGCCACACCGACTGCGGTTGCCAACATGGAAGCGCTGACACGGCGCTTCGGACCTGCGCCACAGGCATTCCTGGTGGTGCCGTTGATGGGAGCCTTTTTTATCGACCTGTTAAACGCCATCGTAATCCAGGGTTATCTTTCCCTGCCCGTGTTCGGCTTTTAGTGTGATCCAGCTGCGTGTCCTGCTGTTGCTGGCAATGGTAACGTTGACGGCCTGCACGCGCGGGCCGGGTACCAGCGTACTGGAGCATGAACTTCAGCATCGCCTCGATACAGAATTTACTCCGGGCCTGTTCAGGCTACACAGCTTCAGGCGCAAGGGTTCCGCACCCTCGGCGAGTCACAGCGATGCGATTTACCTGTACTACGATGCCGAACTGGAGTTTCTGCGTGACTACAACCTGACCGCGTGGCAAGGTCTCAACCTGGGTACACTTGCCGTCGTGCTTGGCGCAACACCGGAGGGTATCGAAGGCTACCACCAGAATAACCAGCAGGGAGACCTGTTGCTGGTGCGCGGCAGGATGAGTTACCACAAAACCAAAGACGGCTGGGAAAGCATTACCCGCATGCCGCTGAAGGAGCCGGTGGATCCGGCCGTCCCGGACACCATACACGGCAGCGGGCCGAACAGTGTGCTCCAGTCAGTACGCCGCTTGCTGGAAAGGAATCCGGGCGGCGCCGGACGATCCCGGGATGATATTATCATCGCGGAATTTTCCGAGTCAGTGAAGGAAATCGACCTGCGCTTCGCGCGCCTGGACGGCATGCTGCCGTTTGGTACCGGATGGTCTGGCGGGGCCTACAACCGCTTCGGGGCAGCATTTGCTCCCTATGCCACGGAACACGGACTGCCGGTTTTTAACTATTCTTCGGAAGGCAGCGTGGAAAACGGCCAAAGCCTTCAGCAAGGCCAGCTGGATTTTGCCCTGTTGCAAAGTGATGTCGTCGAAGTCCTTTACCAGGGGTGGGTGGAAGCGTCGCAGTTGCCACAACCCGACCTTCGCTCGATGGCCAGCCTGTGGCCCGAGGCACTGCACATTGTCACGCTGGAAGATCGCAACATCAGAAGTTTTTCGGACTTGAAAGGCAAACGGCTGGCACTCGGCAGTCCAGGTTCAGGTACCCGCTTTACCGCAAGGCGCGTGTGGATGGCAGCAGGGCATACCCTGTCGCAGGTGGAAGGAATCCAGGACCAGGGCCTGTCCACATCCATTGCTGCACTGGAGTCCGGTGAGGTGGATGCCGTTTTCATCGCCGGAGCGATTCCGGATCCGGCGCTGCAGTTACTGACACAGCGCCGCGATGATGTACGCCTGGTACCCATCGACGCTGCGACGCTCGATCAACTGTCCAGCAAACACTTCGCCTACTACAGCACGGTCATACCACCCAGGACCTATCCGGGACAAACAGAGCCGTACCTGACACTGGGTTTTGCGGCACTGCTCATCACCAGTGAGAGTACCGACGATAATAATGTCGAGAAGTTTCTCGACCTGGTGGTAGACAGCGCGAATGAGCTTACGCATATATTTTACCGGGCCGGCTTTATTTCCACCGAAACTTCACGGCTGGGAATATCCATTCCCATGCACCCGGGTGCCACTCACTTCTACGAAAAGCTGCGGGAAAAACAGGTCGAACAATGAAAACATATCTATTACTATTTGCATTGTCAATCATCTCATTCGCTGTTCAGGCTGAAGACAGTGGCATGGCGCCACAGATACACAATGACCCGAACCCGGCCGTTGTAGAATCACGCAATGATAGCTTTGCCAGTAAAAATGCGGACCTGTGCCAGAACCTGCGCAAGGAGATGGACAGCCTGAAAGGCAAACCGCTACGCAGGAATGCAGCTGCTCAGCGCTACGATATAGAATGCAGGCAACGTCGCCCGTGAGCTGATAAAGGGAAGTGGCAATACCGGCGATGCTGCACGCACGTTTTGTTGCGGGGCATAGGACAATCCCTGCCGGACGGCAGGCAAAAAAAAGCGGGCAAATTGCCCGCTAAATATGGGAGTCTTACCAGGAAAATACAGTACAGGTACTGTACTTGCCTGTGACTGTATTTATACACCCCATCCTGGCGACCACACCTTGATGTAGGTCAAGTTGCGGCCGAATAAACCGTGGCACAGCAGTGGTGGCCAACGTAGCCACTAACAATGAGACAAACCCTGTCACACGGCGTGGTTTTCTCTGTATCGTGCTGGTGCTGATTGGCCTGCGCTACACGGGGCTGTTCTGACCGCCGTCACATGGGAGAGAACCTGACGACCTTGTATGCCGCTGACGGCAGCCAACAAGAGAGACACGAAATCTTTACACACCTGTAACAATCCGCTCATACAGTATTGATAGCATGCCTTCCTGTAACTTCATGGAGGCTAATGACATGAATACGATGACTCGTTTATGGACTGTGCTGATCTTAAGTATCCTCGCGTTAACCCTTAACGTACTCGCCGTTGTAGAGGACTTGTATGTACTGCCGAATGACACGGCAGCAGCTACCGCGCTGGCCACACGTAATATAACTCTCACATCACCGTCATATTATTGAAACAACCAGACCCCAGCATAACGCCTGAACCCACACGTTTACAGGAGCGACCATCATGCTGGATCATATTCTGAAGGCTGCACAGACTTTCGAAAACACACACGGCACCGCGCCGGATATCGTCTACATCAATCCGGTTCACTATGAAGGCCTCTGCAAATATCACGCTGAACTGTTTTCCCCAGACCAGGATGTGCACCTCGGGTTTCGTCTGGCGATCATACCCAGCTGCACGCTCACCCATCCCAGGGCGGCAATGCTGCCTGCCACCCGGCGCATAAGTCAGGTTGCATAACACAAAACCAGGACGACGCACACAAAAAAACACGCCTCGCGGAGGGAGCACGAGACGTGTAGCGGCATGAGTTTAGAGGAATTATTATGTTTTACGCCACTGGTTAAAATATTATAGCGTCTGTACCAGGCTGCCTATTGCACCGAAGTACAAGCATTCATAAATGCATGTACAATAGCCCACCCTGGAAAAACCATTTATAGACGAGACAAGACCGTGACATCCCTTGCACCACGCCCGTTTCAAACCCGCCCTTTTATCATTGCCGCCCTGCTTTTGCTGTTTCCGGCAGTTGCGCTGGCCTCGACAGATTCCGGCCACATTCTTGACTTGACCAAGACCACCGTTGGCTTTACGGCACTGGCAATCTTCGCGCTGGCCTATCTCATGGTGATGGCAGAAGAATTCACCCACCTGAGAAAATCCAAGCCGGTCATCCTTGCTGCCGGACTCATCTGGGGCATGATCGCCTATGTCTACACAGGCACTGGGGATAGCCACGCGGTTGAAGTCGCAGTGCGGCATAACCTGCTTGAATTCTCGGAGTTGTTCCTGTTCCTGCTCGCTGCCATGACCTACGTAAACGCCATGGATGAGCGGCAGGTGTTCGAGGCCCTGCGCGCCTTTCTGGTCCGCAGGGGATTCAGCTACCGCAGCCTGTTCTGGCTAACCGGTCTGCTTGCATTCTGTCTCTCACCGATTCTCGATAACCTGACGACTGCACTGGTGATGTGCGCCGTACTGCTGGCCGTTGGCAAGGACAATGAGAAATTCGTTGGTATCGGCTGCATCAACATTGTCATTGCCGCCAATGCCGGCGGTGCCTTTTCCCCCTTCGGTGACATCACTACCCTGATGGTCTGGCAGAAAGGCCTGGTCGGTTTTTCGACATTCTTTCTGCTATTTATACCGTCCGTGGTCAATTTCGTGGTGCCGGCTGCCTTTATGCATTTTGCCATCCCCGCAGGAAAACCCGCCCCCAGCGTTGAAAGTGTCATCATGCGACGTGGCGCCAAACGCATCATGCTGCTATTCGCCTGCACCATTTTAACCGCCGTCAGCTTCCACAACTTTCTGCATCTGCCCCCGTTTCTGGGCATGATGACCGGCCTCGGCTTCCTGCAGTTCTTCAGTTATTACCTGAAAAAGACACATAGCCCACATATCGAGTCACCTGTTTCCATGGGTGTGGTTGGCGAACTGGCCATGGGTGGTGAAGATGGTGAACGTTTCGATTTCTTCAACCGCCTGGCACGTGCCGAGTGGGATACCCTGCTGTTCTTTTACGGTGTAGTGCTGTGCGTCGGCGGGCTTGGTTTTATCGGTTACCTGGAACTGGCCTCATCCGTAATGTATATCGATTACGGTCCAACCTATGCCAACATTGCTGTCGGCGTCATGTCTGCCATCGTGGACAACATCCCGGTAATGTTTGCGGTATTGAGCATGAGCCCGGACATGCAACTGGGGCAGTGGCTGCTGGTCACCCTGACAGCCGGCGTCGGTGGCAGCATGCTGTCTATCGGTTCAGCTGCCGGGGTTGCACTGATGGGTCAGTCGCGCGGGAAGTACACATTTTTCGGCCACATGAAGTGGACGCCGGTCATCATGCTGGGGTATGCCGCCAGCATCATGGTACATATGTGGATCAACGCCGATACGTTTTCAGTGCCGGTCGTCACAGGTTAGTAGCTGTGGGAGCGCCGTCCCCTACAGGGAGGTAGGTGAGGGGCGTGAGCAAGGACGCGGAAGCTTCTCGCCGCGATTCGCGCCGGGGACGGCGCTCCCACAGTAAGATTTATTGCAATGACCGGTTTAACAGCAATCAGGAGGCAGCTTCTGATTCCAGGCGGCCCCACACGCTGGTGCTGCCACAAGCCTTCTCAATGGCCTCCATGCGTGCCGCATGCGCCTGGCATTCATCCTCGCTGGCCCTGATCACGCGCAGCGGCTCACGATCGGCAGCCACCCGTTGAATATCCTGGTGCTGGTTGCCACCGCTGTCGCTGCGACTGTCCAGCGACAGGCTCACCTGGCCACCGGTCATCATCAGGTAGACATCGGCAAGGATCTCGGCATCCAGCAGGGCGCCGTGTAATTCCCGCTGGGAATTATCTATGTCATAGCGCTTGCACAGTGCATCGAGGCTGTTCCGCTGCCCCGGATGCAGACGCCGCGCCATCGCCAGCGTATCCAGCACCTTGCAGTGATCCACCACCGTGCCGGGGGACCTGGCCAGCAACCTGAATTCGTGGTCGATAAAACCGACATCGAATGGCGCGTTGTGAATAACCAGTTCCGTGCCCTTGATAAACTCCAGGAACTCGGCGGCAACATCTGCAAACCGTGGCTTGTCAGCCAGCGACTCATTGGTGATGCCATGTACCTCGACAGCACCGGCATCGATCTCGCGGTCAGGCTGAATGTACTGGTGATAGGTATTACCGGTGATGCGCCGGTCAACCAGTTCCACACAGCCAATCTCAATAATGCGATGCCCGTCGGCCGGTTCCAGCCCGGTTGTTTCCGTATCAAGTACGATTTGACGCATGGGGTTTTCTGCTGCCTGTATCTATAAAAGCAAGAATTCGTCGATGGCCTTGTTCGCCAACTCGTCAGCCTGTTCATTTTCGGCATGACCACTGTGCCCCTTGACCCAGGCCCATTCAATATCATGCCCGGCGGTGGCCTTGTCCAGGCGCTGCCAGAGATCGACATTCTTGACCGGTTTCCTCGCGGCCGTTTTCCAGCCACGCCGCTTCCAGTTTGCCAGCCATTCCTTGATACCCTGTTGTACATATTTTGAATCCGTCGTCAGGCGGATCGTGCAGGGACGCGTCAGGCTCTCAAGTGCCTGTATCGCCGCCATCAGTTCCATACGGTTATTCGTGGTCATGGCCTCTGCACCATACAGGGTTTTCTCATGGCCCTTGTGACGCATGAGCACGCCCCAGCCCCCCGGCCCCGGATTACCGCGGCAGGCACCGTCCGTAAAAATCTCGGTTTCAATTGACACGTCGGACATTGCCTTGACTGGAACTGGGTATGCCCACCGGGAACAGGCGGCGCCGTTTCAGGTAACTTTCTTTCAGGGGTGTCATTATCACCGTCCGTTTACGGGCCACCAGGATGTAGGCAGCCGACAGGTATTTGTAGCCATAGCCACCGGCTGAGCCGGTAAGGCGCAGTTTTTCAAGCAACCGCAGGTTCTGCATCGGTGGGCGCTGAAACAGGTAATGGCAGTGCAAGGTATCGAATCCCAGCAGACTGAGCCAGTCCTTGATACGGTTCATGCTCAAAAACCGGGTATCCCACGGCAGCTGCCGGCGCTTGGGTGTCAGCACCCGGCGCATCCCCCAGAGGCTGTGCGGATTAAACCCGATGATGACCAGATGCCCGTCCGGAATCAGGCTGCGGTCTGCTTCCCGCAGCACCTGGTGCGGGTCGCTGGTGATCTCCAGGGTATGCGGCAATACAATGGCGTCAATGGAATCATTCATAATCGGCCAGTCTTCTGTATGTCCACCAAGACCTGCCTGCGCTTGTGTCAGGGGTTCGACACTCTGGATGACGTGATGGGGTATCCGGCTGGCGTTCAAATGGCAACTTTCCCAGGGGGGATCCAGCACCAGCAAATGGTAGCCAAACAAGGTGGGGAGCTCTGTTTCCAGCGCCGACAGTTCGGCCTCCGCCAGCAAACGCCCCAGTGGACGCTGGTACCAGTTGCGCAGCGATGCTGACCTCAGAGGTGCCGTGAATTCCCTGTTCATCACCCGGAAATAATAACGCATTCCGACGATCCCCGTACCTAAAAAAACCGCTCTGGTAAAAGTTATTGACCTGTCCCGGATGGCCTGTCAGGATATGCGCGCAATCGGGGCCAATAACAAAGTAGTACAGGTCCTGGAACAGCATATCAAGACTCACCGGGGCAACGCCGATATTCACGTATGAACAGCATTCGCCTTGTTTTGACCGCATTGGCCATCCTGCTAACCGCCGGCTGTGCCTCACTCGACACCGCACCCGCTGACGATCAGTACGCAGCCATCAGCGACCTTTCCACGGATGTCCCACCCAGCAGTGGTGGCCGGCCGGGGAAAACAACGGCAACAGGCACTGCAGATGCCAGCTTCTGGGGACAGGTTCGCCGGGGCTTTCGCCTGAGCGGCACGGAACAACCTGCCGTCGTCAAACGGGCCGCTGAATACGGCCGCTACCCGCGGCAGGTTGAAAGAATATTCAAGCGCGGCGAGCCTTACCTTGCCTATATTTATGAAGAAGTAAAAAAGCGCAACTTCCCGACCGAGCTTGTAATGTTGCCGTTTGTTGAAAGCGGTTATGACCCCTTTGCCTATTCCCACGGACGGGCCGCCGGTCTTTGGCAGTTTATCCCGGGTACCGGCAAGATGTACGGTCTGAAGCAGGACTGGTGGTATGACGGTCGTCGCGACATTGTCGCATCCACGCAAGCCGCGCTCAACTACCTGGATTATCTGCAGCAGCGGTTTGACGGCGACTGGTTACTGGCCATCGCCGCCTATAACTCGGGCAGCGGCCACGTCAGCCGGGCTATCAAGCGTAATCGCAAGGCCGGCAAGCCAACGGACTTCTGGCACCTGAAATTACCGAAAGAGACATCGGCCTATGTGCCGAAACTGCTCGCCATCAGTGACGTTGTCAGGCAACCGTCGAAATATAATGTGGTCCTTGCCCCGGTTGATCCAGCACCTACTTTCACGCTGGTCGACACCCGTGGGCAACTGGATATCGCGGTCGCGGCAGAACTGGCTACCATCGATACCGAAGCACTCTATCTGTTAAACCCCGGTTTCAACCGCTGGTCGACCCACCCGGATGGCCCGCATCAACTGGTCATCCCGGTAGAACAATCAGCAATCTTCAAGGAAAACCTTGCCGCCCTGCCGGAGGATCAACGCGCCAAGTGGGTACGGCACAAGGTCCGCAAGGGTGAGACCCTCTCGCACATTGCCCGTCGCTACAACACCACCGTCGGCGTGCTGCGCAACACCAATGTTCTGAAGAGTTCAAATATACGCATCGGCCAGCACCTGATGGTACCGGTTGCTGCCAAGGATGCTTCCCGCTATGCGGCACTGGCAAAGCACCTGCAACCGGCACGTGCCTCGAATAGCAAGGTGACCCACCGGGTACACCCGGGTGACAGCCTCTGGAAGATCGCCCGGCGGTACAATGTCACCGTGAATCAGGTTACCCGCTGGAACCGGCTGGATGGCGGCGCATTGATCAAACCGGGACAGCAGTTGGTCATCTGGAAGAAGGGCAAGACATCAGCAAACGGCAAGCGCGTCCGGACAGTCAACTACACGGTACGCAACGGTGATTCGCTGTACCGGATCGCCAAAAAATTCAATGTCTCCATCAATGATCTGCGGCGCTGGAACAACCTCACCAAAGGGAAGCACCTGCAACCCGGCCAGCACCTGAAGCTGTATGTGGATGT
>Ga0164313_10004956_pt1 | contig 11797 bp, 11 predicted proteins | sample GuaBasSedimGuay4_FD_113735 | JGI IMG/M metagenome (GOLD analysis project Ga0164313, IMG submission 113735) | Subseafloor sediment microbial communities from Guaymas Basin, Gulf of California, Mexico - Guay4, Core 4569-4, 0-3 cm | ecosystem: Environmental > Aquatic > Marine > Hydrothermal vents... | reverse complement strand
CTGAACCCCGTATCAAGCGTAATAATATTGAGTAAAAATGATGTCTGATATAGACGAAATGCGGCGCCGGCGCACTTTTGCAATTATTTCACACCCGGATGCGGGTAAAACCACGGTAACCGAAAAGTTATTGCTGTTCGGTAAAGCAATCCAGATGGCAGGAACTGTGAAAGGCAGGAAGGCCTCTCGTCACGCGACGTCAGACTGGATGGAACTGGAAAAACAGCGTGGAATTTCGGTAACCTCGTCGGTAATGCAATTCCCGTACAAAGATTGCATCATCAACCTGCTCGATACCCCGGGACATGAAGATTTTTCCGAAGATACCTACCGCACCCTGACCGCGGTAGATTCGGCACTCATGGTAATTGACTGTGCCAAGGGTGTGGAAGAGCGCACCATTAAACTAATGGATGTCTGCCGCCTGCGCGATACCCCAATCATTACCTTTATTAACAAACTCGATCGCGAGGGGCGTGATCCAATCGATCTCATGGATGAAGTCGAGGAAGTACTCGGAATAAGTTGTGCGCCGATTACCTGGCCGATTGGTATGGGTAAGCGGCTTAAGGGAGTATTCCATCTATTAACCGACTCGGTGCATTTGTTCGCCGCCAGTGATGCCGAAAAGATATCAACAGGTGAGGTCATCAAAGGACTCGATAATCCACGACTGGATGAACTACTGGGGTCCATGGCCGAGGATTTCCGTGAGGAAATTGAACTGGTGCGCGGCGCCTCCAACGCCTTTGAGCTGGAAAGTTATCTAAACGGAGAGTTAACCCCCGTATTTTTCGGATCCGCGATTAACAACTTTGGTATGGCGGAATTGCTCGATGCTTTTAACGAATACGCACCACCACCAATGGCCCGCCCCACCCGAACACGAGTGGTACAACCAGATGAAGATCTAATGACCGGATTTGTATTTAAAATCCAGGCCAATATGGATAAGCAACATCGTGATCGTATCGCCTTTATGCGTATTTGCTCGGGGAAATACACTAAGGGCATGAGAGTAAGGCATGTGCGCATTAAAAAGGAGGTAAAGATTCCAGATGCACTTACCTTTATGGCCGCCGATCGGGACCATGTAGAAGTGGCCTATACCGGGGATATTATCGGCATACATAACCACGGCACAATTCGCATCGGTGATACATTCACGATGGGTGAGGAGCTCGCGTTTACAGGAATTCCGAATTTTGCGCCCGAGTTGTTCCGACGCGCACGCCTGAAAGATCCGCTTAAGATGAAAGCCCTGCTCAAGGGCTTGTCCCAACTATGCGAAGAAGGGGCTACGCAGCTGTTCAAACCTCTCGCTAACAACGACCTGATTCTGGGTGCGGTTGGTATTTTACAATTCGATGTGGTTGCCCACCGACTCCAGCACGAATACGGCGTCGATTGCCAGTTCGAGGCGGTAAATGTTAATACGGCGCGCTGGATTTCATGCGATAACGAAAAGAAATTAACCGAATTCAAAAACAAGGCTCGCAGCAATCTCGCAATCGATCATGCGGGTGACCTCGCCTATATTGCGCCATCGCGCGTTAACCTGACGATGACCGAGGAACGTTGGCCTGAGATCGAATTTCTCGCAACCAGGGAACATGGGATTTACGATTAAACCTCGTATTCAATCGAAAGTAGTTTCACGATGGGCGCATCTGTATCACCGAATCATGAATAAACAGGCCCCTGATCTTGTCCCAGAAATCGCCGCCGAGCACCAGCAGGCTCGAAAGCAACAGTAAGTCTCCGATAATGTTGATCGCCAGTAGATTAGCCTCGTAAACCGGGATGTATTGGGCAAAATAAAGCCCCAACCATCCAAATAATAAAGGCAGCGAGAACATTACCAAACCCACTCGGTAGCGATTTTTGCTCACCCGTTCCGGGGGACCATGCCTTTTGATGAAACTAAAAAAGCGCGCCTTGATGACGTCAAATCCGGCTCTGCCCATGATCGCAATCGCTATGATGCTGAAAAGTTCGGGAATACCGATTGCCAGCGCCCCCGAAATAGCCGTTTTCCACGCACTCGGAAGATCGGTGGCCGCGATCACCGGAATCAAGAACGGACTGGCAAAGCCGATGATGAATATAGTCAGACCCAGTCGCAGTCGCCAACCACTCCCAGGCTGTTCTTTTTTACCACTAATATCTTCGTTCATACCATCACTTTCCGTTATCGTTACCCGGCTGTATTTTCTCCAATAACGCAAAGGTTCCAACACCCCAGTGACTCAGAACTCTCGACGTGTCCCCCAGGTTCGAGTCGAGCAATTCGATGCGGTCACGACTTATAATCTTTAGAGTACCGGCAAAAGATGCCGGCGCCCAGGGTACCAGCACGGTTACCTGCCCCTTGCCGTCCTCCTCGATCAGGTACACGATTTCCCGTTCTCCATCGCCTGAATGCATAAGCGCCGGTTTGAATACGCCATCCTCCTTAGCCCCGATAAGCCCCCGGGACAAACTTTTTACTGCTTTATAAAGCGGTAATTTCCCCAGAAGGGCTCGCTCTAACCAGTGGCCGAACCGACGCAGGGCATCTGAGCGCAGGGCCAGGCCGAACAGAAAAGATGCTCCCAGCAGCAGAACTAAAGCTATCACGCCAGGTAATTGCAGGTTATCAAAAAATCTACCTGGAAATAAATCTGCAATAGGGGTTGCCAGCGCAATCAGTATTTCGATTATTTGATCCAGGAGCAGATAAAGCATAATCAGTGGCAGCAGCACAAGAATACCGCCGCTCAAAGAAGTCTCTAAAAATTCCACTATTTTGTTCATATCACTGCTCCAGCTTATTATCGACTTGCATATTTGTAAAAAACGGTAAAAGCTTCAATGCCTTTACATTTACAGAGCACGAGAAAGATACCGAAACGGATTTGTATTATTTCAAGGCGCGGTACCTACGAACCGGATACCGGCGGTTCCTGAACCAGAATTCGTATCTGGGCGAAGCGCAGACGCCACCAAGTTTGCATCGGCATCGGAATTATCAGATTGTGTATAACCAAATACCTGATAGGTAGCTTATCCATCAAGAGAACTAGACAGGGTAAGGAAAGATGATTATCGTTCTCCGGCTACTTTATCTCGCAATTTGTTTACCTTTAGACGGTCCACTATACTAACTACCGAAAACATTATTAGGGAAAACAATTGGTGAGATATTCCATCATATTTATTACTAGCCGCGTTATCAAGTTAATTGCAAATCTGACAAAGATTCTATGCTACCTTTTTCATTTTCTTTTCCCCAATAAAAGATTCACGCTACCTCAGAAATCAGCACCAATCTACGTTAAGAAAGAACAGCCTCTAATCCCTCACATTCTTTGGCAAACCAACTATACAAACCGCGTAACATTACCTGTTTATTTAAATTATTTATTCAACCGCCTGCTATCTCCAACCTTTGACTATCGCTTCATGATCACAGAACACAGGGCGGAGTTTATTAAATCTAATTATCCCCAAAAAATATATGAAAGTTACTCAAGAATTCAAATTGGCGCCGCACAAGCAGACCTATGGCGGCTACTGGTGTTACAGAAATATGGCGGAGTCTACCTCGATATAGATGCACACCTTGTATGGCCGCTAGGCTACATAATTAACCCGGAATATACCGAGCTATATGTAAAAACAAAAAGTGGTGAAATAAGTAATTATTTTATTGCCAGTAAATGTAGTAATCCAAATTTGGAGAAAATGATCAATCTCATTATGAATAATATCGAAGAAAATAACCTTGATAATGTTTATGAACTTACCGGCCCCGGAGTATTCAACAAAATACTAGACACAAAAAAGGTAAACACCACTAACTATCGAATAACGTGCAATCAAGGAAATTTTACAAATGAATATTTCCAATATATCGATAAACCACAGGGCAAGTGGACAAAAGCTCAGCGCGTGATAGATATAATAAAAAAATAATGTACTGCTACTATCGTAAAAATATTTTCCCAACAAAGAATCTCAAGCGATAGAAAAACATGGCTAAACTGAGTGCCTGTATTATTTCGTTTAACGAAGAGGATAAGATTGAAGACTGCCTGAAAAGCCTTCAATCTATCGTTGATGAAATTATTATCGTCGATTCAAATAGCACCGATAAAACGCTCGATATAGCAAAAAAGTACACGGACAAAATCTATCAACATGACTTTCAGGGTTATGGCAAACAAAAAAATTTCGCTGTAGAAAAAGCGAGTAATGACTGGATCATCAGCCTCGATTGTGACGAAAGGCTTTCAACAGAACTACAAACATCTATCCAGAATATTAAAGAAAGTCTAAGTGACGATTGCGTTTACAGCATGGCGAGAAAGACCTTCTACGTCTATCGATGGTTAAATCATTGCTGGTACCCCGACAAAAACGTCCGATTGTTTAATAAAACAAAAACTAAATGGTTTGATTATGATGTCCATGAAAGCGTAGATAGTAGAAATATGAAAACGAGCATGTTGGACGGAGATATCCTGCACTATTCGTTTGACAGTATTTCTGATCACTTAAAAGTAATCGATAAATACACAGAAATAGGTGCAAACGATCTACTCAAAAAACGAAAACGCATCAGCGCCATTTCTCCACTCACACATGCTAGCTGGACATTTATCAAACTCTATATTTTTAAACGCGGTTTTCTCGATGGTTTCGCCGGATTAACAGTAGCCATTCTTTCATACATGCATGTATTTATCAAATACAGTAAAGCGTACATCATGCGTAAACAGAGAAAACACGAACAAACTAAAAACCAATCATGAACGTGCTGGAACTGTGCCTATCACCTAGCCTGGGAGGACTAGAACTGTATGTCTTTCGTGCAGCACAGGCACTATCATTATCCACCCAAACAGACAACGCGAAAGACTTAATAAAAAACCCTTCCCTACCGACTAATCAATCTACTAACTTACCTACCAAGGTTATTGCCATTGTCGATAAGAGCAGTAAACTGGATGAGTATTTTCAAAATAATTCTGATATCGACACATTGCACCTAAAACGTCGAACCAGTGTGTTAGCTTTATTCAGTGCAAAAAAACTAGCCAGGACAATCGATAACAACAAAATAGATATCATCCACGTACATTGGAATAAAGACTTCTTAGTTAGCGTTCTCGGTAAGCTATTATCTAAACGACGACCAGCTATTGTCTTCACACGGCACATGATGATCACTCGTGAAAAAAAAGATATCTACCATAATTTTTTACACCGCCATATGAACTTGATGCTCACTATCAGTAAAGAGCTGGAGTCATTATGTAAAAAGTTTATCCCGGGGTATGCTGAAAAAATCGTCACCCTGTATCATGGCGTAAAGGCTCCAGAAAAGTTTCTAGATGAAGATAGCCGAATGGAGAGTCGAAAAATATTTAACTTCGGCGCAGATGACTTTGTCGTAGGATTAATAGGAAGACTTGAAGAAAATAAAGGTCAACACCTACTGATTAACGCTATCAGTATGGCCAAACAACACGGTTATAATATTAAGGCACTCATTATCGGTCATGAAATGACATCCGGTTACCGTGATATTTTAAAAAAACAGGCAGATGATCTGGATATCAGTAATCAGATAACCTTTCAAGACTTTACTCAACAACCACAACAACTCATGCAACTTTGTGACTGTATTGTACTGGCAACAAGATATGAAACATTTGGCCTGGTATTACCCGAAGCTATGCGCTCAGGTGTCGCCGTTATCGGTAGTAATAGTGGTGGCGTACCTGAAATAATTCAGCATGATAAAACCGGTCTATTGTTTGAGAGCTTTAATGCACAGGATCTTTTCAAACAAATAGAACGCATTTATCTCGATGTCGACCTTAAAAATCAACTTGCCGCACAAGGAAAGCAGGATGCTGACATACGCTTCAATGATACATTGCACTTTCAGCAATTAGAAAAGATTTTTCGCTCCTGCATCAACTAAGAAGACAGCAACTATGAGTGCGCACTATCCAGGTAGATGGAATTGTGAAACCCCTGTTTCAAATTACCGTAAACGAACAAACGGATCATAATTTTCCACTAAATTGTCGAATTTTTCGGCGTTCCTGCTTGTTGGGCCTGTGCTCGCTTACCGGTTTTTGCATCGCGGCTAATTTTCGCTGCTCAGATTCTCGCGCACGTCGATCGATGCTGCTCGTTGTTTCCAAATACAGTGACTGTGCCAGAACGGCCGAGCCTCTGCGCTCGCTAAGCGCCCGCACAATTACCTCCAGGTGATCCTGACCACGATTGATTTCATAGCAATCGTCAATTCTAACCTGGCGTGAAGATTTAACTCTCTGACCAGCTAAATGTACTTTACCACCGTTCACAGCCTGGGCCGCTATTGTCCTGGTTTTAAAAAATCGGGCTGCCCATAACCATTTATCGAGTCGCGTACGATTTTCAATTTTTAATTTACCGGGCATTCCAGGATTACCGATCGGATTCAGACAGGCCCGGGTTATTTGGCCTGTTAATATATTTCATCACACGATCAGCCATTGAAAACCCGCTCAACACTGCACCTTCAATTCTTGGCGCCGTGCACCAGTCACCACAGGCGCCGATTGCCTGGTTTTCATCAAATAACGAATCTTCGGAAATGGGGTTGATTGGCACGGCATGTTTCCAGCAATGTACCGACGATGAAATCGGTTTTACCGGATCCAGATCGGTCGCCTGCCAAAATGCGTCAAGTAGTGCGTGCATCACTCGCCCCCTGAAACTGGCGGCATACTGTTGCGACCATTCCGGCGAGGCGTGAAGTACCCAGCAGTCGGCTTCGGTTACCTGGTAGGATACCTGCGAATGTGAAATCCACGACAATGGCGAATCCAGCACATAGGCGGCGTCGTAGGGTAAATCCAGCTTTTGTTCGAAGGCAAACATGCCCGTCCAGCAGACAGTCATATCCACCCCGTCGGCGAGTTTTCTAATCGAGGGAACATTGCCTGTCAGGCCGGATACCTGGTGGGCAGCCGTGGCAATTATGACGATATCATAAGCACCCAGGTAGTCCCCTCGGTCATTAAACAATCGCCACTCCCCTGATTTCTGTTTTTCTAGCTCACTAACGCTGGTGGAAACCACAAGATCACAATTTTGGGCGAGATTCTCGGCGATAGCCTGCATTCCCGGTTGCCCTGTAAATCTCTGTGTTGCCATATCACTATTAATAATTTGATCCTTTTGCAACTCGACTATCCAGCCATCCCAAGGGCGAACAATGCCTTCGGTTTGCCAGGCAGAAACGATATTCCAGAACAGAGGATTATTAACCGTAAAGAACTGGGCACCGTGATTAAACTCGTATTCTCCGACTCTGAGTCGATTAATACGTCCGCCTGGAAAGATATTTTTTTCGAATATTTTAACATGGGGCACGAGTCCCCTTAGCGCAGTGGCGCAGGTAAGGCCAGCAATGCCAGCGCCGATAATGGCTATTGAGGGGATTTTCGGAGCCACATGCGGCTAGCTTTTAATAGGGGGGAAATCGCTGGCATACAATGAAATCCACTCAGTAGCAGCCTGCGCCGTGCTCAGTTCACGACCTTCGACCAGCTTTATTTCCTTTCGATAATGTTCAATATGACAAATTTGTTCAACCATACGTAATCGGAACAGGTCTTCTGAACTTTCAAACTTGATTCCAATTTCATAGTTTTCAGTAGATTTTTCGCACCAGACAACGGTGCCCAGCAAATTTGTTTCCTGCTTTAAAAGCGGAATAGAAACTCGAACTGTTTGCTCAATCTCGAATGGCTGTTGAGAAATAAAGGAAAGACCGCCGAGACTCACATTGGTCAGAGTCTCGTCGGCGCTCTCCTCGCTATCATCTTCCACCAGGTCCAGGGTAACCTGAATCGGCACATCGGATGGGTGACGAATATACTTTCGAATCTTCGTGTTACTTGGCAATTGACACCAGCATTTTGTTCAACTTGGATACGAAACTGGCCGGATCGTCGAGTTGACCACCCTCGGCAAGAATCGCCTGATCGAATAATATATCAGACCAGTCATCAAACTTCTTCTTCGATTTTTCGACATCGAGCTTTTTAACGATCGGATGATCCGGGTTGATTTCCAGTACCGGCCTGGAACTTGGCATCGCGTGACCTGCTTCCTTCAGAATACGCTGCATGTGCATCGCCATATCCTGCTCGCTGATGACGATACAGGCTGGTGAATCGGTTAAACGATTAGTCACACGAACATCCTCGACTTTTTCACCGAGGGCTTTTTTCATGCGTTTAATCAGTTTCTCCGAAGATTTTGCTTTTTTCTCGAGCTCTTTCTCCGAGGCCTCATCCTCGCCCAGATCGAGTTCACCCTTGGCTACCGATTGCAGCTTTTTACCATCGTACTCGGCTAAATGTGAGGTCAGCCATTCGTCAACACGATCGCTTAACAACAGTACTTCGATACCCTTCTTTTTGAATATTTCCAGATGCGGGCTATTTTTTGCAGCAGCATGCGTGTCAGCGGCGATGTAATAGATTTTGTCCTGGCTGTCCTGCATACGTGAAACATAATCATCGAATGTCACGGTTTGCTCTTCTTCACCGCTATGGGTGGTTGCAAAACGCAGCAATTTGGCGATTTGCTCCTTGTTGGCGAAGTCCTCTGCAGGTCCTTCTTTCAACACCTTGCCAAATTCGGTCCAGAATTTCTGATATTTTTCCGGATCGTTTTTGGCGATTTTTCCCAGCATTCCCAGTACCTTCTTTACCGATCCATTGCGAATACTGTCGATTACCTTGCTACCCTGCAAAATCTCGCGCGAAACGTTTAACGGCAGATCGTTAGAATCGATCAGGCCGCGTACAAAACGTAAATACCTGGGCATGAGCTTCTCTGCATCTTCCATGATAAATACCCGCTGGACATAGAGTTTTATGCCATTGCGAGATTCGCGATCGTAGAGATCGAAGGGCGCACGCGCCGGAATGTACAACAACGAAGTATACTCAGTCGTGCCTTCAACCCGATTATGGCTCCAGGCAATCGGTTCCTCGTAATCATGCGCAACATGCTTGTAAAACTCTTTATATTCCTCGTCCTTGATTTCTGCCTTGGCGCGCAGCCACAGAGCAGATGCCTGGTTAACAGTTTCTTCCTCGATAACCGTCTCACCACCCTCTGCTTCCGGTTCGTGGGTCTTGTCCATAATCACCGGGAAATCAATATGGTCTGAATAAGAGGTAATGATTGAACGCAATTTCCAGTCGTTCAAAAATTCATCTTCACCTTCGCGCAGCTTCAAGACGACCTCGGTACCACGACCAGCCTTTTCAATCGACCGGATTTCATAGTCACCTTTACCCTGTGATACCCACTCGACACCATTTTCAGCCGGCTCACCAGCCTTTCGCGATCGCAGCGTTACTTCTTCGGCAACAATAAATGACGAGTAGAAACCAACACCGAACTGACCGATTAATTTGGCGTCACTCTTCTGGTCCCCAGTAATCGAGTCAAGAAATGACTGGGTGCCCGACTTTGCAATAGTGCCGATATGATCAATCACCTCTTCGCGCGTCATGCCTATGCCATTGTCGCTAATCGTAATAGTTCGCTGTTCCTTGTCGTAGCTAACCTTAACCTTTAGCTCGATATCTTCTTCATAAAGGCTGGCGTCTGAAATTGCGGTAAAACGCAATTTGTCACAGGCGTCGGAAGCATTGGAAATGAGTTCGCGCAGGAATATATCTTTATTCGAATACAGCGAGTGGATCATCAGATCCAGCAACTGGTTTACTTCTGTTTCGAAGCCTCGGGTTTCCGCATTGGCTGCTACTGTCATATCTATCTTACTCCAGGGTAGGTTAATCAACATAATATGAGGATGAGTTAATCACGTTTCAAGACATCACCAGGTCAATTTGGCCTACTTTGACACTGGCCAATGTGATTGAGGAACATATTGCAGGAAATTGCATCTTTCAATCACAAAGCTATCTGGTTAGGATGGATATCACGAATAACTCAAAGCTCGTACCTGAACAGAACCTGGAGGAAATTCCTATGAACATACATGAAAATATTCTTGGCACTGTCGGCAATACGCCGGTTGTTAAAATTAACAAGCTGGGTCCGGCTCATGTCAATTTATATGCGAAAATCGAAGCCTTTAACCCGATGGGTTCGGTTAAGGATCGGCTCGCATTGGGGATAATTGAAGATGCAGAAAAATCAGGCGCCCTAAAACCCGGTCAAACCGTGATCGAGGCCACCAGTGGTAACACCGGCATTGGTCTGGCCATGGTTTGCGCCCAGAAGGGCTATCCGCTGGTAGTCACCATGGCGGAAAGTTTTAGTGTCGAACGGCGTAAGTTAATGCGTTTCCTCGGCGCCAAAGTGGTGCTCACACCCGCACCGCTGAAAGGTAGTGGAATGGTGCAGAAAGCCAAAGAGCTAGCTGAAAAAAATGGCTGGTTCCTGACCCGTCAATTTGAAAACGAATCCAACGCGAATATGCATTCCAACACCACCGCACCGGAAATCCTGGAGGCTTTTGATGGTGCGCAACTGGATTACTGGGTAACTGGATACGGTACCGGTGGTACCTTGAAAGGCGTCGCCAGGGTTTTAAAGGAAAAGAGTCTCAATACCAGAATTATCGTCTGTGAACCCGAAGTCGCCGCCTTGCTGGACAGTGGCGTCGAACAAAAAAGAAATGAAGACGGTTCACCTGCGGAAAGCCACCCAGGCTTTAGCCCTCACCCGATGCAGGGTTGGACCCCGGACTTTATTCCCAAACTGGCCGGTGATTCGGTCGCCTCCAGCGTTATTGACAAGATTTTACTGGTAGCGGGTCCACGCGCACTCGAATGCGCCCGCAACCTGGCTCAAAAAGAGGGGATTTTTGTCGGTATCAGCGCCGGCGCCACCCTGGCCGCGGGGCTGGAGGTCGCCGAGACCGCAGCGGAAGGATCTAACATCCTCTGCATGTTACCCGATACCGGTGAACGCTATCTTAGTACACCGCTATTTGAGGATATCGATATCGAAATGTCCGATGCTGAGAAAGAGCTGTCGGCATCGACACCGGGCTGTCAATTCTAGCCCGCATGCTGTTCTAGCAGTCTGCCGGACTTAGGGAATCGTAGCGAGCATGGTGGGAGAGTGAGACCATCAGCGCACGACTGCATGGATGCAGCGGTTCGGCGCCCCGAAGGTAGAACAATGCAGGAGCAATTGTCGAGTAGATTCTCCCTAAGTCCGACAGACTGCTTGTTACTGGGCATCCTGGTTTAACCAGAGTTGCTGGATATTATGCTTCAACAAAGCGCGCCGCGCCGGCTCCTGGGTTACCTTGAGTAACTCGGAGTAAATTCTTCGTGCGTCATCTATAAGGCCCGATTTCTGAAGACTCTGGGCCGCGCTAAAGCGGGCAGTCTGCGCCCAGAGATCCATCGCCAGCGGATCAGGCAGCATTGCCGACTGCAAATACAACAATGCAGCCTGGTTATATTTTTCAAGTGCTTTATATGAATCGGCGATCCAGAACATTATTTCCCGGCGTTGTTTGAATTCGACCGGGCGCATTAACAGTTGATTAAAATGCACCAGTGCCTGCTGGTGTAGATTTACGGTTTGCAAATCGAACAGTACCTGTAGAATTCGGTCTGTATCTTCAGCAATCGGCTCTCGGTACGCATTGATGAGGGACTCCAATATCTGATTTCCCTCCTCATAACGCCCCCCCAGGATTAATACACGAGCCTGACGCAACTGCCATTTAAAGCGGCTGGTACCG
>Ga0164313_10004955_pt1 | contig 11800 bp, 11 predicted proteins | sample GuaBasSedimGuay4_FD_113735 | JGI IMG/M metagenome (GOLD analysis project Ga0164313, IMG submission 113735) | Subseafloor sediment microbial communities from Guaymas Basin, Gulf of California, Mexico - Guay4, Core 4569-4, 0-3 cm | ecosystem: Environmental > Aquatic > Marine > Hydrothermal vents... | reverse complement strand
GAGGGATCGGGCGATGATCGTTGTGTGAGAGGTTGGACCGCCGGTCTCCAGTACGAATCCCAGCACTTTGTCCAGAGGCAACTTGACTGCGGTCGAAGGAGGAAGGTCATCGGCGACGAGGATTACCGGATTCTCAAGATTCTCCAGTTTTGCGGGATCGTGGCCCTTCAGGGATCGTTGAATTTGGGATGCTACGTCAAGAACATCCAATTTCCGCTCGGCCAGGTATCGATCCGGCAGCGCTTCAAATCGCTCAACCAAAAGAGCAACCACTTGGTCAACTGCCCATTCGGCATTGACCGCCTCTGTCCGAATCATCTCGCATACAGGATCAAGGAAGGAGGTGTCGGCGGCGATCAGGTGATGGGCCTCAAAGATTGCCGCATACTCCTCCCCCATCTGCTGGGCAGCCTGGTCCCTGTTTTCCAAAATCTGCTCAATGGTCGTGTCAACGGCCAGTTGGAAACGTTCCACCTCAGATTCTGCTCTGGATTCAGGAAGGGGAATCCTTAAAACAGCGATTGGGCGAGTCTCCTGTACCACCGGTTCTCCGACGGCGATGCCGGGACTGACCCCGAGGCCGGTGAGACGGCATGGGTTCATTCACCTTCCCCAAACCGATTTTTAAAAAGATCCTCGATCGCGGCGGCTGCTGTGGCCTCATCCGGACCAACAACTCTGAGCGTTAAAGGCGTGCCCTTGGTGGCTGCAAGGGTCAGAAGTCCAAGGATCGACTTGGCGTTGATTTCTTCGCCTTCGATTCCAAGAAAAATTTCGGCCTCGAATTCGTTGGCAAGATGAACCACCTTCGCCGCCGCGCGGGCGTGGAGGCCGAGCTTGTTGATGATCTTGAGTTGTAGTGTCGTCATTTCCATCCTCGATCAGTAAGGGTATGTCGATCACCGATACTCTCGGCACTTTATCAGAAGTGACCATTAAGGGTCGTCGGGGCGATAACTTTCTTTTCTAGAGGAACTCGCTGGCGACTCGAATGCTCTTTTGTCCGGCTTCACGCAGCTTGATAGCGAATTCCTTTGGCCCCAAATCGTGGCGACGAAGAGAACCGATTTTGACAAGCATGGGGAGATTAACCCCCGTGATGACCTCGATCCGGTCTCCGTCCATGAGAGGGAGAGCAAGATTGGTTGCAGTTCCCCCGAACATGTCGGTCAGCACAATAACGCCTTCCCCACAATCCACTTCGCGAACGGCTTTTTTGACCTGATTGCCGCCTTCGTCCGAGTCGACATCCCACGGGAGTGCAAGCGCTGCGGTCCCCTCAGCAAGATCCGCGTCTATCTCACGAGCCGCATTCAACAGTTCAGTTGCGAGATTGCCGTGGGTCAGAACCAGGACTGAAATCATCAGTACCTCCAATTGTCTCGGTCACGGTGGTGTACCTCGACGGATTGCTTTTGTCCTTTGAGCCTGCCGGCCAACTGCTCGGCAACGAACACAGAACGGTGCCGTCCGCCGGTACAGCCTACGCCCACAAGTAAATGGGTCTTCAATTCCCGCGCATAGGACGGGACGAGGTATTCGACCAGGTCCCCAATTCTCTCGATGGCTTCGAGCACTTCATCGTGTCCGGTCAACCACCGGCCGACCGGGTCGTCTGATCCTGAAAGAGGTCGCAATTTCTCCTCGAAGTAGGGATTTGGGAGAAAACGGACGTCAAACACCAGACTTGCCGTGGAAGGAACTCCTTGAAGATAGGAGAAACTCTGGATTTCAATCTTCATCAATTCCGAAGGGCTCTCAACACCGGCCAATTCGAGAATATGCCTGCGGAGGTCATGTGGAGAAAGCGATGTCGTATCGACCACGAGGTCGGCAAGTCTGCGAATCGGTTCGAAACCTCGTCTCTCTTCCGAGATCGCTCGTTCAAGCACCATGTTTCGTATAGGGTGGGGGCGTCTTGCAACCGAAAACCTCTGTTCCAGAACGGAGTCGGCCGCTTCAACGAATATCAGGCGAAGCGAATTGTACTGCTGATTCAGCCGGGCGTGAATTCCCGGAAACGTCTCGGCCATCCCGGCTGTTCGTACATCCAAAACGACGACCAATTTCTCTCGATCCTGGGACCGCCGGAAGAGTTCTTCCACCAACTCGAGCGGGATGTTGTCGACACAGTTGTAGCCGAGATCCTCCAGACTTCGACTGAGAACACTCTTGCCACCTCCGGACAATCCAGTGATGACGAATGGTCCCCGAAACAAGGTCGATGCCGGCGCCATCAGGGACCCTCATCCATATTCCCCGCGGCGATCCGATTAATCGCATCAAGAAAAACCCCCTCGTCATCTACCCCACGATGAGCCAGCAGGCATTTCTTGACGGCGGTCTCCACCATCAGGGCAAAATCCCGTCCGGGAGCCACTGCCATGACGAATTTCGGGACCTTGCTACCCAGGATATCTGCATGACTGGACCACGCCTGGGGATTTTCTCGAACTCTCTGGTGCCACAGTTTCTCCTGCTCTCTGTGTTCAGGCGTCAACTTGATCAATTCGATCACCAATGAGATCTCTACACAAGGCGATGACGCGGTCATTCCAAAGTGCTTCTGAACGTCGATGATGCCGACGCCTCTCAGTTCCAGAAAGTTCGGAAGCAGCGGATGGGGTTCACCCCTCAGGCCGTGACTATGGGTTCGGTGAACAACCACAATATCGTCGGCAACCAGCCGATGACCGCGATAGATCAACTCAAGAGCACATTCGCTTTTTCCGATTCCCGGCTCACCAATGATCAAGGTGCCGTGGGAGAAAACATCGACCAGCACGCCATGGATCTGGGTGCGTTGAGCAAGGGCATTCTCGAGAAAACCAGAAGCGCCCTCAATCGTGTCGGATGTTTGCCGGAACGTCTTCAAACACGGCACACCAATCTCATCGCACAACTTCAGGACCTCGGGGGGTGGAGAATTTCCTTTGGTTGAGACGATGGCGGGGATGTTTTCTCGAACAACGGCTGACATCCTGGCGATGCCATCTGATGCCTCAAGGGTTCGCAGGAAGGCGTATTCCGATTCACCCAGAATCTGAAGCCTGCCGGGCTTGACGTATGGCAGAAAACCTGCGAGCGCCAATCCCGGCTTCTGGATTCTGGGATTAAAGATCATCCGAGAGTCAAGTCCCGTTTCCCCGGCAAGGAGCTCGAATTCGAGGAAAGCCAAAGTCCGTTCGAGCATCATCTCTCGAACCGAAATAGCTCGCCCGGTATTCACAGACGTCCCCCCTCCGTTACCAGTCTGACAACCTCGACGATATCGGCGGGATCGTCCACCTCCAACAACTGTCTCCTGATGTCCTCGCTCTTGAGCGTCCGGGCGATTTGGGACAACGCCTGCAGATGAAGAGCCGGTTGATCAGGCGGAGACAAGACCATAAAAACAAACCGTACGTTTTCTTCATCCGAGGGCCCAAAGGCAATAGCCTCCCGGAATCTCGCGAGGGTTATGGCGATGCCGTTCACTCCACGAAGCTTGCAATGTGGAATGGCGAAACCCCCTCCAATTGCTGTAGAACCCAGCGCCTCACGTTCCAAGAGGCCCCTCGCGATCACCTCGGCCGGTAGCCTGAGGCTCGGGGCCGCCAATTCAGAGATGGTAGTCAGAGCATCCTCAAGGCTTGAGGCCTGCAAATCCAGAAAAACCTGGGCCGGATCTATCAGCGTCTGGATTTTCATCAAGATTCGGGTGTGATCAATCCGAGATTTTTATCTCCCCGTCGAAACAACACATTGACATGCTCGGTGGTCGAATTGTGAAAGACAATGAAGAGGTCTTCAGATTCTTCCAACTGCATCACAGCCTCATCGACCGACATTGGCTTGACCGGAATAACCGACGTTTCAACAATTTGCGGAGAGTCCCCGTCAGTCGATGCCGGCTCAAGATCTTCTTCAGTCCTGTTTGACTCCTCACGGACGTCACCCCCGTGGCGTTTGTGGTCCTTGAGCCGAGTTTTGGCCTTTCGAGCCTGCATTTCCAGTTTGTCGATCGCATCTTGAATCGCTGTCGTCAGATCCTTACTGGAACTGGTCGACTTCAAGCTGAAATCCTTTCCCTTGAGGAGGATATCAGCAACATACAAGTGCCTCTCCTGGCTCATCTCAAGGCGAAGGTCAATGATGTCATTGAAATACTTCTCTACTCTGGCAAGCTTCTTTTCCGCAATTGCGCGCACCTTTGGGCTGAGAGTGACCTTGCGAGCGATATATTCAACCTTCATTTATATCTCCTAGAATAGGTTTTTTCGTTTATCGGATGATGCAATTTTCATCTCTTCGCGGTATTTAGCTACCGTTCTACGGGCCAAGCGAATTCCTTCCCGCTGAAGCATCTTCATAATTTTCGAGTCCGAAAGCGGTTTGTTCTCATCCTCAGCTTCGATCATCTTTTTAATTTTTTCTTTGACGACGAGAGACGAAACGGCACCCCCTCTCGCGGAATCAACCCCAGAGTGGAAGAAGAATTTCATCGGAAACAACCCTCTCGGGGTGTCCATGTATTTGTTGCTGACGACCCTCGAAATCGTGGACTCGTGCATGCCGATATCCTCGGCAACCTGCCGAAGCACCATCGGCTTGAGATATTCAATTCCGTCATCGAGAAAACCCTTTTGAAAACTGACGATACTGTTGGCCACTTTGTAGATCGTACGTTGTCTTTGGTCGATGCTTTTCATCAACCACATTGCGCTCCGCATCCTCTCCTTGAGGTACGCGCTAACCTTGGGATCAAGGGTCGACCCCTCAAGCATCCGGGAATATCGATGATTGAGTCTCAATTTTGGCATGCCATCGTCATTCAATGTGATGACATAATCGCCATTGACCTTCTTGAGCGTGACATCAGGTTCAATGAATGCATTTCGAGACTGCTGGAATCTTCGCCCAGGTCGTGTTTCAAGCCGGTTGATGATTTCAAGAACCGGTTTGAGTTCCGGTACGGTGCATTCGAAGACTCCGGCAATCGAGGACCAGCGCTGGTGCAACAGATCATCCCAATGATCCTCAGCCAGAACCCGAGCCAGGGCCAGCAACTCTCCCCCATCGCAGTCATCATCTTCTATCTCTCCCTGAAGACGGTCAAGTTGAATCAAGAAACAAGGCTGAAGAGACCGAGTTCCGACACCTGCAGGGTCGAGGGACTGGATAATGCTGAGTGTGTTGGCAAGCTGAACCGGAGTTGCCCCAGTCCCTTGAATAATTTCGTCATCTGATGCTCTGAGGAATCCATCTTCATCGAGGTTTCCCAAGAGAAACTCACAAACCGGAAGAAGGTCGATCGGGCAGTCCATCATATGAATCTGCCATTCAAGATGTTCGTAAAGGCCTGGACTCTCCGACAGAGTATTTTCCAGTGAATTGCCGATCTCGGGGTCCCGGCCGGCCATCGACGGCCCTTCGGGTCGGCTGTCCGCCAGGTAGTCCGAGAAGAAGGCCTCGACGTCTATTTGCTCATAAGCATCCGTCGGGTCGTCCTTCGGTTGATCCTCTACCACTTCGGAAACCACGGCAGGATCAGCCTCGACAGCCAAAGAGCGATCATCAGAACCGACCTCGGGTTCACTAACACGGTCTTTGTCGCCACCTTCATTTTCATCGATGGGCCCATCGACGTCGAGCATTGGATTCTCGAGAATCTCCTCGGTCAGAGTCTCACTCAACTCCAGCCGCGACAACTGCAGAAGCTTGATCGCCTGCTGCAGGGACGGTGTCATCACCAGCCGCTGTGACAGTCTGAGGTTGAGTTTCTGTTCGAGGGCCATTGCTGTGAGATCCTCCGTTCCGATATCCGTGAACCCAACTCGGCCGGAGTCAGAGGCTGAAGTCTTCTCCCAGATAGATCCGGCGTACGTCCTGATTTTCAGATAGCTCAACGGGATGCCCCGTTGCAAAAATCTTGCCGTCTTTGATTATATAGGTGCGGTCGGTGATCTTCAATGTTTCCCTGACATTATGATCAGTGATCAATACGCCTATCCCTAATATTTTCAGATGTTTAATGATTCTCTGAAGATCCAGTACCGCCAAGGGATCGATCCCAGCAAAGGGTTCGTCAAGAAGAATGAACGTCGGCTCGACCGCGAGGGCTCGCGCGACTTCAAGCCTCCGCCGCTCGCCGCCGGAAAGCGTCTCGGCTTTTTGCCCAACCCTGGCGTCAAGACCGAATTCCTTCAAGAGTTTCTGGACCCGCTGGTGGGCCGTCCGAGAATCTACGCCGAGGGCCTCCAGAACCATCCAGAGGTTGTCCTCAACCGTTAAACTTTTGAATGAACTGGGCTCTTGAGGGAGGTATGAAATCCCCATCCTCGCGCGCCGGTACATCGGCAGATCGGTAATCTCTCGATCCCCAAGAAGGACATGTCCCTCGGCGGGTTCAATCAACCCGACAATCATGTAAAAAGAGGTCGTCTTCCCGGCGCCGTTTGGTCCCAAAAGACCTACGATTTCTCCAGGGGAGACCTTCAGAGAAACCCCATCGACGACCCATCGTCCTCGGTATTTCTTGCGGAGGTTTTGAGCAACAAGATCAAGGGTTTTCGGACTCAGAACTCTTCCTCCGTATGATAGATGGTCTCCGTTTCCTCGGACACCAAAACCCTACCACTGGGCTGGTCCCAGGTCAACGAACGTCCAGACAACATGTTCCCCTGACTATCTACAGCCTTGGCAGGCTCACCGGTCAGAACCACAACGCCGGTGGAGACGTTCCGTATCGCCTGGTTTCCACTCAAGATCTGACCGGTTTCCGCCTCTATCATCTTGACGGCCCCGGTCGCGATGACCTGTTCCACCTGCCCTTCGGGTCCCAGGACAACCTCTAGCCTTCCGGCCTCAAGACGATGGCCCGGATCCGAATACACAACATCTCCAACATAGACCGCCCTTTGTCGCAGATCGTCATAGAGCATCGACCGAGAGGACAAGACAATGTCCTGTCCGGGAGCCGCCTCCATATCAACCGCTGTTGCCGGCAGGGTCGTTCTCACATGGCCCTTGGCCTCGAGTTTTCCAATCACTGACCCGTAGAGTATCTGATCCGCGGTCAGCAACTGCTGTCCCTGCCACATGCGGGCGTTATCTCGAAGCTCAAATTGGGTGGCCTTTTCTGTAATTGTCAGAATACCTGCCGCAATATGGACGGGCTGGTCAGCAGATCCGGCTTCAGTCCCAGGCCCTCCGACCAGATGAGCCTCATACATCTCTCCCTGGACCCTTCCTCGTATTTCAGCCTTTCCGGACTCGCGGAAAAGTACGGCCTGGTCTGCCGTCATTCGGCCCTGATCCGACCTCACAATGACTCTCTGCGCCCCGGTCGGGTTTCCGTAGAGCATCACCTTGCCGCTCTCCGCATCGAGGCGTGCCCGATGAGCCGTTGCTTCAATACCCTCGGTAAGCAGCACAACATCATCGAGCAATTCTAGATCCGTGGCAGCCCCCTGGTCGAACCAGATCCTGACCGAGTCACTCTCACCGGTCCTGGTTGGCCCTTCGAACGGTATGGTACTGAAGCACGTGCGTCCGTCGGCTCTGACATTGAGCAGCCCCTGAGCGCCGGCGACCGCTCGGATTTCCCACGCCAAAATTTCCTGGAACACCACATCCTGTCCACCGACAGTTGTGAAACGAACCCACGGTCCACTTGAAGTCGCGGCGATCTGCCACCGTCCTGCGGAGTCTTTCCGCGCCACCAGGGTCTCGCACCAACCCCGAATACCTTGCCCGCTTTCGGGATCGTGCCCGAGGATTGAAACACCCTCCTTCAGCGTGATCTTGGTAGGGTGATTCCCCTCTTCCATTTCAACTTCAATCTTCGGTGATTCCAGCGTGAAGCCGCCGAACCTAACCGTGCCCCCTTGCGGCAATGCCAGTTTTTGGGCGTTTCTCTGATAGACCAGCTCGGGTGCAACCAGAGAATCCCCTCCGTCCATCCGAACGACAACACCCTTTGTCAGTTCCAGGCGGGAACTCTTCATGTTGTAGGTTGCAGCACCCGCTGATCCCAGCAACCCGTCCCCCACAAAAATGACGTTTGTACTGGTCTCGAACCGCCTCCCCCCACCCAACAGTGTTCCAACCTCCGTACTGAGGAAGCTTCCGTCCGGAAATTCAACCTGAACACTGCCTGAAAGATTCGCGTTTTTCGTATCGACGTTGTACATGGCCTGCCTGCATGTCAAGCGGGGTCCCTTGCTTTCGTCATCGTTGTACAACTGGACCGCCACCGTTTCAATCTCGTGCCACCCAGATGTCTTCCCCAACGTCCTCAAGGCTTCCAGAGCAAAGACCAATTTCCCCTGAACACGCTCGAGAATTTTGAATTCATTGTAGACACCCAAGGCCTCATCGCCACCCTTGCCGAGGACCTGTTCGGCAGCCATCTCAACAACACCTGGTCTTTTCTGGCGAACCCTAATACCGGCGACAATCGAAAGAGCAATGATGATCGACGCCAGTAGCGCTGCGGTCGTCCACCGAATTATCGTTCGTGACTTCATGTCTCTTCTCGGTGTTCGGCTGTGCGGGGACGACGAGGCTGCGGACTCACCGGTCGGCAGCCACTCCCATAGCTCTGAATTTCTTATATCGTCGATTGATCAAGGCTTCTGGACGCAACTTCTTGAGCTGCTTGAGGTGACGGCGAATGCCATCCTCGATGGTTGAGGACATCGCTCCGGGATCCATGTGGGCGCCTCCGTGGGGTTCCGATAGAATCTCGTCAATCACGCCGAAATGTGCCAAGTTCTCTGACGTCAATTTGAGTGCCTGGGCCGCTTTTTCGGCCATAGCCTGGTCCTTCCAGAGAATCGCTGCGCAGCCTTCCGGCGAAATCACCGAATAAATAGCATGTTCCAGCATCAAGATCCTGTCTCCAAGACCCAACGCCAATGCGCCGCCGGAACCACCTTCGCCTGTGATAACCACTATGATCGGGACCGGCAATCGCGCCATTTCGATCAAATTGTCGGCGATAGCTTCTGCTTGGCCGCGCTCTTCTGCATCTATGCCGGGATACGCTCCCGGGGTATCAATGAAGGTGATGATCGGGCGCTTGAAACGGGCGGCCAATTTCATGATCCGCAATGCCTTGCGATATCCCTCGGGCCGAGGCATGCCAAAGTTCCTTCGGACCTTCTCTGCTGTGTCTCTCCCCTTTTGGTGGCCGACGATTGCAACGGTTTCCCCGTCGAATCGAGCAAAACCCGCTATCAGTGCTGGGTCGTCCCCGAATCGACGGTCGCCGTGCATTTCTGTGAAATCTGAAAAAATATCGTGAATGTACGCCAGCGTGTAGGGTCGTTCTGGATGCCGGGCCAAAAGACAACTCTGCCAATGAGAAAGGTCAGAAAAAACCTTTTCAATTTCCGCATCGAGCTGATCGCGGGCCGCATTCAATTCAGCCGAGTTGTCGGAACTCCCGACCTGAGAATTCTCCAGTTCGAGAACCTCGTCGCGGAGTTTCTCAATCGATTCGAGAAAGGGGTAGCTGGTCGTTGCCATACCCCAAAGAGTAGCAGAGGGGCCGGAAGAGCGTCAATGGCAAGAAGCTGTCAGCTCTCAGCTGTCAGCTGTCAGCTGAGGTGCTTGCAAAATTCAAGAACGACGCCACCAAGAGGAGGAAATAGCCACAAAAAGGCACCAAAAAAAACACGATTAAGGTTGAGCTGTCAGCATTCGGTTTAGGTGCCCGCGTCAGGCACTTAACGAACGTCAGACATCGGAGGAAGACTCAGTGGGCTTCCGCAGTTCCACCAACGGCGGAAGGTAGTTTTCTGGAGCATTGAAGCCGAGGAGGAGCAGGAGTGTCGCAGCGACGTTTCCCAGGCCCGGGTCTTGCAATCCATCGTGCGCCTTATAGCTGTCCGCACCTTGACCTAACAGGACCCATGGGACAGGCGACAGCGTGTGTGAGGTTTTCAGCATGGGTTTTCCGCTGGAGTCCATCTTGACCTTCGAAGTCTTCTTCTCTACCTCGTACATCATATCGAGATTGCCATGATCGGCGGTAACAATCATCATGCCTCCCACCCGCTCGATGGCTCTTTCCAGGCGGCCGATACACTCATCGACCACCTCCATCGCCACGATCGAAGCCTTGATGGATCCTGTGTGCCCGACCATATCCCCGTTGGCAAAGTTCACCCGAATAAACCGGAAGTCCCTCTTTTCAAGAGCATCTTCGATGACCCCGCACACCTCTCTGGCCTTCATCTCCGGCCGCTGGTCGAACGGCACGACGTCTGAAGGGATCTCGATCCATTTTTCCAATTTGCAGTCGAATTTCTTCGAGTTGTTTCCGTTCCAGAAGTAGGTCACATGCCCAAATTTCTGTGTTTCTGCGATCGCCAGCTGGGACACCCCGTGGCCTACAAGAAACTCGGAAACCGTGCCATCGATAGCTGGAGGTTGAACCAAAAATCGTGGCGGAATATGGAGGTCCCCATCGTATTCCATCATTCCGGCAAAAAGAACCTTCGGAAACCGTTCCCGATCGAACTCGGTGAATAACTCCTCGGTCAGTGCCCGGGAGATTTCTATGGCTCGGTCTCCACGAAAATTGAACAGCACAACGGAATCGCCGTCATTGACCTGTCCGATCGGTTCTCCTCCTGAGTCAACAATAACGAATTCACCGAGGTCCTGATCGATGATGTGTTCGGTCTCAGAACGGATCACTTCAATGGCTTCTCGACAGGAATGAAAACCCCGTCCCCTCCCAAGAACGTGTGTCTTCCATCCCCTGTGGACCATTGACCAATCGGCGTTGTAACGATCCATAGTGATCCACATCCGGCCGCCGCCGGAGGCAACCGCATAGTCCAATCCCGGAACGCGATTGATCTGGCTCAGCACTTCTTCCAGCTGAGTGATGTAACGGTGGAAACTGACTGGTTCCACGTCTCGCCCGTCTGCCAGGGCGTGGATCCTGACCCTTTTTACTCCCTCATTTCTAAGGCGCTCAATCAAGGCAAATAGGTGCGTGATGTGGCTGTGCACATTGCCGTCCGATACCAGGCCGAGCAGGTGGAACGTGCCTCCACCCTCTCTGACCAGATCTACCATCTCTTTCCATACCCGGCCCTCGAACAAGGCGCCGCTGTCGATGGCAACATTGACCAGTTTTGCCCCCTGTTCAAACACTCTCCCGGCGCCAAGTGTGTTGTGCCCTACTTCCGAATTACCCATGTCGTCGTCCGTCGGCAATCCCACCGCCGTCCCGTGGGCCTTGAGCTCGAGAAATACCGGCGCCTCTTTGAACAGTCGGTCTAGATTTGGTGTATTGGCTTGATCGAAGGCGTTGCCGGCGTAGCCCTGTGCCAGGCCATCGTAGAGCCCAACCCCATCCATGATGACAAGCAGAAGTGGATCAGCAATTTCGCCGAATTCGCGTGCCTTCAAGGTCGGATCAACTCTCAATCGGTTCGGTTCGGTTGGCTTTCAAGAGGACAACCGTAATATTGTCGTTCCCACCGCTCTCATTGGCGACGACCACGAGGTTTTCAGCTATCTCTTCCAGGGAACCTCCCCGGTTGATCAGGCTCTCAATTTGAGAATCCGCCAGCATCGAGTTCAAGCCGTCCGAACACAGCAGTACGATATCGCCATCCAACAATCTCAGCTCGAAAATGTCGGCCTGAGGTTCGGTACTGCCTCCAAGCGCCTGTGTCACCACATTCTTGAGAGGGTGAGAACGAGCGCTCTCTTCGGTCAACAGGCCGGCTGTGATCTGTTCATGAACCCAAGAATGGTCGTTGGTCAGAACCTGGATTCTGCCTTCCCTGAGAAG
>Ga0164313_10004954_pt1 | contig 11800 bp, 11 predicted proteins | sample GuaBasSedimGuay4_FD_113735 | JGI IMG/M metagenome (GOLD analysis project Ga0164313, IMG submission 113735) | Subseafloor sediment microbial communities from Guaymas Basin, Gulf of California, Mexico - Guay4, Core 4569-4, 0-3 cm | ecosystem: Environmental > Aquatic > Marine > Hydrothermal vents... | reverse complement strand
GTGAAGTTTTTCACTGACGCAAAAGTAGTAGAAATTCTTATATGTAACGAAAAACCTTGCTTTTTTGTTACATATAACCTTATTCAAGTATTCAATTGAATAATAGAATAAATTGATTATCTTTGTTTTATGGAGAAAAATGAGTTTAAGGATCAGGGCTATGAATTAATATCTTCAGTAGCAAAAGCTATGGGTAATGCACATCGGTTAGAGTTGTTGGAACTATTAGCCAATGGCCCAAAAAGTGTTGAGGAACTGGCTCGAGAGGCACGAATATCAGTTGCCAATGCCTCTCAACATTTACAAAAACTTAGTCAATACAAGTTGGTTAAAACCAGGCGTCAGCAGGTAACTATTTATTATCGACTGGCCAATGAATCGGTATTAAAACTGATTATGGCTTTGCATAAAACAGCCTATAGTCAGCTTAAAGAGCTAAAGCATACCATTACCCATTTTCGTGAGCAGTTTGGTACCGATCAGGCAGCTATTCGCACCCTGCCTGATGAGGATTATATCCTACTCGATGTGCGACCTGAATCTGAATACCGTCATGGGCATCGCCCCGGGGCGATAAACATCCCACATTACAACCTTAGAGTATCTATGGGAACACTCGATAAAACTAAACTTATTATCGCCTATTGCCGTGGGGAGCTTTGTACCTTGGCCGACGAGGTGGTGCAGCAATTAAATGCTGCCGGCTTCAGAGCCAAGCGCCTTGAGGATATTGTGATGATGAAATCTGCCTGAAGGTAATGAACAAAAATGTAGAACTCGGCTTGAGAAATAACTGGCGGCAGTTTACTCTGCTGGTAATTATCAACGCCTTTGTTGGCGGTATGGTAGGTCTTGAGCGTTCTATTTTACCACAAATCGCCGAGGTTGACTTTGCCATTGCAGCAAAGACTGCTATCCTATCATTTATTATCGTTTTTGGCTTTTCTAAGGCCATTACCAACTACTTTGCCGGGGTACTGGCCAATAAGGTGGGGCGCAAAAACCTGCTGGTAATTGGCTGGCTCTTTGCCTTGCCTATTCCGTTTATCCTCATCTATGCTAATAGCTGGAACTGGATTGTCTTTGCCAATGTCCTGTTGGGAATTAATCAGGGCCTCACCTGGTCGAGTACGGTGGTGATGAAGATAGATCTAGTAGGCGATAAAAATCGTGGTCTGGCCATGGGCATTAACGAATCGGCAGGCTATTTGGCGGTGGGAGCGGTGGCCTTTCTAACCGGTTGGATTGCTTCTGAGTATGGCTTACGACCGTATCCATTTTATTTAGGCTTTGGTTTTGCCGGACTCGGTTTAATTGGTTCATGGTTATTTGTGAAGGATACAGTGCACCATGTAGCCAAAGAAACTACTACCAGTACGGTTAGAAAACTCAAGAATGTATTCTGGGAAACAACTTGGAAGGACAATAACCTCGGCTCAATTTCGCAAGCAGGACTGGTGAACAACCTTAATGATGGCATGGTCTGGGGCTTGTTTCCTATCCTCTTGGCGATGAAAGGTTTTGAATTACGGCAGATTGCCGTAATTGTGGCCGTTTATCCGATAGTGTGGGGCTTTGGACAGCTTTTTACCGGTAAAATGGCTGATCATCTGCCTAAAAAGAGCATGCTATTCTGGGGCATGTTCTTGCAAGGGATCACCCTGATGTTCATGGTTTTTGCCCAGACGTATCTGCACTTTATTGTTTTATCGGTTTTTTTGGGATTGGGAACAGCCATAGTTTATCCCACTTTTTTAGCTGGTATGGCCGATTACACGCACCCACAACAACGGGCAGCCAGCATTGGCGTATTTCGTTTGTGGCGCGATTCGGGATACGCCTTTGGCGCCATTCTTACCGGTATTATAGCTGATACATTAGGCATACTGCCCTCAGTGGGAGTTATTGCCGGCTTAACTATTATATCATCATTTATTATCTTAATACGTATGACTAATCCACAAAAAGCACAAATTGCTGCTAGCGGTAAATTGGACTGTATCGAACAAAATGAAGTGGAATCACTCATAGCCAAAGGTGGTCAATTAGTAATTATTGATGTTCGTAGTAAGGAAGAATATACTGAGCGTCATATCCCACAGGCCATCAATATTCCTCTTGACAACTTAGCAGAAAATCTTACTTCACTTAGCAAAGAAAACATGATTATTACTGCATGCGGGTCGGGAGGTGGTCGTTCGGCAAAAGCTGCACTTCAGTTGCAAACTCAAGGATTTGCTAACGCTAGATGGCTATGTGGCGGAACTTTTGGTTGGGTTTGACAGATGCATTATTAAAAAACACTTAATGAGAAACTTAAAAGAACATTGGAATAAAATATACAAAAAGAACACTGTCGAAAAACTTGGCTGGTATGAGGAAGATGTGTCTCCAACATTAAGACTTATAGAAGAAGCAGGAATAGGACCCAATGCCAGAATTCTGAATGTTGGTGCTGGCGCAACCACCCTAATTGACACCCTCCTTGAGCGTGGTTATGACAAATTAATGGCTACAGATATTAGTGAAGCTGCTCTAAAAAAACTTACAGAGAGAATAATTGGAAAATTTAATGGTGTAGAGTGTATTGTTGATGATGTTACCAATCCTGCAATATTGTCCACTCTTGAGCCTGTTGATTTATGGATTGACCGAGCAGTCTTACACTTTTTTACTGAAGAGGAGGATCGATCGGCTTATAATAAACTAATGAATCAAATACTTCGTAAGTACGGTTATGTATTATTAGCTCAATTTAATCTTGATAGTGCTGAAATGTGTAGTGGGTTACCCGTGTTTCGGTACAACATCGATCTATTACAGAATACGGTGGGAGGCAACTTTAAACTTATTAGCCATTTCAATTACACTTATACGATGCCTTCGGGAGATAAAAGACCTTATATCTACGCCTTATTTCAAAAGGTTGATTGATTAATCTTTAAAAGATGAACACTCTTAATTGCAAGAGTCCGTTTACCAGTGAACTGTAATAATTAAAATTAAATAAACGCAAACCGATTATATAAACTTCCTTGGCTATTGAGAAAGCGTAGGTTAGCTTTATAAGTAGATTTAAGTATCCAATTAGTGGTGCAGCTTTACTTATATTTTTAATGAGATTATCCAGACATCTATCGTTAACGGTTCTGATATTCTTTACCTATTTTTTCTCCTATTCTCAGGTCAGCCAGGAAGTTAAAAAAATGGAGAAACCAATAATTATTGATGGGTTTCTGGAGGAAGAATGGTTCACCGCTGACTCAGTTAGGAACTTTACGCAAATTGAGCCGGATAAAGGAGATGCTTCTACCCGTAAAACCACAGTTCGAATTGCTCAATTTCAAGAGTTTCTGTACATATCATTTAAATGTTTTATCAAGGAAAATGAGCAGGTAGCAGCTAGAATACAAAGAAGGGATCAGCTGGATACAAGTGATGACATTATTTCAGTTTTGCTGGACACCTATAACGATAAGCGTACTTCATTGCTATTTCAAGTTAATGCAATAGGCACCATTACCGATGCTAAAGTAACGGATGATGGTAAGCGGGTAGATTTACTTTGGGATGCAGAATGGGAAGCAAAAACATCGGTCACAGAAGAATTTTGGGTTGTCGAAATAAAAATTCCGTTTCGGAGTATTCAGTATAAGCCGAATTCAACCGAGTGGGGGATTAATTTTGGCAGGGTAATCCGTGCAAACCAGGAAACAAGCTGGTGGATGCCCGTTACTGAAAGCTACCGGGTCTCCCAAGGAGGAACTTTTGATGGGATTCAACCTGAAGGGAAAAAGAACCATAACCTTACCATATTCCCTTATGGAACTGTACGTTATGAAGACAGTGATGTTACAGGCGTTCATGATAAAGTGAAGGGAGATGCAGGGCTTGATTTGATTTATCAATACAGCTCTAATGTTATTGCCAACGTTACTGTTAACCCGGATTTTGCAACAGTCGAGGGCGATAAAGAACAAATTAACCTTACCCCCTGGGAACTTCGTTTTCCTGATAAAAGACTTTTCTTTCAGGATGGCAACGAAATGTTTGGCACCCGTATAAGCACATTTTACTCGAGGAGAGTTGGCGATATGCAGTACGGTGGTAAGGTGATTGGCAAAGCCGGAAAGTATCAGTTTAATGGCCTGTTTGCCAGAACTGAAGCAAGTCCGGAGAATGGTGAACCAAATGCATGGTATAATGCTGTGAGGATTAAGCGGGATATTCTAAATTCTTCTATACTTGGTTTAACGTATGCTGATAAAATATCGGATTCAGTTAATGTTAGATCGATAAGTATGGATTATGTTCTTAATCTGGGAAAAACATGGAAACTGACCGGTCAGTTTGTTAGCAGTATGCCTGGAGATTTCTTAACGCATTCTGCCTGGTATGTCCGTTTTGCCAGAGAAAACAACATCTACCATTACCACGTGCGTTATTCTAATACAGGTAGCGATTTTAAGGATAATGTAAATGAAACCGGGTTTGTAAGAGATGATGACCGGCATGAAATTGATGTTGATATTAGTTATCGTTTCTGGATTAATAAAAAGATCAAATACCTTAACCTTAGAGGGGCCAATAATGTTTTTTGGAGCCAGGAGGGTGTTTTAAGAAGCTGGTATCTTACCTATGGAGCCAGAATCTATCTTGAAAACCGCTTTAGTCTGGATAGTTATTATAATAATGAGTACAAATTACTCGATAAGGATTACTATAATTATTACTACAGGGCTGAGATAGGCTATAATACCGATGAATCGACCTATATAAAAGCGGGATATCGAACCGGTATAAATTTTGATCGGGATTTTCAGTTGTGGCAGGTAAACACAAAATTTCAGTTGTTTAAAAAGCTAACAATAACCTATGAGTTTAATAATTTAACCTACAGCCCTGATCCTTCATCCGTAAGCACGACCATAAATGTACTAGGGGCTGATTATTTTTTCAATAGTGATCTTTGGATTCGCATTTTTACGCAAAAAAACTCTATATCTGATAAGTTTTACTTCTATGGCTTGTTTGGCTATAGGTTTAAGCCACCGTTTGGTGCTGCATACCTAATTGTTAATACTGATAATTATGTAGATACGGCAACTATGGATCAACTACAATCAAGAATTGTGTTCTTGAAACTAACTTACCCGCTTTACATTATTAAGTAAGATTTTCCTGCTTTGTCTTTTTATTATTTACAAAGTACATTTTCATCATGCCTTTGTTTTTAGCTTCAATTTCACCCCTAAATTCACATTCAAATGAATCCTTTATCAGTTCATAGGTATTTTCAGAGATATTTATTTTACCTGGTTCAGATTTAGATTCCATTCGAGAGGCAATGTTTACGGTATCACCCCAAATATCATAGGCGAATTTTTTAGTACCCACAACCCCGGCTACAACGGGGCCTGTGTTTATACCAATACGGATATCAAATTGTGATTGAATTAATGCTTCATCTTTTTTAACGTCGTTGACAAACTCAATTATGTCAAATGCTGCCTGAAGCATTTTATGGGAATGGTCTTTTGTAGGAATAGGCAATCCTCCTGCACACATATAAGCATCACCAACCGTTTTTATTTTTTCCAATCCATACTTTTCCATTATCTCATCAAATTTCGAAAAGTAGAAATCAACAGTCGCCACCAATTCTTCCGGTGTTAGGTGTTCTGCATAATTTGTAAACTCTTTAAAATCAGTAAAGAGAACGGTAACGGATTCAAACCTTTTTGCCTTCACTTTACCACTTTCTTTAAGTTCATCGGCTGTTCCTTCAGGTAGGATATTAAGAAGCAAATTGTCAGATCGCTGTTTTTCGCTTTCAATAATATTTTTTGTTTTCTTAATAAATTTATAGCGGTTGTATAAACCTAGAGCAAGGAGAGATAGCAAGACCAAGGCAATTACAATAGCGATAACTATAATCTGCTGTGTTCTTTTTTGCTCATTGAGCAGGTCTACTTCTCCTTGTTTTTGAGAAATCTCAAAATCCGTACGTATATCAGCCATTTGCTGAACGGATGCGATGTTATTTACACTATCCTTGTACGATATATGGGTCTTATAATATATACTCGCTTCTTTCAGATTACCGGTCTGCTCATACAATTCAGACAACTGTAGGTTGGCATCACTCATCTGTTCTTTAAGCCCATAGTTTTGGGCAAGGTCCAAACTTCTTTGGGCATATTCCAGGGCTGTTTGCCAGTCATTCTGCTCCACATAAATATCAGATATGTAAGTTAAATATACTGAGATGGGATAGTAATCTTCTAACTTTTCCAGAATGCTGATGGCCTGATTCATATTTGCTTTAGCCAAATCATTTTTGCCTTGTAGCGCATAGGCAATACCTATATTACCCAGATTATATGCGATGCCCAACTCATATTTTAGTGCCCTGAAGATTTTACCCGACTCCTTAAAAATAATTAAAGCAGAATCGGGTTTATTAACCGTTAAATACTCATCACCCAGATTTTCAAGAGCAGAAGCGAAGCCTGTTGAATCATTTTCCTCACGTAGGATTTCTATACCACTATGATAATACTGGACAGCTTTATCGTGGTTGTCCATTATGGAATATACATCAGCAATGGCAACATTTACTAAGCCTATTTCACGATGTTGGTTTTCCGTTTTTGCAATTTTGGCTGCTCGAAAATAACTTTTTAAGGCCTGGGTTAGGTCGCTTTTTAGTCTGAGGGCATGTCCTTGCTGCAAATAACCTGTGTACAAATAACTGTTTGAACCTTTACGTTGAGCTTCTTCAATCAGCTCTAGACTATAGCTTAGTATTTTCTGTGGATCTTCAACTTCTGTTGCAAGTTCAGCGAGGATTTTTAGTTTATCCTGCTCATTATATAATTGGTTATTATAGACCGATTCAAGGCTATCTACTAAATATTGCTTCTGACAATATACTGCTGAATGAATAACAAGAAAAAGGCCCATGGTTAAATAGGCTTTAATAAATAAGTGAAATTTCAAAGAGAAGTCATGTCTCATCAGTAATTAAACTCCTTTCATCAAAAGATCATTGCCTTACTTTTATTTTGGGGTCGATAAGAAATGTGCCTTGCCTTTTTCTTCCATTATTATAAACAGTGAAGGCGATTTTATACTTTTCTTCAAAGCCTTCGGTGCCATTCTGCACAACACCAATTACCTGTTGTGGATCTCCGCCATCGCCTTTTAACACATTGCTGCCAAAAACGTTCTTGCCTCCCTCGTAATTTATTGATTTTATATTAATCACGTCTGTTTCGGGGGCATTTGAAGAGACCCCTTGCCAAATAATTTTGTCGCCGGGGTTCACATAGATTGTGAATTCTCTGGTATCGGTTTCTTCATCTTGACCATCAAAATATGAAACCTGATATTCATTTTGATTGGTTATCTCTGCTGTGTTAACATAAAGGATAATAATATGCTCTTCCTGAGCCAATGAAATATTACTAAACGACAAAGAAATAATGGCAAAAAGAGTTATTGCTTTTTTTGTACTTTTCATAGTAGTGGTTTTGATTAGTCAAGCACGAGCTAATAATAACTTTAAAATTGAAGTTGTAGCTCTGAGTATTCTTTAATAATAAGAAAATTAAAGTTTAAACACAATAAATAATTGAATAAATTAAATTCTGAATGAAATTATACTAAGATTCTTAAAAACGAGTATGTCATTGAAATTGAGTACTTATTGTCTTGAGAGGACGTTCAAAATAGTGCTTATTTGGTTTTTTTTAAGTGCACAAATAAAAGTTATTCGGAAGATGTAAACCCTGACGAAACATGGTTAGAATAATCATGTTTGTCAGGGTTATAGATTAACCTAACCTCTTTGTCACTTGAAGTTAATCTTGGGGCCGATTAGCCCATTAACAACATTTAAGTATAACGGATTTAGAACCTATTTCGTAGCGCAATCCATGCACACTTTTTTGTCGTCTTTTACTCTGCCGTACTCCATTACCGTCATCTCACCACATTCTTCGCATACAAAGCTGTCGAAACTGTGTTTTTCTTTAGGTAAGTTAAAGTCAAATACTTCTGAAATATTGAGGAGCATTTCATCAGGAGCGCTCATAACCCCAGCAACCAATGGCTCAACTACTTCATCAGGAACTTGAGTAGGTGGCACACCTTTCTCACGATAATCTTTGAAGAAAGAGGTCTGCTTATTTTTTAGCATGGCCTCGGCTTTTGGTGTAACTCGTACGGCCTTCCCCGTTTTTTTATCTACCACGGTGATGGCCCATTTACCTTTATTGGTTTTCTTTATATTGCCTTTACCAAAGGTACTGCCGGTTATTACCTGCACGCCATCACCATAGCAAGTGGCACAATGGGCATCGCCTAGATCGATGTAAGTGAGTATGGCACTATCGCCAGTACGTTCAGCACCTAGTTTATTGAGTGCAGCAGCTCCTGCTCGTAAGCCCATGGGCATGGCCGGGCATTTGTGTCCGTGAAATTTTTGGCCGAATTCCAGCCAGTCTTGTGGATTAATCATGATACTTAGATTTAAATGATTTATTAAACATATATTGAAATTGAACAATCAGTAGATTGCTCAACTTATTATTTGATAGATTATTTATCAGGCGATTGTCAATGGTGATTTTGGCAATATCTCCGGCAAAATGATAGGAGTAGCCGAGGGTATAATATTGGTTATGGCTATTTTGCCAATCGTTTTGATAATCCTCCAGGTTGATGAAGATAAGATGCTTGTCGGCCAGTAACCTCTGGCCGTGTAGATAGCCACCATAAGTGTTTTGATCGGTTATTTTAGCTGTGATATACTCCGCTTGAAATTGCCAGTATTGATTGCCGGTTTCGACTTCAAAAGCGTAGCGGGTATCATTCCCCGTTAGTTCAGTAGGGTCAAGGGTAATAGGAATGAATTGCTGGTTTTCAAAACTTCGGTGCATGAATGAGGTACCAAGATTTAAATACCAAGGTGTATCAATTACTTTGTAAACCAATCTGCTTGAGAATAGGTAGTGGTTACCGGAAAAGGTGATATTATTAGCTCCGGTACCATTAAATATTCCTACTGAGATATGCCCTTTTTGTTCTTTGAAGTAAAACTTGCTTTGAACCCCAATATCACGTGCAAAAGATGATGAAGATGGTGATAAAGTTGCAACTGTTCTTGTTCGCATATTTTCTGGAATTTGAAAATCAGGTTGCGCCCACTGCAAACTAAAATCCGGAATTTGTTGCCCGATTAGTACTTGCCAGTTATTGACTTTATAACCTAGATAACCATCTAGAAAAGCAGGATAATTACCCAGTTTGCTTGAGTATATCACTTTGGCATGCCAAATAAACTGCCCTCTGCCAAAATCATGCTCTCCGGCAACCCAGAATTTAAGTCGGTTTATTGAAAAGTTATAGGTGGTATCTAAATCAGAGCTTCCTCTAACCTGGGCATACCCTTGCCAGTTGATGATGTTATTATCTTTTTGGTCCTGAGCCTGAACTACACCGGAGATCAGCAAGCCAGATATGACATAAAATATAATGCGTTTACTATTCATGCCAATGCTCCCCAGAAAAGTTTAATGGCGATTATAATAAGCACAATACCGTAGATAAGCTTAACATGTTTTGATTTAGCTTTTTTTGCCATAAATCGCCCTCCAAGTTGTGAGCCAATAATTACCGAGACAATGAGTACAGCGGCTAAGGTCCAGTTCATACCACCTTGCGATACATGACCCATATAGCCGGAGAAAGATGAGAAGGTTACCACGAAAGCAGTAGTTGCAGCGGCTTCCTTGGATTTGTACCCCATCCACATTAGAACCGGAGCAATGATAAAGCCACCTCCTAACCCTAGTAAACCGCCAACAAAGCCGGCAAAGCTACCGGTAAAGAAGCCAACAACACTACGTTTTTTTAGCGTCATTTGCTCTTCAGGTTCCGGTTGTTTTGAGATAAAAATCATTCTTACAGCAGCTAAAAGAACCATAAAAGCAAAAAGTAAGATTAACTTATCGGTATCTACATATTTTGTTGAATAAGCACCCAAAGGAGCAGCAATAAAGGCCATAATAGCCATGACCGCACCACCTTTCCAATCAACCAGCTTGGCTCGGGCAAAAGGAATAAGAGCGAATAAGGTATTTAGGCCATTGAGTAGGAGACCTAACGGAATGGCAACTTCCTTAACATTAAGGCCAAACCATTTTAATACCGGTACATAAACCATCCCTCCGCCAAGTCCGAGCATGGCGAATAAGAATGAGGCTACGGTAATGATAATGAAGATGATATAATACATTGTTTTTGATTTTAGTACGTAGTTAGTAGAATTACGAACAATAAAGTTAAATTTTTTTATAGTTTCATATGCTTCTTAAATAGATGTTTTGCTTCCTGCCAATTTTCTTTATTAAGGCAATATTTTATTTTGGGTAGTTCAAAGTGGCCTTGTATTAGGCCGGATTCTTTTAAGACTTTTAGATGTTGTGATAGTGTGGATTTAGCTATTCCCAACTCATGAAGATCACCACTGTAGCAATGTTCACTAGCTGCTAAGATGTCCATGATATGTACCCGTATTGGGTGGGAGAGCGCCTTGGCATATTTCGCTAGTTTTTTTTGTTCTTTGGTAATGATGTCAATCTCCACTTTCATCTGCTTATCTGTTATTTCGTAAAGTAACGAACTGTTTGTGAACTTGCTTATGATTTAGATCATAAAAAATAAGATTTATTTTATGCCTTTCATTTCCAGAATCTTTACCAGGTCTTCCTCAGGGAAATAACCTTCATGGCGGTAGTATTCTTTGCCATCCCTGTCAAGGAATACCTGCGTTGGGATAAGACTTATTTTGTACTTATCACCATAAGGCTTACCTTCCTCAGTCCAAACATCATAGAATATTGTTTTTACCTGATCGCCATACTTGTTTTCGATATTACGAATGATAGGCTGCATTTTAATGCAAGGTTTACAATGAACCGAGCCTAATTCTATAAAGGTTATTTTCTTATTTTCTTGCGGCTGAGAATTACCGGTAGTGCATGAACTTACGGTTAGCAGAAAGAGGGATAAGCTAATTAATGATAGATTGATTGATTTCATTTTAAAAAATAGTTAATTAAAGTAAAATATAGAGATGTAATAGAGTCCAACAATAATAAACACGCCTCCTGACAGGTATCGCATAATTTTTTCCGCCTTTTTAATTCGATTATGAAAGCTGCCAATAGTACCAATGGCAAATGCCAGGAGATAGGCGAAAATGATTACCGGTAAACCCGTGCCAAGAGCAAATATAAACGGGAGGTAAAGGCCGTTTGCACTAGTAATTGTTAAAGGGATAAGCATGCCAAAGTATAAGGCACCGCTATATGGACAAAAAGCCAAAGCAAAGACCACCCCGATTAGGAATGTGCCAATTAGTCCCTTTTTATGAAGCTTTTCTGTAAGTCGTTCCTGGATATTTATCTTACCGAGAAAGTTCAGTTTAATCACGTTCAACAGAATAAATCCTATGATCACCAGCAGGGGCCCAAGAAACATTTCACCGTAACTGCTAAAGAATTTAGCGATTTGAAATTTGCTGGCACCAAAATAGAGAAGAACGCCAATAAAAGTATAGCTAAAAGCCCTCCCAAGGGTATAAATTAGGCCATTAAGGAAGACCAGTTTCTTATCGTTGATGTTTTTAGAAATATAGGCAATGGCAGTGATATTAGTGGCGAGAGGGCATGGGCTGATGGCCGTCATCAGACCCAGGATAAATGCCGAAAGCAATGGTGCCTGAACTGTT
>Ga0164313_10004953_pt1 | contig 11801 bp, 8 predicted proteins | sample GuaBasSedimGuay4_FD_113735 | JGI IMG/M metagenome (GOLD analysis project Ga0164313, IMG submission 113735) | Subseafloor sediment microbial communities from Guaymas Basin, Gulf of California, Mexico - Guay4, Core 4569-4, 0-3 cm | ecosystem: Environmental > Aquatic > Marine > Hydrothermal vents >... | reverse complement strand
GGCCCGGGCCGGCGCTCGAGGCAGAGGCCGATGACGAAGGCGGCGGAGTTTTCTCGAGCCCATGGTTCTGGGTTGGCGTCGGCGCGGTGGTGGCCGGCACGGCGGCCCTGATCCTCGCCCTGACCCTCGGCGGGCAGAGCGATCCCGAGGCGGTCCCCGGCAACCTCACGCCAGCCGTCGTGGAGTTCTGAATGAGCCGCCTCGTCCCACCTTCAGCGGCCGCAATCGCCCTGGTCTTCCCGGTTTTCCTGGCCGCCCCGACCGGCTGTTCTTCCGAGGCTGCGCGCACGGAGATCATCGTCGCCGTCGATACAGACCTGAGCGTTCCCGACGAGCTCGATGGGGTACGCATCGACATGGTCGGCCCCCAGGGCGAGCTCCGACGCACCATGGGCCCCCTGGGGACCGTGGAGGCTCTTCCCGCGACCGTCGGCATGATTCACCGAACGGGCCCCCTCGGGCCGATCCAGGTCACCATCGTCGGCGTCGCTGGGGGCCGAGACATCATCCAGCGCCGGGCCACGGTCTCGTTCGTCGAGGGCCGCACCATGGTGCTGAGGGTGCGTCTCGCCCGAGAATGTGTGGACGTTCGCTGCACGCCCGAGGAGACGTGCGCGCCGGGCGGTTGCCGGGCGATCGGCGTCGACGCGACTGAGCTCGAGGAATGGACTGGCTCGATAGACCGCCTCGACGCCGGCCCGCGAGGCGACTCGTCCGTGGACGGTCCGATTGACGCCGGCGACGCGTGCATTCCCATGACCGAAGAGTGCAACGGAGTCGACGATGACTGCGACGGGGACACCGACGAAGACTTCGATCCGATGACCGACATCGCGAACTGCGGGTCCTGCGGCAATGCGTGCCCCGACTCACCCCCGAACGCCGCATCCGAGTGCAGCGCTGGCACCTGCACCCTCGCGTGCGACCCGGGCTTCGCGGACTGCGACGGGGACGCCGCCACGGGGTGCGAGGCGCTGCTCTCGGCCGCGGCCACCTGCGGCGCCTGTGCGACGGCCTGCGCCGCCCCGGCGCCGCTCTGCCAGGGCAACGCCGCCTCGGGGTACTCCTGCGTATCGTCCTGCGACGCTGGGTTCACCGAGTGCGGCTCGGTCTGCACCGACGTGCAAACCGACGCACAAAACTGCGGCACCTGCGGAAACGTCTGCGCTGTCGGCGTTCGCGCCGCCGCGACCTGCGAGGCCGGCGCGTGCGGGATGGCGTGTGACCCCGGCTTCGGCGACTGCGATGGCGTCCCCGACACCGGGTGCGAGACTTCGCTGACCGAGGTCGCTCACTGCGGCGCCTGCGGGGTGGTCTGCGAAATCCCGAGCGGCATCGAGTCCTGCGCGACGGGCACCTGCACGCTCGCTGGCTGTGATTTCGGATTCGGCGATTGCGACGCCGACACCACCAATGGCTGCGAGACCGACGTCACCTCGTCGACCGCGGACTGCGGCACCTGCGGCACGGTGTGCTCGGCCGCACCGAACAGCGCCCCCCTCTGCACGATGGGCGGCTGCGCCCTGTCGTGCGACCCCGGGTTCGGCGACTGCGATGGCGCCCGGATGAACGGCTGCGAGAGCCCCTTCTCAGACGCCGCGACCTGTGGCAGCTGCGGCATCTCGTGCCTCGAGCCCACGCCCATCTGCAACGGGTCGACAGCCTCCGGGTTCACTTGCGTCGAGACCTGCACCGCACCGAGCGTCGTCTGCGGCACGGCTTGCACCAGCACCGAGACCGACGCCCTCAACTGCGGGGCCTGCGGGACGACGTGCCCCGCGGCACCCCAGGCGAGCCCAACCTGCGCCGGCAGCGCGTGCGGCATCGCCTGCGACCCGGGGTTCGACGACTGCAATGCGTCGACGGCCGACGGGTGCGAGGGCGACTTGGCGACGGCGGCCGACTGCGGAGCCTGCGGAGCGACCTGCGCACCGACCCACGCGACCGGGGCCTGCGGCGCCGGCACCTGCGCCGTCGCGTCTTGCGATGCCGATTGGCTCGATTGCGACGGAGACCCCGCAAACGGCTGCGAGACGTCGCGGTCGAGCATGGACGACTGTGGAGCCTGCGGCGCGGTCTGCCCGACGAGGACCGCCCACACGACGTCCGTGTCCTGCACGGCGGGCACGTGCAGCCTCGTCTGCTCCGACAGCTACGGCAACTGCAACGGTGACCCCCTCGATGGATGCGAGGTGCGGCTTCGGTCCGTGACCGACTGTGGCTCCTGCGGGAACGCATGCCTTTTGGCCAACGCGACCCCGAAGTGCAGCAGCCGCGGGACCTGCGAGGTCGTCTCCTGTGACCCCGGCTTCGACGACTGCGACGGAAGCCCGACCAACGGGTGCGAGGCCGACCTCGACCGGTCTCAGATCGATTGCGGCGTCTGCGGCAACGATTGCGGAGGAGGGATGCAATGCTGCAGCGGCGTGTGTACTTCACCACCATGCCTCTGAATCACACACTGAACCGAGGCGTTTCGCCATGACCCGATTGCGCTACCTCGACAAAGCCCGAGTGAAGAACCTCATGACGTCGGACGTCGTGACTCTGTCCCAGGGCCAGAGCGTGCCCCTCGCCGAGGCGGTGATGAAGCTCAAACGGGTCCGGCATCTGCCGGTGGTGGACCCCGAAGGTGCCCTCGTCGGCCTGGTCACCCACCGCGATCTCTTGCGGGCGAAGCTCAGCAACCTGACCGGTCTCACGGAAGACGAGCGCACGACCCAGGAGCTCACCATCCCGGTCTCTTCGATCATGCAGACCGACGTCTGGACCATCTCGCCAGACACCGTCGCGAGGAAAGCCGCCAACATGCTGCGGGACCATTCCTACGGCTGCTTGCCGGTGGTCGACGACGGCTTGCTGGTGGGCATCCTCACCGAAGCCGACTTCGTCGAGGCGGTCGTAGCCGGCGAGAGAGACGTGGAGCTTCCGGCACCGACGGTGTCCGACGCCATGACGCCCAACCCGCTCACCATGTCCCTGCCCGCGACCATCGGCGACGCGCGTGCTCTGATGGAGAAGCACGGCATCCGGCACCTTCCCCTCTCCCGGGACGGCGAGCTGGTGGGCCTGGTCTCCGACCGGGACCTTCACATCGCCGATGCGATCGCCGGTGGCGCCGAAAACATCACCCTCGGCCTCGTCGGCAGCGACCCGCCCTACGTCGTCGACGCCGAGGCGCCCTTCCACGCGGTCTTGAACGAGATGTCCGACGGCCGACGGGGTTCGGCGATGGTCGTCGAGGACGGCAAGCTGGTCGGTATCGTGACCACCATCGACGCCTGCCGGTACCTCGCCGAGTGGCTGCGCGCGAACTACCAAGAGGATTGACCGGTGCGCGGGGGGCTCGTGTCTTGGATCGCGTTCATTGGCCTGCTCGGCGGACTCTTCTGTGGATGCAGCGGCGGCGGGGACTCCGCCGTCGGCGCCACGGAAACGCCCGGCTCGGCCTCGCGGGAGGCTCGGGCAGAGAGCGCGGAGCCCACAGCCGCGCCCGAAGATCCGCCGTCTGAAGCGCCTGCTCGCCCAGAACCACCCGCAGAGCCACCCGCTCCGTTGGCGCGGGCCCGAGTGTTGCTCATCGTCCTCGGAGATTACCCACGCGACACCCTCGACGCTGTCGAGACCGCGCTGCGCACCGAACTCGAGGTCGACGTCGAGCGTATCGAAGACGTCCCGCTACCCCGCGAGGCGTACTACCCGCCGCGGCGCCGGTACCGCGCCGACCGCCTGCTGACCTTCCTCAACGGCCACCTCGAAGGCGAACCTCGAACGACCCGGGTCCTCGGTCTCACCGCCGTCGACATCTCCACCACCAAGGGCCGACACCGAGACTGGGGCGTCTTCGGCCTCGGCGAGCTCGGCGGCCGGTCCTGCGTCATCTCGAGCTATCGGCTCTCGGAGCGCGGCCGGCGAAGCGATGAGCTCGTGACCTTCCGCGTCGCGACCACCGCGGTACACGAGGTGGGCCATACCCTCGGCCTCGAACACTGCACCGACCCCTTGGGCGTCATGCGCGACGCCGAGGGCAGCATCCGCACCGTCGATACGAGCGACGGCCGCCTCGGCGAATACTGCCGGAGGCGGATCGAAGAGACGGCGCCGCGGGTCTTGCCGTATCGCGACGCAGCGAACGCGCCTTAGTCCGTGCACTCGGCTCAGTTCCAGAGACGTGCGGCAGCGACCAGTTCCGAGCGCAGAGCCCGTTCGCCTGATACCTTTCCTTCGTGAATAGAGCTTGCGTGAATAGAGTTTCGTGGTGCTTGGCCCTGGGTATGCTCGTCGCGGCGAGCGCTTCTTGCGCCGAAGGCGGCGACGAGCCGGTGACGGCGGCCCCGATTCGGGTAGACCTGCGCAGCGACTACGTCGCCGGGGTCGAGTTCACGACGATCCGCGCGACCGCAGAGGGCAGCAGCCCGATCGAGCGCAGCGTGTCGTTTGGCGAGACCTTCGCTGATTGGACCCGGGTGGCGTCCTTCGAGAGCGCCCTCGGCGCCGTACGCGTCGAGCTCATCGACGCTGCCGGTGGTGTCGTCGCCGCGCGGGAGGCGGCACCGGCCACCGGTCGCACCTCGGTTCGCATCGCGATCCTCCGGTGCGAAGCGTGCGCCTGCACGTCTCCCGAAGACTGCCCGGTGCTGCCCACGTGCACGGCGGCAACCTGCGACCTCGGCGCGTGTTTCTACGAGGCGGACCACGGCATGTGCCCCAGCGGAGTCTGTGACCCCTCGGAAGGGTGCTCGGCCACCATCCCCGACGGGGACAGCGACGGGGTCCCCGCGACCGAAGACTGCGATGATGGAGACCCGGCGGTCGGCCGGGACGCGACGCGCGGCTGCGAAGACGCGTGCGGCACGGGCACCGAGATGTGCGCCTCGGGCGCCTGGAGCGCCTGCGAAGTGACCTGTACCTGCGAGCCAGGAACGGTGGTCACGGAGACCTGCGGGAACTGCGGCACCCAGGTCAATACCTGCGGGACCGACGGGACGTTCACGATGGGAGGATGCGTCGGCGAGGGCACCTGCGCAGCGGGCGAGATCGAACAGGGTGGCGCCTGCGGGCAATGCGGCACGCTGCAGCGCACGTGCGGTGCCTCCTGCGGATGGTCGGACTTCGAGTGTGTAGAGCCATCCGCAGGGTGCTGGCTCTGGAATTGGTCCGCCGGGTCCGGATGGACCGCGTTCGTTCGCCCAGTCGCCAGCACCGCCGATGCACCGACCGAGGCCGTCGTGGCCGCCTTCGACGTCGAGGCCGCTGGAGAAGCGTACTTGCTGACGGCGGCTCGATACCACGTGATGCGAATCCGCGACCGCACCTGGATCACCTCGGGGACTCTGGCGAGCCTCTTCCCCGACTTGACCGGCGTACCGCATGCAGCCGGGTCGATCCCGGCGGATCACCCGATGCCAACCACGGACGGGACCGAGGGCCTTCAGGTCCACACCAGCACCAACCTCACCTTCGTGTACTCGAACGTGGCCGGCACCCGTACCTGGACATCGTCACGGGAACCCGTTCCGTGCTGTGGGCCCGCCTGGACCGGCCCGGACGCACCCGCCTTCCTCAACGTGCGCGCGGCCTGGCTCGACGCCAATAACCAACACGGCTGGTTCGATGCCGACCCGGCGACGCTCTGCATGGGCGCCGAGGGCCGGGTCTACGACATCCCCTACTTCTCCCTCCTCGAGGGAGCCGATGCCCACCTGCTCGAGGCCGGCGTATGCTTCGCCTTTGCCCCCCAGCGCACGGCCGCGACCTTCGGCCCCTTCGCCGACGCCGGCGGCCCCGGCGTGAACGACATCACAGCCGCGTTCTATCGCGAAACCGATCAGGAACTCTGGGTGCTCACACCCTGACTCTTCAACGCGTGAGCAAGACCGGGCAGGGGGCGTGATGCACGACCGCCTGACTGACGCTGCCGAGGATCAGCTCCCGCACTTCGCTCCGCCCGCGGCTTCCCATCACGACCAAGTCGTGACCCTGCTCCTTGGCGTAGGCACAGATCTCGATCGCCGGATGCCCGATGGCGACGTACTCGGCGATGGCGACCTCACCGTCCCCGACGGCGGCGCTGATCGCCGAAAGCGCTCCCTCGAAGCTCCCGCCGGCGACCTGTTCCTTCACCTTCGCGAGACTGCTCACCGCCTCGAGGCCCATCAGAGCAGCCGTCGGAGCGTCGTAGATATAGACGAGCTCGAGGGTCGCCCGGGCGTCCTTCGCCAAACCCGCGGCAAACGCGGCTGCGGCGTTGGCCCCCTTCGAACCGTCGACCGGTACTAGAATGCGTTTCATCGTCGCGCCTCCTGCGATAGAAGTACGCGCGCCTCGGTCGGGGACAAGGGCGGTCAGCCCGAGGCGAGCATCGCCGCCCCGGCGAGGTCGATGCCCGTCACGATGCCGACCAGCATCGGAGCCCCCTCGGCCGAAGCGTGGTCACCGGTGACCAGCACATGGGGCAGGCCCTTCGAGATGGCCCGGTCGGCGGCGACGTAGGCGGGGGTCGCCGCGGGCAGGGTCGGGCTGCGCTGGCCGAGGACCTGCTTGATGGGCGCCTGAAGGTCCTTGCCGGCGTCGAGCACATCCCTCTTGGTGAAGACCCCCACCGGGACCCCTGCTTCCATCACGGCAAGGCCATTGACGCCGCGGCGGGCGAGGACTTCGCTGGCCTCTTCGACCGTACTGTCGACGTTCACCCAATAGACGGGCCGGGTCATCAGGGCCGAGAGCGGCGTTGCGACCGCGGCGTCGACGAGGGCGCGCATCACCTCGAGCACGCCAAAGACCCCGATGACGCGCTGATCTGCTTCGACGAGCAGATGGTGAATGTGCTGGTCCACCATCATCGACGCGGCCTCACCGACGCTCGTCGAGGGAGCGACAACGACCGGACTCCGGGTCATGACCGATGAGACCTGGGCCGACCCAGGAAAGCTCGATACGGGTGCTCCCGGCGGAACCGAATGGCGGGACGCATGAAAGAGGTCAGTGCGACTCAGGACGCCGCTGATGCGGCCGTGCTGGTTCACGACCGGCAGCACCTCTGCGGTCGTCTGGTCTAGGCGCTCCCGGCCGTGGTCGAGGGTCGCGTGCTCACCGACCGGCTGAACGGCGATGACGTACTCTGCTATTGGAATCCGGAGCACAACTATGAATTATGCACCTCGTCTCGGGACGCAAGGGAGCGCGCGCTACCTGAAGGAGCCGGTGAGCGTGAGGGCGTCAGTCGGCACCAGAGGCCGCGGCACGGCGATGGAGGCGCGGTCCTCGCCGCCCTCCCAGCGGGGTGCACCGGCCGGCCAGGCGGCGACGATCTTCCAGGCGAATTTCGTGCCGAGGGGAAGCGCGACGGGCTCGCGGCTCTCCCAGAGCGGATAGCGGTCGCCGTCGGTGCCGAGCTCGATGCCGCCATGGCCAAAGCCCCACTCGCCGAGGACGGCGTGATCACCACGAATGAAAGCGGACTCTCCGTACTGCGTCTCGACTTCGACCGAAAACGAGACGGGCTGAGTCGGCCACCCGGGCATCGTGGTGATGGCCTGGCGTACCTCGGCGTAGGAGGGTTCACCGGCGTCGGCGCTCTGGCCGGCGTAGCGCGAAAGCACGCGCAGCCATTGGGTGAGGTACCGGCGTCCGGTCCGGCCCCCGTCGAGGGCCGCCGTGTCGATGAAGAGCTGACTCTCGTAGTTTCGCGCGACCCGGGTCGCCGACCCGAGGCCGGAGAAGGTCCAGTTGGCCGCGTCCGTGACGACCCGGGGGCTCGTCAGGCCGAAGATGCCGACCTTGTGATGCATCGCCGTGTATTCGGTCCGGCGGTTCGTCGCTTCGTAGACGTGCACTCCCCGAGCGCGCAGCTCGTCCTCGGTGTCGTCGTTGCGGTAGAGCGGATTGCCGTTGGCGTCGACCCCATCGGACTGCTTGCGGTCGGTGATCACGTAGACCGGCACGCCAGCTCTGACCTTGTCGCCGAGCAGATCGACCAATGACCGAGACGCACCGCGGGCGTGCACGTCACGAAGCGAGAAGACCATCAGGAGGATCAGCTCGTCTTCTTCGGCGATCCACTGGAGCAAGCGCTCTCCGGCCCGGGGGCCGCTCGCCGCCGGCGTGAAGAGCACGTTGACGGCCGCGGCGTCGTCCCAGCGATTGTCGATTCGCTGGTTCCTGAGAATCGACTCGTAGGCATCACGGTATCGCCCGATGAGCTCGGGGTCGCGGATCAGGTGAACCGTCTCTTCGTTGAGCAACGCGTTGTCGCCGGGGTTCATGCTCCCGGTGATCGCTGCCTCGAAGCCCGGGGCGTCGAAGAGGCGCGTCTTGAAGTGCATCAATCCCGAGTGATGAATGCCGACGAGGTCGACGGTGGTGCGGGTCGCGTCGGTCAAGTCGCGGGCGTCGGCCTCGAACTCGAAACCGCGGGCGATCAAGAACTCGTCCGCCTGGTTCCAGGTGCGCGCCGGGTCGAGCTGGGCGTCGTCCATCAGCACCTGCACGTCCGCACCCGCGTCGTGGGCGTCGGCGAGGGCGGCGACGATCTGGGGGTTTCGGAGGTTGTAGACCGCGTACCGAATCCGATAGGGGTTGGCCCCCTCGTCGTAGCGCTCGGGGTCGGCTCTTCGCGCGTCAGTGACCCGTGCGATCAGGGCGAGCTCGGTGGTGGCGACGGGGTCGTCGGGGGCGAAGAGGGCGGCGAAGGGCTCGTCGAAGGAGGCGCCGTCGGGGAGGGGCCCGAAGGCGGGCACCTCGATGCCGTCCGCCTTGCCATCGAGGACGGCCGATGGGCCGTAGACGTCTTCGTCGGGGGCGTCCGGTGTTTCCGAGCAGGCGGCCAGAGGAATGGCCAGGGCCAGCAGGGCGAAGAGGGCGAAGAGGGCGAAGAGGATCGAGCGTGTTTTCAGGGGGGTCCGCATGTACATCTCTCGGTGCCTGCACTCTATCGCATTCGCAATGGGTGTGCCGCCGCCGTCGGTTTGCCCGGGGCGACGGGGGGTTGTACGTCCCTGTCACCCGGGCCCTCCCCTTTCTGCCCGCATCTGCTCATGATCCGGCTCGCATCATCGCTCTTCATCCTGCTTTCCCTGAGTGCGGCGTGCTCGACCGGCCCGGACCGGCCAGCCCCCGACGCCGGGGTCCCCACGGATACGGGCGCCGGAACGGACACGGGAAGTGATCCCGGAGATGCGGGTGATGCGGGTGATGCGGGAGACACCGGAGACCTCGGGGACACCGGGACCACGACGGACGCCGGGTTCCCCCGAGGACCTTGGGGAGCCCTCTCCCTGAACCTGCACTGCCTCGATACGGACGGGACGGCTTTCGCCACCAACGAAGCGCGCTTCGCCGCGATCGCCGACCGCGCCGTTTCCGGGGGAGCGCGGGTGCTGCTGCTTCAGGAGGCCTGTGACGACGGAACGGTCTCTGCGCTCGACGCCCTCGAAGGCGCCCTCGAAGCGGCGAGCGGCCGCGAGTGGCACGGAAGCTTCGCGTTCGCCCACGTCGCGTGGGAGGGCACGCCGCAGGAAGCAGACGAGGGAGTCGCCATCCTGGCCGACGTGACCTTGAACGACACTCGGGTGCTCGAACACGGCGCCTTGGGATCGCTCCGGCGAGTCATGCTCTCAGCAGCCCTCGGCGGTGATCTCACGGGGCTTCGCGTCGGAGCGTTTCACCTGGACCACGCGGACGAGGCAGTTCGACGGCTGCAAGCACGAGAGCTGGCGGTGGCGGGCCTGGTCCACGGGGACTCGGCCAACGTGCTGCTCGGCGGTGACCTCAACGACCGGGAGGGCAGCGCTGCGTACGCGGCCCTCGGCGAAGCGGGATACCTGGACACGAGCTCCGCCCTCCGCAGCACCCGCATCGACCACCTCTTCCTCCATCGGGGAGCGGGCATGGTCGCGACTTCGGCGGAGCTGGTCTTCGACGGAACGGGCGAACGCGTGAGCGACCACCCCGGGGTACTCATCCAATTCGGCGCCGCCACCGGTGCCCCCGTCGAGCTCACCACCTTCGACCTCGAGGTCGACGCCGGGGCCGGCAATGGGCTCTTCGTCCGCGGTGACCAGGCACCGCTCTCCTGGACCGAAGGATGGCCCGCGATCAACGCCGGTCCGAGCCTCTGGCGCTTCCTGAGCACCGAGCTCTCCGGAGCCTTCGAGTACAAGGTGCTGCGCAACGACGCGGACTGGTCGGTCGGTGAGAACTACCGAGGCACCGCAGGGGTCGCGAATCGGGCAACGACCACCGCTTTCGAGTAGTCGAAAACTGCCCAAGAGCAGTCCAAGAGCACTGCTGCTATCTGCACGATGTGTAAGCCAGCCCCCTCGACACGTTGCAGCGGTCTGATAAGTTGAAGATGCGGGTACCCGGGGGGGGCGTCGTCGTTCGACGTGCCGGGGGGGCGGTGCCCGCATATGAACCGTCGGCCACTGCACATCATGTGTGATGGCCGATTTAATTGGCGTCCGTCGAATCGGGGCACCGCGCGTAACCGATTCGCGGGCGCTCGGCGGGGATGACGTGAAACTCCCCGCGGCGGTGGGGCACGGCGACCGCGGGCAATGAGGCCACGGCGGCTTGGGCGCCTCCGAGGCCGCCGAGCAGAGCCGTACACTCGGCGCGGAAGGGCCCTCCGGCAACTCGCGGCGCAGCGGAGAGGTCCTCGTCCCGGGCGAAGCTCCAGCAGCTCACCCCGACGAAGACCCAGCAGCCGGGTCCCCGACCACCGTCGCGGATGCGCTCAGGTTCGGCGACCGCGTAGTCGGGGAACTCCGTTCGCACGCGCTCGTCGGTCATCGCCGGGGGAGCGATGACGATGACGTCGGGGGGCGCCGGGGCGCCGTCGACGGCCGCCCGGTAGTTCGCGCTCTGCACGTCGCCCTCGGCCGCGTCGACGAGCCCAGGCACGGAGCCGAGGCCTACGACGAGGAGCGCGGAGACGGCAAGAAGCCGTGACCGCGGATGATCCCGAGGCACCAGCAGGATGGCCGCCCCGGCGAGGAGGAAGAGGGGAAGGTGCAGGTCCGTCTGGTACCGGAGGGTATCGGTACGACAGGCACGAACCCACAGAGCCGGGCCGTAGAGCGGAGCCCAAGCGAGCAGGCTCGCGAGGACCAACCGCCACCGGCCGCCCCGGACCAGCGCACCCGCTCCGACCACCGCTGCGATGACGGAGACGACCGGCGTGTACATCGTATCGAAAAGGATGTTGGCATCGGTTCGGAACTGACCGAACACCTGCAGGTTCCATGGACGCGGCGACGACGTGGACTCGGCGAGGAGCGGAGCGAGTTCGGTGGCGTGGCCATAGACCGCGAAGGCGGCCCAGAGGATCGGAGCAGCGAACACCCCGGCGGCATCACGGAGTTGGCCTCGGCGCGCAATACCGAGGCCGAGGAAGACCGCACCGGCGATGGGAAAGAAGAGTGTGACGAAGCGGAGTTCGGCGGAGAGGGCGAACGCAAACCCGGCGCCCCACGCCGCGAGGAAACGAACGCGTCGGGAACCGTCACCAAGAGCCCCAATACCGAGGACGAGGCCGATGACCATGAGCAGCATCGCGAGCACGCGCGGGCTCTCCGAGAGAGAGAGGCGCACGTGGGCGGGGTCGAGGGCGAGGCCCGCGGCGGCGATGAGCGCGGCTGCGGGTCGGTCGATGAAGATCCTCTGCGCCAGGAGGTGGAGCCCCAGCACGGTGAGCGCGCCGAGAAATGCGCCGAGGCCGAGCACGAAGTGCGGGTCATCGCCGAGCACGGTCGCGAGGGGACGCACGACCTCGAGGTACGCATCACCGTATTGTCGGGCTT
>Ga0164313_10004952_pt1 | contig 11804 bp, 10 predicted proteins | sample GuaBasSedimGuay4_FD_113735 | JGI IMG/M metagenome (GOLD analysis project Ga0164313, IMG submission 113735) | Subseafloor sediment microbial communities from Guaymas Basin, Gulf of California, Mexico - Guay4, Core 4569-4, 0-3 cm | ecosystem: Environmental > Aquatic > Marine > Hydrothermal vents... | reverse complement strand
TGAAGCGTTCGAAGACCTCGGAAGCGGGCGCGAACCTCAAGTCGATGTTCCAGGGCGCAGCCGCGTACTACGAGGCTGAGAACTGGGGCCAGGGCCTGACCACTGCGGGCGCCACCGCTGCCGCCTCGACGCACTGCACGGTCGACGACGCGAACCAGAGCGGCAATCCGTCCGACGCCAAGCGCACCGTGAACTGGCAGGCTGAGGCCGACGCGGCAGCATTCACCGCTGTCAACTTCGCACCGGCTGACCCGCTTTACTACGACTACAACATGGACGCGACGCCGGACGCCAGCGCCTGCGGAAACGGACCAAGCGACACGACTGTCTACACGTTCCTCGCGGTCGGCGATCTCGATGGCGATGGCACGACGTCGACCTTCCGTCTCGAAGCTGGCACCAACCCGGACAACTCGCTGTATCGCGCGCCGGGCATCAACAGCATCCGACCGCTCGAGTAATCGACCAGGGCTAACAACTGGAAAGGCCGCGACATTTGTCGCGGCTTTTTCCGTTTAAGGGGCACCGTGCGCATTTGCGATATACTGCCGCTGTGCGGGTTCGGATCACTGCCATCGTGGTCATCATTGGAGTCGTGGCTGGGACCAGCTCGCTTCGCGGACGGGCGATGGACCACTACCTCGCGATGCAGGCCTACGAGGACATCTACTACCTGCCGCCGCCCGAGTGGTTGCAGGTGATGAGCCTGGGCCATCGACATGCGCTCGCGGACCTGATTTGGCTTCGCGCCCTCATCTATTTCGGCGAGGAGTTCGAGCACAGGGGCGCCGTCAAGCATGTCTTCAACTACGGCGAATCCATGCTGGCCCTCGACCCCGACTTCCAGCGTGTGTATCGGTGGATCGGCGTGGCAGGTGTCTACACGCCCACGGGCAGCCCGCGTGAGTTCATCGAGCGAGCGATCGCCGTGCTGCGCCGCGGCGTGGAGCGCTTTCCGGATGACGGCGACATGGCGTGGGACGCCGGCGCGACGATCACCTACGAGCTGCTGCCCAACCTGCCTACAGATGACCCGGATCGCGAGCGCCTCCAAGCCGAGGGCAATGACTACATGATGGCAGCGGCTCGCCTCGGCGCGGGTCCGGCATGGCTCGTCCTCACCAACGCAACCTCGCTCCGGAAACTCGGAAAGAGGGATCGCGAGCTCCGACACCTCGAAGAGATGTATGCGGTGATCCGCAACCCGAAGGTGAAGGCGCAAATCGAAATCCGGCTGACCCAGCTTCGCAACCGCGCGTACGCAGAAGCCTTTCGGAGCGCGAACGAGGAGTTCGAGCTACGTCGAGTGGAAGAGTTTCCCTACATGCCGTCGACCCTCTATTTCTTCGTAGCCGACCCGATCGAAAGCATGATCGGCCTCGACGACGCCGGCTAGAGCTCTTGCAGACCTCTTGCCAAACCGATTGGAGCCCCGCACATTCCCGCGGCCTTGCCTCGCGGTCGTCCGAGATTGAGCTTGATCGAAGCGGCGCTCCTGCTGTGCCTCACCGGCATCGTGCTTGCGGTGTTCGTCCCGACGTTTTTAAGCCGAGTCCGCACCAACAAGGTGAATGAGGCTGCGGAGCTTCTCCAGGAGATGAGCGACCGCGCGGCTGCCTACTACGCAACCTCGTGGGACACGGGCAAGCGCTACTGTCTGCCTCCGAGCGCCGGCCCGACGCCTGCGACGCCTACGGTCGAGTTGGCGGAGGTCGATTTCTTCGCGGACGGGCAGTCCGGCCACGCATCTTGGGAAGCGCTCGGCTTCCAGCCCGGCCGGCCGGTTCGCTTCAGTTACAGCTACACGCCTAGTCACGATGGTTGCGAGCTGATCGGCGGCGACGAGTTGGTCTCTGTCACGTTTCGCGCTGAAGGCGATCTCGACGGTGACCTCGTACCGTCGACCTTCGAGCGACGAGCGACGCTCGACGCCGAGGGACTGAAACCGGCCGATGCTTTGCACGTGCACCAACGGACCGAATGATCGCAGCGTTGCGAACCTAGTCTGCTCGTCCGGACGCGATGCGCGCCTCGGCATCGACGAGCGCAGTCACGATCTCCCCTGATGCTCGGCGAAGCGCCGGCGGCGCACGCTCTCCAAAGCGGTCCGGGTGAAGGTCTCGGACCAGCTTGCGAAGCGCGATTCGGGCGTCACGTCCTCCGGCGCCTTCCGGCAAGTCGAGGAGCGCATGTGCAGAGACCTGCTTGCGCATCTGTCGACGCTTTCGAAGCAGTAGCGGATAGGAGCCGCCCGCTTTCGGGGAGGCCGCACCCAACAACTTGAGCATCCACACGAAGCGATATCCTGCGAGGCCGCACCCAGTGAGCGTCAACAGGTCCTCGGCCGGCACGCCTCGCCTCAGCCAGAACAACACAGCCGTCTCCTCGGGTCGTAGCTCCGCGCCACGAAAGAGCGACTCCCCCGCTTCGGTGAGGTGATACGTGGTGTTTCCGAGCCCGGATCGCACGCTTGCCGTATCCACCCCCTTGACCGCGGCCCGCATGGTTTGGAGCGCGACGGTGCGCGCCGGAACCGGCTCGGCTAGCTTCCACCAGGTCGCCGCAGCGGGCGCCTGCACGAGGCGCAGGATGAGCCCTTCCCATGTGCACATCTGCAACACGTTCTCGAACACGTGCCGATGCGAGGTCGCGACACGTCGGTCGATGTTGGCGCCCACGATCTGGCTCGACTCGAGCGAAATCGTCGCACGGCGTCCTTCGCCGTGAACGTGCAACGTGCCGCTAGCGCCCGCTCGGTCGAGACCGATCAGAACGCGGCAAACGGTCGTAGCGCTGGGAAGCGCGCGCATGACCCCCGGATATGCGATTCGCGGAGCGGTGGCTAGTTTTCAGCGTGACGCTGCGTAGCGAGGATCGCCGGGACGCAGAGCGAGGGCATTTCGGATTTGGGCGAACCGCGCGGACACCGACGTCGGTGCGACGCCATACCGCCGAGCGACCTCGGCCTGCGTGCAACCCGGGCGCTGTTCGACGACCGCAATCGCATATTCGAGCGCAGCGGCCAACACCTCGGGCTTGGTGACGCGAAGCTCGCAGTGCGCCTGCATGTCGGACCACAGCTGCGTCGCTCGTTCGATCTCGGCGCGGGAAAACCCTGCTTCGCCCATCTTGAGCTGAACGGTCTCTGCCACGCGGTCCCCCGAAGGTCGGCGGACGGTGGCGATTGCCGCAGGCGCGTCGGTTGCACCGCCCTCAATCCATTCGACGAGCGCGCGATGGTCCGGATTGCACGGGCCCTTCTCTTGCGCGAGCTCGGCGAGTTGACGCGCTAGGTCGACGTCGCCGAGACGCGCAACGCAATGGGCCAGTGAGCCGATGATCTCGTCGTGCTCAGGCTCGAGCTCATACGCACGGCGAAGGTGAGGCTCAGCGCCAACCGGGTCGTCGAGCGCGATATCCATGAGGTGGCCCAGGTTGTGGTGGTACCAAGGCGTCTGCGGAGCGAGAGTCGATGCTTCTCGATACGAACGGACCGCCACTCGGTAGTTGCCGAGAAGCGCGTGGCACAGCCCCATGAGCGCATGAAGAATGTCGTCCTCGGCACAGTGGCCCAACACACGCCGCAGGTGTAACGCTGCCCTCCAAGGGTGGTCTTCGAGGAGAAGCTCAGCTAAGTGGCGGTGCGCAAACAGCGAGGCGTCGCTGCCCTCCTCCGCGACCAACGCCAACTGCGTCAGCAGACCCTCGGCGCGCTCGGACGACGCTTCGAGCGCTTCCTCAGCGCGCTCCCAAAGCTCTTCGACCGTGCTCGCCCGTTGGTCCATTTGTATTCGTATAGTCGCTCAGTTTTTTGAACGCAAGACTCGTCCGTCTGGTGCCCATGCGGAGAACTGCGACGCCGTGTCCCGTGTCGGCACGCGCAGTCGTCCACTCGGACTCCACGAAACTGCACTTGGACCGGGCTTGAGGTATGCTTCGGGCACTTGACCCTCCGCGGGTCGAGGGATAGCGAAAGCATGATGCCTGAAGAATTCGACGAAAAGGGTTCCGGCGACCCCGATCGAGGGGAGCGAGAGCGGCGTTGGTCCGAAGGTGTCTTGCGCGACACGCTTCGAAAAGCCGTCGAGAAAGGCATCGAAGCTGGCGTGGGAACGCTCCGAAGCGCGGACAGCGCGCTTCGCGGGGTCACTCAAGACGGCAAGCTCCCCAAGGAACTGATCGGTTACGTCTTTGCCTCGGTTGACGAAACCAAGAACGCCCTGGTTCGCGTGGTCGCCAAGGAAGTCCGCGACTTCCTCGAGGCAACTGATATTGCGGGCGAATTCTACAAAGCTCTGACTTCGCTGTCGTTCGAAGTGAAAACAGAGGTGCGTTTCATCCCCAATGATGCGGGCGGGGTTCGACCCCAGGTGAGAGCGCGCGCAGTGAGAAAGACCAAGCGGCGCAAAGGCGTAGTCGAGACCGAACAGATCATCCCGCCGGACGATACGGGCGAGACCTGAGCGCTATGACCTCACCCGGCAAAGTGTACCTGGTGGGTGCCGGCCCGGGCGATCCAGAGCTGATCACAGCGCGCGGGCTCCGGCGCTTACGCGAGGCGGACGTCGTTTTGTACGACGCGCTCGTCCATCCCGATCAATTGAGCGCGGCAAGGCCCGACGCAGAGCTCGTGTTCGTGGGCAAGCGCGCGGGCCGAGCCAGCGAGCGGCAGACCGAGATCAACCGCCAGCTCGCTCAGGCAGCGCGCGCGGGCAAGACCGTCGTACGGCTCAAGGGAGGCGATCCTTACCTCTTTGGTCGCGGCTCCGAAGAAGCCGAGCTCCTAGCCTCCGAAGGGATCCCGTTCGAGGTGGTCCCCGGTGTGCCCTCTCCGCTTGCCGCCACCGCGTACGCGGGCCTGTCACTGACGCATCGCGAGCTCGCGTCGAGCGTCGCGTACGTCACAGCGACGGAGTCCGTCGAGAAGGACCGCACCGGCCACGACTGGTCGAAGCTCGCCACCGCCACACAGACGCTGGTCATCTTCATGGGGATGCGCAAGCTCGACTCGCTCATGAAGCTCCTGATCGAGCACGGGCGACCTGCCGACACGCCCGTGGCTGTCGTCCAGTGGGCGTCGCTGCCGAAGCAGCGCACGGTCACAGGGACGCTCTCCGACATCCACCAGCGGGCGTCGGAAGCAGGGCTCGGTTTGCCCGCGCTCACGATCGTCGGCGACGTCGTGCGTTTGCGCGACCACCTGCGTTGGTTCGACACCAAGCCCCTCTTCGGGAAGCGCATTCTCGTGACGCGCGCGGCTCACCAATCTGGGTCGCTTGCCGCGCTGCTTCGCGACGAAGGCGCGCAGCCGATCTTGGCGCCGACCATCCGCATCGCGCCACCACTGGATTCCGGGCCGCTACGCGACGCGGTCACCCATCTGGATTGCTACGACTGGATTCTTTTCACGAGTGGCAATTCCGTCGACGCAGTCTTCTCCTCGATCAGCGACGCCGGTCTCGACGTGAGGGCTTTGGCCGGAACGAAGGTGTGCGCCATTGGCGTCAAGACGCAACAAGCCCTGAGGTCGCGCGGTATTCAAGCGGACCTGGTACCCGATGACGCCCGCGCCGAGGGGGTGGTCGCGGCGATGGTGCCGCTCCTCGCGGAGCGAACTCGCATCCTCCTCCCACGCGCTGAAGTAGCACGCGAAATTCTGCCCGAGTCTCTTCGTGCAGCGGGAGCGGAGGTCGATGTCGTCCCTGCCTATCAGAACCTTCCACCCGAGCACCAGGAGGCCGAACGCATCCGGAGCCTCGTCGACCCGGCCGAATGCGAGGCCATTCTGTTCACATCCTCTTCGACGGTGCAGAACTTGGTCGACGTGCTGGGCCAGGACGGCGCCGACCGCCTGAACGCGTTGGACCTCTTTTCCATTGGCCCCATCACGACCCATACGGCCGAACGCCTAGGCCTTCGCGTCGCAGCCACATCGCCCGAGCAGGCGATCGAATCCCTGGTCGCGACGGTACGTGCGTACTATGCCCCCCCGGGAGATGCCGATGCGTAGGTTTTCATGGTTGTGTGCCCTCTCGCTCCTTGGCCTCCTCGGCACAGCTTGCGGCGATCCCTGCGGCGACCCGGAGGACCGGCTGGTGCCTCTGAGCGAGCTTCCATGCAACATGACGAACGCCGAGGGCGTGTGGGAGTCGCACCCGTTCCCGCCGCTGGTGACCGAAGCCTGCAACTGGCTCGAGTTCCGAGGCTGCAGCACCTACGAAATCGAGCACCCGCTCGGCAGGATCCCGAGCGACATCATTGGGTATATCTCGTTCGAACAGGACGGCCGCCTCTCCACGCTGGGCTCGGGCAATAGCTTCGTCATTGAGGAAGCCGGCGACTCGACGGTGATCATCCGGAACACCCAGAACCAGTTGTTCTACCTCAGGCTCGTGCTCCAGTGACCCCCTAGCGGATCGCGGCGGCCGGCCTTAGGTTCCGTAGATGCCAGGTTCACACCGGGCTGGGCGGGGTCACGGAAAGCGCTAGAATAGACTATGGCCGAGAGGTTCGAGAACGATGCCGGGACCACCACTGAGGTCAAACCGGAGAAAAAGCTCAAACGTCCACGGCTCTACCGGGTTCTCCTGCACAATGATGATTACACTACCAGGGAGTTTGTCGTTCAGGTTTTACACACCGTCTTTCACCGGGGCGAGCAAGATGCCATCCGCATCATGCTCCACGTTCACCACAACGGCGTGGGCGTTGCCGGGGTGTTCACCCGTGAGGTCGCAGAAACCAAGGTGCAACGGGTCGAACACCTGGCGCGAGAGCATGAGTTCCCGCTCCGTCTGACGATGGAGCCCGAAGAGGAGGAAGACGCGTAAACATGGCCGGTCCTGTCATCCATAAAGAGCTCCAGGCGACCCTCCGCAAGGCATTCGACCAGGCGGAGTTGATGCGGCACGAATACGTGACGCTCGAGCACCTGCTCCTGGCCCTCATCGAAGACCCGAATGCCGCAAAGGCGCTACGGGTGTGTGGCGCCGACCTTCGCCGCCTGAGAAAGCAGCTCGAAGACTTCATGCGGGACCGCCTGTCACGCGTGCCTGAGGACGTCACCATCGAGCCCCGTCAAACGCTGGCGGTCGAGCGGGTCCTTCAGCGCGCCGCCATTCATGCGATTTCATCCGAGATGAAGACCATCGACGGCAGCAACGTGCTCGTGCAGGTCCTCAAAGAAGAGGAATCGTACGCAGCGTTCGTGCTCCAAGAAGAGGGCGTGGGGCCATTCGATCTCAAGCGCTACATTTCACACGGGGTCGGAACCGACATCGTCCCTGGCGAAAGCGACGCCTACACCGAGACGGACTTCGACGAAGAGCAGGACGAATCGTCCGCAGGGCGTGACCCGCTCGAAGCGTTCGCGACCGATCTAATTGCCGAGGCGGCCGAGGGGCGCATCGACCCGTTGATCGGCCGCGACGAAGAACTCGACCGCACCATTCAGGTCTTGTGCCGCCGGCGCAAGAACAACCCCGTCTTCGTCGGCGAGCCGGGCGTGGGCAAGACGGCCATCGCCGAAGGGCTCGCGCGCCGGGTCCACGAGGGGCGCGTCCCAAAGGTACTCGAAGGCGCCCAGATCTACTCGCTCGACATGGGCGCCCTACTCGCGGGGACCAAATTCCGCGGACAATTCGAGGAACGCCTCAAGGCGATCATGAAGCGCCTCCAGGAGCTGGACAATGCAGTCCTGTTCATCGATGAGATCCACACGATCGTTGGCGCCGGCGCTACGACGGGAAGCTCGATGGATGCGTCGAATATCCTCAAGCCTGCGCTGGCTTCCGGCAAGCTCCGCTGCCTCGGGTCGACGACCTACACCGACTTCAAGCACCTCGATCGCGACCGGGCCCTGGCCCGCCGGTTCCAGAAGATCGAGATCCACGAGCCTACCGTCGAAGACACCATCGAGATCCTCAAAGGCCTCCGGCCGTACTACGAGGAACACCACGACGTGAAGTACGACGACGAGGCACTCGAGGCGGCTGCACATCTCGCACAGAAGCACATTCTCGAACGGTTCTTACCGGACAAGGCGATCGACGTGATTGACGAGGCTGGCTCGCTCGAGCGCATGCGTCCCGAGGGCGAGCGCACCCATCAGATCACCGTCAAGGAAATCGAACGGGTCGTCAGCAAGATGGCGCGGGTTCCGGTCGAGTCCGTGAGCGCCAAGGAGCGCGACCAGCTCAAGGAGCTCGGCCCCGAGCTTCGCAAGGTCATCTTCGGCCAGGACGCCGCGATTGAAAAAGTCGTGAGCGCGATCACGCTGGCGCGGGCCGGGCTACGCGCCGATCACAAGCCAATCGGCTCTTTCTTGTTTGCTGGGCCCACCGGCGTCGGCAAGACGGAGCTAGCTCGACAGCTCGCCCGCGTGATGGGCGTCGAGCTCCTGCGATTCGACATGAGCGAGTACGGCGAGCGCCATTCGGTGTCGCGGTTGATCGGCGCCCCTCCGGGGTATGTCGGCTTCGACCAGGGCGGCCTGCTCACGGACGCAGTCCGCAAGCACCCGCACGCGGTGGTGATTCTCGACGAGATCGAAAAAGCCCATGGAGATCTCTTCAATATCCTCTTGCAGGTGATGGACCATGCCAAGCTCACCGACAACAATGGGCGCGAAGCCGACTTCCGCAACATCGTGCTCGTCATGACGACCAACGCGGGCGCATTCGAGGCGACCGAGAAAGTCGTCGGCTTTGGCGGCGGCGACGAGCCCGCGGACTTCGCAACGGGTCGCACGCGACAGGCGATCGAGCGCATCTTCACTCCGGAGTTCCGAAACCGTCTCGACGCGTCCGTGTACTTCAGCGGGCTCGGCAAGGGGGTGATCCGCATGGTGGTCGACAAGGAAGTCGCCTTGCTCAGCGAGATGCTCGCCGAGAAGCAAGTCCGCCTGCAGCTCAGCGACGCGGCGTGCGATTGGCTGGCCAAGCACGGCTACGATCCGCAGATGGGCGCGCGGCCGATGGCGCGCCTGGTCGAGCAAAAGCTCAAGAAACCGCTCGCCGAGGCGATGGTCTTTGGCAGCCTGGCAGAAGGCGGGACAGCGCTGGCCGACGTCGATGACGGCGACATCGTTCTGACCTTCCACGAGACCAACGGCCCCCCGGCCGAGGCCTGAGAGCCGAGTATCGCCACCCTGGCCTGCGTTGCGCTAGCCTACAGCGTTCCCTGATGCCTGTGTACCTACTCGACGAGGAGCATTCGTTCCCAGCTCCCGAAGATGCCAACGAGGAAGGCATCGTCGCCGTCGGCGGCGACGTATCGCCCGAACGACTTCTCGTCGCATACCGCAACGGGATCTTCCCGTGGCCTGCTCGAGGATATCCGCTGCTCTGGTTCTCCCCGGATCCGCGGTTCGCGCTGACGCCTTCGCGTGCTCACGTGTCGCGCTCGTTGCGAAAAGTGATCCGCAAGGAGCAGCTTCGTGTGACGGCGGACACCGCCTTCGATGATGTGATCACCGCATGCGCCGCCGTGCCTCGCCCGCACCAACATGGAACTTGGATTACGCGCGAGCTTCAGGATGGTTATCGCGGCCTGCACGAGCTGGGATATGCACACAGCATCGAAGCGTGGCGCGACGATGAGCTGGTCGGCGGCCTCTACGGCGTGGCGCTCGGGGGGACTTTCGCCGGAGAGTCGATGTTCGCCTCGGAACCCGACGCGTCGAAGGTCGCGTTCACCACCTTGCTCGGGCATCTGGCGATGTGGGGGTTCCGAATCGTCGACTGCCAGGTGCACACAGAGCACCTCGCCCGGTTCGGCGCGACGATGTGGCCCCGGCAGCGCTTCCTCTCCGAATGGCGCGCAGCCGTCCGCATGCCCAACGTCATGGCTCCATGGCAGCTAACGCTGTCCCCTCGCGAGGCGCTGACACAGCTACAACCTGGTGTATGATGTAGGGTGAGATGAAGGCGAAGTTATTCTCGATTTGGGTGCTCACGCTGCTGGTTTGCGGGCTCGCGACGACACTCTCCGCCTTCGCCCAGGCCGAGCCCGCGGGCGGAAACGACGCCGGGACCGAGAACGAGACCGGAGGGCACGCTGACGCGGACGCCGGCAGCGAAGAGCCGCCCGTTGAGGCTGCCTCCGACGCCAAGCGCATCGTGCGCATCCGCCAAGTCATCGAGAGCGACAATCAGCATCTGCGCTGGCTTCGAAGCGAGCTGCGGTCCCGGACCGAGTGGCACAAGGGACTGGCGGCGGAAATGGGCGACGTCGCCGAGGAGGGCAACGAGAAAAAGGAACAGCTCGAAGCGCTCGACGCGGATCCAGAGTCAGACCCGGCAGAGGTCAGCGCGCTGCGGGCCGAGCTCCAGGAGCTCGAGGAGGACTACGACCTCTTCGACACGCAGACCGACCTCGCGCTCACGGGCGAGAAGACTGTCCGCGAGCAAATCGAGGCCCTGGAAGAAAAGATCGCGAAGGAGGAACGTGCGCTCGGCGAGTTGACCGGCGAAATCGAAATCGAGCTGCCCGCGGCAGCTGCGCCAATCGCCGAGGCCAAGCCGGCGGAAGCAGGAAAGTCTCCCCCTCTTCCAATACCGCTCCCAGTGCCGATTCCCGCCGCGCAGCCCTCGCGCGAGGAGACGAAGAGCTCGTCCTCGATGACTGCCGCGCAGCTCGAGGCGCACGAGGCGCTCGAGCAAGAAGAGCGGAAAGTCCAGCTCGCGAAGATCGCGCTTTCTGAGTTCGTCGAAAGAAAGCGTGCACTCGAGGAGCAGATCGAGTTCGAGGAAGGGCTCGCGGAGACCCACGTCAAAGAGCTCGACAACTTGAAGCGCGCGCTCGCGGCGTTCGAAGCCCGGCTGCAGAAGTATCGCGAGGCCGACGCGCCAAGCGAGAAGCTCCAGCGGCTGGAGCGCGGGATCCGCCAGATCAGTCGTATCCTCAAGGAATCGCACGACGACGAGGACGCGCGCGCCGCGTATATCAAGTCGCTACACGAGCGGCACGCCCGCCTCGACGAAGAGCAACTGAGTGTCACGGCGGATGTCGATGAACAGGAGCAAGCGGCCGAGAAGGCGCGCCGGCGCATTTTCTGGCTCGAGAGCCCGGTGCACCCCCGGAACGTCGCGCATTGGGCCAAGGACCGCGGTCCGCGCATGCTGCTGGTCATCGTCGCGGCTCTCTTTCTGCTCCTGGTCGTACGGTTTAGCGCGCGGGGAATCTCGCGGGCGCTGGTCGGCAGACGCCGCGGCGCTCGGAGCGTCGGCACGGGACGCGCGGACACCCTGGCCTTCGGCTTCCAAAGCGTGTTTCGCGTCATCATCGTGGCGCTCGCGGTGATGCTCGTGTTGCAGGAGGCCGGCGTCGACATCGCGACGGTGCTCGGCGGAGCGGCGATCCTCGGCGTTGCGCTCGCCTTTGGCGCGCAGGACATGATGAAGGACTACTTTTCGGGCTTCTTGATTCTGCTCGAGGACCAATACCAGCTCGGCGACCTCATCACCGTTAGCGGCATCACGGGAACCGTCGAATCGGTCAACATGCGAGTGACCGTGTTGCGTGATCTCGAAGGCCGCGTGCACTTCGTTCCCAACGGCAGCATCGACCAGGTCACCAACCGAACCTACGGCTGGGGCCGCCCGGTCTTCGAGGTTCCCGTCGGGTACACCGAAGACGTCGATAGAGTGATAGAGACGCTCGTCGACATCGCCAAGGAGCTAAGTCAGGACCCGGACTGGGAGGGCTCGATCATCGGGGACCCGGACATGCTCGGCGTCGACAAGCTCACCGACTACGGAGTGGTCATCAAGTTCATGGTGAAGACCCAGCCCGACAAGCTGTTC
>Ga0164313_10004951_pt1 | contig 11805 bp, 11 predicted proteins | sample GuaBasSedimGuay4_FD_113735 | JGI IMG/M metagenome (GOLD analysis project Ga0164313, IMG submission 113735) | Subseafloor sediment microbial communities from Guaymas Basin, Gulf of California, Mexico - Guay4, Core 4569-4, 0-3 cm | ecosystem: Environmental > Aquatic > Marine > Hydrothermal vents... | reverse complement strand
TTCGTGCTGGTGCTTGATGTAGCCGGTACCGGTGTCTACGAGGGCACTATCGACCGCGTCGGTGGCACTGCCGCGGCCATCTGCGATGGCCTTTCCGATTGTGCGTACACCTTCGGTGGTGCGTTCAACCGTGCTGTCGGCGCGCAGATCCCCGACGGCTATGACCTGCAGATCCAGGGCACCCTTGAGGTAGATGCCTCCGTGCCGACGCGGCCGACCAGCTTCGGAGCGGTCAAGTCGCTCTTCAACAACTAGACCCGCAGCCACGGAGGAAAATTATGAAGAAGTCCCTTCTGATCCTTGCGCTCGCGGGGATGGTTGCCATTGCCGGACCGGCCGCAGCCCAGCAGTGGTTTGATTTCAACGGTCAGGCGCTCGTACCTTCGGTCATCAATGACGACCTGAGTGCATTTCTCCTGGTCAACAACGACGGTGTGATCGCTACGCCGATCCCGCTGGACTTCGACAACTTCGAGTACACGCTCGTGGTCGAGGGTCTGAATCTCGATGCAGATGGTGGACCGGGAGTGGGTCAGAGCTATTCTGGCGGGACGATCACCCTCTATGAGGATGACCAGACCGCGGCCGACTTTACCTCGACGCCTACCTTCACCGATGGCACGGCCATCCTGTCGGGCACCTTCCAGTCGCTGAACCGGCGCATGCTCACCAGCACGCTCGGCAATGCCACCGGAGTGGTCGACTGGACCGGCGGCACTCGCCTGGCCGAGATCGCCCCGGAAGACCAGACCGACTGGACCTTCGTCGTCTCGATCAGCAACCGGAGCACGGTCACCGAGCCCGGCTTCGACGAGAACTGGAACGGCAAGGTCGAGCCTGTCGAGCCTGTCGTCCCGAACGAGGACAGCAGCATGAGCGAGCTGAAGTCCAGGCACCAGTAGATCTGGAGCCGCACGACTGACTGTTTACGGGGTTCCACGAAGGCCACCGTTCTAACGAACGGTGGCCTTTCCCGTACCCGCGATTCCCGTGCCTGTGATCAGGCCGGGCTGCGACGCCGCTTGGCCCGCGTGCTGAGCAGGACCCCGGCAAAGACCAGCAGTGCGGCCGGCACCAGGCGCCAGCTGACCGGGTCGTCGAGAAGCAGCGCGGAGAGCGGCGCGGCCAGCAGGAACTGCAAGTAGATGAACAGTGCCACCTGCGAGCTGTCGGTGCGCGCCAGCGCCCAGTTGTTCAGGAGATAGGTGCCCGCTGTGGGCCCGATCACAATCGCCAGACCCACCCACCAGATCGAGTTCGGTACTGCAGCCCAGTCCAGCTGCGCCAGCGACGACGCGCCGTAGATGCCGACGGGGATGGACCCGATCAGGAACATCATCGGTGTGACCACGGCCGGGCTCAGGCGACCCATGATTCGGCGCGACAGCACCAGATAGAGTGAGAAGCTCGTGGCGTTGATCAGGCACATTACGTCGCCGGTGAGTGTGGTCGACGACAGGTCAAAGCCGCTCGTGCCCAGCAGCCAGATCACGCCCGACAGTGACAGGCCGAGGGCAACCAGCTTGCGCCAGCCGAGGTCCTCACGCCCGAGTGCGACCGCGAGCAGCAGTGTGCTCACCGGGATCGAGGTGTTGATCAGAGCGCTGTGTGAGGGCCAGGTACGCGAGAGCCCTTCAATGAACAAGACCTGGTTGAGCACCACGCCAAAGAGCGCAAGCAGCGCGACATGCAGCCAGGTGCCGATGTCGCGTGGCCACTGCCGCCAGTGCCGCCATGTCACCGCGATCAGCAGCAGCGCCGTGCCACCGACGCGCAGCGCCACCCAGGCCGGTGCAGGCATGGTCTGCAGCACCCACTTCGCGGCCACGTAGTGCAACGCGAAAAGGATCTGGACCAGGAGCAGGGCGAGGTAGACGGTGGGCAGGCGCATGGGGGGCAGTCTAGTTCTGATTGCCCGGCCCGGCGATGTTGGCGATCCGGCCTTACGCGGGTATCGCGCGGGCCTTGCGCCGGCGATGGCGGTGGTCGATGTGGCGCCGCCTGTTGTTACAAATGCGAGCATGGGGTGAGAGATGCGTGTCGTGTTGAGCATCGGTGGCAGTGACAGCGGCGGTGGCGCAGGTATTCAGGCCGACTTGAAGACCATGTCCGCACTCGGCGTATATGGCGCCACGGTCATCACCGCCGTTACCGTGCAGGACACATCCGGCGTGCACGAGGTACACGCGCTGGCACCGGAACTGGTGCGTGCGCAAATCGAGACTGCAGCCAATGACTATACGCTGGCCGCGACGAAGATCGGGATGCTGGCCAATGCATCGATCATCGGGGCTGTGGCTTCCGCGCTCGCGCAAGGCTCACACGGCAAGGTCGTGCTCGATCCTGTGTGCGCGTCTACCAGTGGTGAACTGTTGCTGGATCCCGATGCACTGGAGTTGTTGCGCGTGGAGCTGCTGCCACATGTCGACGTGTTGACTCCCAATCTTCCGGAGGCGGCGCTGATCCTTGGCCGTGAGAATCTCGGTCAGAGCGACGCCGAGTTGGCGGAGGCTGCGCGTGAGATTCTCGGCATGGGGTGTGGTGCGGTGTTGCTCAAGGGTGGGCACCGCGAAGGCGATCCAGATGATGTCTTCGTGGATGCCGATGGTGTGGTGATCCTGGAGGGGGAGCGTATCCCTGATGTGTCCGTGCACGGGACTGGTTGTACGATGGCATCGGCGGTGGCTTCGTTCCTGGCGCGTGGACGTGGGGAGCGTGAGGCGGTGGCCGGGGCGAAGGAGTTTGTGCGGCGGGGGATTGAAGAGCGAGTGGGGCTGGGGAGGGGGCAGGCCAATCTGCATTGGTTCTGGGAGTACTACGGGAAGGAGGGGTTGCCGTAGTGGAAGTGACTATATCCCGTGCCACGCTATAATACTTCCCCAAAATCCACGAATCAACCTCGTCCAATAGTACAGTTGCACTACATAGATCCCCCCAAAGCCGGATTTTCAGCACGCGCAATCCAGACTAGGGTCCCCTCAAGCGAGGCGTTTCTCGTAGAGACATCTTTGCGCAACGCCGGTCGGCTCCCAATAGCCGGGGAGACGTCTCGCACATCAGTAAGAGCCCCGTCGAGACCGTGCGACGGGGCTCTTTCCTTTTCGGCGACCCCCTGCCGCCGTATCAGCCGCTTCGGTGCGCTGCCCAATCCCTGCTATCATTGAACTTCGCCTGATTTGAGAACTCCTGCTGCAGGTCCTACAGTCCGTGGCCAAGGATCCGGGTTCCCTCAAGAGCAACGGTGCGCCGCTGGTCGCTAGCGGCACATCGCCCCTGAATGGGGGACGTTTCGCGGTCGCCGCCTTCCTGGCGCGCAACGTTGCGGTGGTTTCGGTCCTGCTTCTGGGACTGTTGGCCACCTCCGTGGTCTATCTGGTGGCCAGCCACGCGGTCGAGCACGACAGGCAGACTGAATTCGAGTCACTCGCCAATTACCGCATCAATACTTTTCGCTCGAGCGTGAGAGCCCAACTCGGCGATGTTCATTCGCTCAAGGCCCTGTTTGGCGTCGCTCCTGATGTGGGGCGGGCCGAGTTCGCTCGCTTTGCTGCCGAATTGATGAGCAACAGCGAGTCGATGCAGACCCTGGAGTGGGTACCGCGGGTCGAACACGAATCGCGCCAGGCCTGGGAGGAGCGGGCGCGGCGCGAGGGGCTTGCGGACTTCATCATTCGGGAGCGAGGGCTGTCCGGAGGGCTGCGCCCGGCCACGACGCGGCCCGAGTATTTTCCCGTGTACTATGTCGAGCCGGTTGCCGGAAATGAACCGGCCATCGGTTTCGATCTCGCATCGAACCCGGTGCGGCGGGCGGCTATCGAACGGGCGCGAGAGACGCGCCTGCCCAGCTCGACGGGCCGTGTGACCCTGGTCCAGGAGACTGACTCCCAGTTCGGGGCGTTGCTCTTCTTTCCGGTGTTCGACCGCGACGGGCAGCTCAAGGGCTTCGTTTTGGGCGTGTTGCGGGCAGGTTCGCTGCTGCAGGGGGCACTGGCCCATCTGCGTGAGCGCCGGCTCGAGGTCACGCTTTTTGATGCGACGGCTCCGGAAGACTCATCGTTCCTGGCCCGCTTCAGTGACGGCGTGCTTGAGGCGACGCGAGGGAATGAACCGCTTCAGGCCGGGCCCGGCAAGTTCGTGAGTGCGGGGCTGATCCATGTGGCAGATCGTGAGTGGATCATCCAGTGCCGTCCGGTGCCGGGTTCGAGCTTTGCGAAGGAATCGATGGCGCCGCTCCTGGCCCTTCTGGTGGGCTTGATCGTTACCGCCTTGTTGTCCGGCTTCCTTGCTTACCGCTCGATCGGTGATGCCCGGGCGAGGCACTACGAAGCACAGCTCACGCACCTGTCACGTGTAGCAACGACTGGCGAACTGGCGGCTTCCCTGGCCCACGAACTCACCCAGCCGCTCTGCGCGATCGTGCTGAACGCGCAGTCGGCCCGCCGCCTGGCCGGTGATGACCCGGGCAGCGCTTCGGGGCCCGTACAGGACGCGCTCGACCGGATCGTTGCCGATGGTGAACGCGCCGGGAAGACAATCGGGAACATCCGCGCCTTTCTGAGTCGCGGCACGGGGGAACGCCGTGCGGTCGCCATCGAGTCGATCGTCCGCGAAGCGGTGGCCATGGTGGAGGCTGGTGCGCGTTCCGTACGGTCGATCGGGCTTCAGGTAGATCCGGCCTTGCCTCGAGTCTTCGCCGACCCCGTGCAGATCCAGCAGGTGCTCGTGAACCTGGCTTTGAACGGGATCGAATCGATGGAGGCCGCGGGTCAATCACACCGGCCGCTGACTGTGAGCGTGAGCCGAAATGGAGCAGGCTTCGTTGCAATTACAGTCGAAGACGAGGGGCGCGGCCTCGAAGGGCTCAGCGATGAGCAGCTCTTCTCGCCCTTCTTTACGACCAAGGAGCACGGCATGGGCATCGGACTCTCGCTATGCCGTTCGATCATCGAGTCGCATGGTGGCAAGATCAGCGGCGTGTCATCCGGGGATGGTGGGGCGCGTTTCGTGTTCTCGCTGCCCGTAGTGGAAGAGGTCTAGATGATGCAAGGTCAGGCCCCGGTGATCTATGTCGTCGACGACGACGATTCCGTGCGCACCGCGTTACGTGTACTCCTGGGCAGTGTAGGCATGCAGGCCAACGAATTCGCCTCGGCGGAGGAGTTCCTCGGCTGCGGCTACAGTGGTGAAGCGGCGTGTCTGGTCCTGGACGTACGGATGCCGGGCCTGGGTGGTCTGGACCTCCTCGATGAACTCGAGCGACGCAACTGGCAGATCCCCGTGATCTTCATCACCGGGCACGGTGACGTGCCGATGAGCGTGCGGGCCATGAAGAAGGGAGCGGTGGATTTTCTGCTCAAGCCCTTCAACGAGCAGGAGCTGCTCGACGCTGTGCAACGGGCCCTGGCCGCGGATGCCAACCTGCGCGAGCAACGCGAACGAGTGGCCGAGGCCAGACAGTGCGTGGACGCGCTCACGCCGCGCGAACTCGAGGTACTGCGCCTGGTCGTTGCGGGCCACTCCAACAAGGAGATCGGTGCAATACTTGGCGCCGCTGAGAACACGATCAAGATCCACCGTGGCCGGGTAATGCAGAAGATGCAGGCCCTGTCGCTGCCGGGCCTCGTGCGCCGGTCCCAGGATGCCGGCATCAAGGATTGATCAGGCCACAGCTCCGCCGCAGCTCGAACCAGCGCCGGCCGTGCAGCCATAGCAATGTTCGGCCGTGCGGATCTCCCGCCCCTGCAGTGCCTGCACCAGTACTCCCGGCTCCTGCTCCAGGATCGACGGTGCCGATGCCTCTATCTCCAGCATCTGATTGAAGTCGCAGTCGAAGATTCTTCCGTCCGGACCCACCGACACCATCGAGCGGCACATCACGGCCCCGGCTGCAGCCGGGTTGAAGGCATTCACCAGGCGCGTCATGTAATCGACGAGATTGCCGGAGTCCTCGAGCCATTCCAGGAAGCGGCTGACCGGAAGGTTGGTGATCGTGAACAGGTGGTCGAACTCGATGTCAAAGTCCTCGCGCAGGCGGGAGCGGAAATCACGTTCCATCGAGGCCTGGTCGGCCGGAAGGAAGGCGCCGACGGGATTGCTCACGAGGTTCAGCAGGAGGCCTGTGTCGGGCCTGGCATAGCCGAGTTCATTCAGCTCGCGCAGCGAGATGATCGAATCATCAAAGACGCCCTCGCCGCGCTGGCGATCCGTCTTGACCGCTTGCAGCGCGGGCAGGGAAGCGACCACCTCCACGCGGTTGTCGGCAAACAGCTGCGGCAGGTGGCGGTAGGCGGGCAGGCGGATTGCGGTGAGGTTGCAACGGTGCATCACGTGCACGCCGCTGGTCGCGGCACGCTCGACCAACTCTGCGAAGCGTGGATGGAGTTCGGGCGCGCCGCCGGTGATGTCCAGGGCCCGGAAGCCGCCGGTTGCCAGCAGCGCGAGGCAGGCCTCCAGCACATTGTCGGACATCAGTTCCTTGCGATCGGGGCCTGCGTCGACGTGGCAGTGGGCGCACATCTGGTTGCAGCGGCGGCCGACATTGACCTGCAGGGTGTCCAGTGCGGTGGCGCGCAGCGGGGAGAGCCCACAGGCAGAGAGCTTCGCGTCAAAGCGCGGCAGCTCAAGCTGCTGCAGGTGTTCGATCTGGCGCTTGGGATCGGCGAGCTCGTGCTCGCGGCGGAGAAGTGTCTTCTGCATGGCTACATCGACAGCTTGCCGGCCACATTGCGCATCTGTACACCGTGCACCAGGGATGCCCCGCCGCGGATGGCCGCGGCCACGTGGATGGCCTCGGTCATCTGCGCCTCGTCGCTGCCCTTCTGCAGGCATTCCTGCGTGTAGGCATCGATGCAGTAGGGGCACTGTACGGCATGTGACACGGCGAGGGCGATCAGCGCCCTCTCGCGCGATGACAGGGCGCCGTCCTCGAAGACTGCGCCATACCATTGGCTGAACTTCTTCCAGAGTTCGGGCGCTTCTTCGCCCATCTCCGCGAAGCGCGGCAAGTCGGCCGGGTTGTAGTAGCTGTCGCTCATGATCTGCTCTGCGTCTGGAGGCTATGGTGACTGATTCGAGGCTCTAGTTTCCGATCGACGACCTGGGTCGTACGCGGAAGGGCTCGAGTGTGATCTCGCCCATGAGCACTGAGGCGTCCAGGCTGATGCGCCGGGCCAGCTCGGGGTCGTCGACCCGTTGGCCGCGGTCCATCCCGTTGTTGACCTCACCCATCGTCGCCTTGACCCTGCTCTGCGGATCGTAGAGGGCGTTGTCGGGCACCTCGATGATCATTTCGCCCATCTTCATGCGTGCGATGAGTTCGGTGTCGACCAGCAGCTCATCGCCGAAGTCGATCCGTGTCTCGCCCATGCCGCCCTCAACGCGAATTGAACGCGCGCGCAGGTTGGACAGGCCGCGGATCGTGCCTTCGCCCATGGACAGGCCGAAGGTTGCGAGGTCCATGACCACCGGGTTGGGTGTGGTCATCTCGACTGAGTACTCGCCCATGCTGAGAGTCGTGACAAGATTGGTGAGTACGAGATCATCCAGGAGGATCTCGGCCTCGGCCTTGGAGACGCGTATGCTCAGGGCTATGGGCGTCTCCTCGGGCAAGAATACGGTGATCTCGTTCTGCGCGAAGTCCTCATCGGAGAAGCTGCCATCCTGGGCTATGCGGCGCCAGAAGCTGATCTTCGAGCGGAACTTCAGGCGGAAGACCGGCGTGTCGCCGTCGAGGTCGTAGGAGCGTTCCAGCTCGTAGGTGGCCTCGTCGTAGCGTGCTTCGACGCGGACCCCGTCCTCGGCCGGTCCGGACTCGATATAGAATGCGCATTCCTCGACGTCGAGGTCGATGACCACGGCCGCGTTCGCAGTTGATCCCTGATCCACCCGTTCCATCGCAGTGGGGCCGCCGCCGGACGGGATGCGGATGGTCGCGGGGATCTCCTGCGCGAATTCCTGATCCTTGGGCACCGGATCGGGCACCCCGGCCGCCTTCATGGCCAGAAAGAAGAACAGGCCCAGGGCGGCAACGCCGACGGGCAGGAGCAGACAGCCGATTCCGGCTTTGGCGACGCGATTCATGCGGGCCTCCAGGGGCGGACTGGGTGGCCCGCAGACTAACCGATGTGGTGCCGGGCCTCCAGCAGCGGACGCACGAGCCGCCCGCAGGGTTTCCTTCGATCCGGGGAATCTTGCCAGGCGTCTGCCGGGCGTCGGGGGCTTGTCGCCCTTGCAGCGCCGTGGCACCATCGCCGGCCACTGTTCCCGAAGTCGGAGGTCGCCGTGCGCGCAGCCCTGTCCCTGATTCTGTTTCTTGTGCTCGCTGGTCTCGCTGGTCTCGCTGGTCTCGCTGGTCCGGCGGCAGCGCAGCCCCAGTCGCCCGAGCAATTCCTTGGTCGCGCCGTGGGCCAGGACCGCGATCTCTTCGGGTGGGACGAAATCCTCTCCTACCTGGACCACCTCGATCAGAACAGCGACCGGATCGAGCTGATCGAACTTGGTGAGTCCACGCAGGGCCGGCGCTTCGTGATGGCTGTCGTGGCCGACGAACAGGGCCTGCGTGACAAGGACCAGATCCGCGCGCAGGTGCGCGAGCTCTACCGTGTCGACGAGACCGATGAAGCGAGAGCGCGCGAGCTGGCGGCGAGCGGGCGGGCCATCCTCGCTTTCTCGCTCGGCGTTCACAGTACTGAGGTCGGTGCGTCGCAGGTCTCGATGGAGATTCTGCATCGGATGGTCACCGCCGAGGATCCGGTCACGGTCCGCGCGCGCGAGAAACTGATCACGCTTCTGGTTCCATGCATGAACCCCGATGGCCTGGACATGGTGCAGCAGTGGTACATGCAGACCGTCGGCACCGACGCAGAGGGCACACGCCCGCTCGACCTCTATCACCCCTACGCCGGACACGACAATAATCGCGACGGCTTCTTCAACAATCTGGTCGAGACGCAGATGTGGTCGCGTGTGCTCTATCACGACTGGCTGCCACAGATGGTGATCGACGAACACCAGATGGGGCAGAGCGGTCCGCGCCTCTTCCTGCCGCCCTTCGACGATCCCGTTTCGCCGACCGTGCATCCGTTGGTCTACACGCAGATTTCCGCGGCCGGCCAGCAGGCGGTCAGCGACCTGACGGCCCTGGGCTGGACCGGGATTGCCACGAGCACGATCTTCACGGCCGAGTGGCCGGGGTCGGTGCGGTCGACCGGCTTCTGGCACAACATGCTCGGCGTGCTCAGCGAGGTGGCGAGCGCGCGGCTGGCCACGCCGCTCTATTTTCCCGAGGGCAGCCTGCAGGCACGCGGGCGAGGGATGGATGAATACGCGCGCAGCGCCAACTTCCTCGCACCCTGGCCCGGTGGGTGGTGGCGTCTGCGTGACATCATGGACCTGGAGAGAGACCTCACCTGGTCCTTCCTGCGCTGGGCCGCTGAACACAGCGAAGACCTGCTCCTGAACTTCTACCGCATGAACCGCGACGCCGTGGCGACCGGACGCGGCGAGGCCCCGTATGCCTTCGTCGTTCCCGCCGATCAGCTCGACTCTGGCAGTCCTGCGCGCATGGCGGAGATCCTGCGGGCCGGTGGTGTAACGGTGCAAGTGGCCGCGAACGATCTTCAGTTCGGTGACCATCGTGCCGGGCCGGGATCCCTCGTCGTGCGCTGCGACCAGCCCTTCCGCCCCTTCATCGTCGAGATGCTCGGGCGCACGGACTACCCACGCCTGGAGCAGAACGGCGAGACCGTGCGTCCTTACGACGTCACCGCCTGGCGCCTGAGCGAGTTGCTCGGTGTGCGCGTGCTGGAGGTGGACGACGCGGTTGCGTTGCAGCAATTCGAGCTGTCGACGCCCGACCTCGAAGCGGTTTCCGGGCAACGCGTGCGCACGGACCGGGCCCGCATTCCGGCCACGGACCTGGCCTCGCATGCCATGGCCAATGCGGCGTTGGCGGAGGGCTATCGGGTGCGGCGAATTTCAAACGGCGACTTCGTCATCGATGCCACGGCCAACGAGATCTCGCAGCTGGCGACGCACCATTCAGCACAGGCGCGCGACATCGATGTGGTGGGGCCTGCCGCAGAAATTGCAGCACCACGCATTGCGATCTTCTCGCCCTGGGGTGGCAGCATGGATGAGGGCTGGACGCGACTGGTGCTCGAGCGTCATGGCTTCGAGTTCGAACAGATCCGCCCGGGCCAGCCCGATCTCGAGTCGAAGGCGGACGGTCGCGAGCTGGCCGAACGATTCGATGTTCTGCTCCTGCCCTCGATCCGCGCTGGAATCCTCAAGGATGGTCGCAGTGGCACGGGCAACGGCAAGGCCCGCCTCGGTGAGGCGACCTGGCCCGAGGAGTACAGGAGCGGACTTGGTGGGCAAGCAGGTGAGGCCTTGCGCGCGTTTGCCGAGGCCGGTGGCCGGATCATCGCGGTATCCGCCAGTACGCCGTGGCTGATCGACGCCATGGGTTTGCCTGCGATCGCCGACGGCGGTCCCGATGGCGACAGCTACGCACCGGGTACGTTGCTGCGTGTAACGCTCGATGCGCAGTCCAGGTTGTCGATGGGGATGGGCGAGGAGGCCAGTGCCTACTTCGCCAACGGATACAGCTATCGACCGCGCGCCTGGCCGTTGCCCACGCAGGTCGCCGCCAGCTATGCGCAGTCAGACCTTCTGGTCGCTGGCTTCCTGGACGGAGCAGAGGCACTGGTCGGGCGGCCGGCCATCTTGCAGATCCCCGTGGGCGAGGGTGAAGTTGTGCTCTTTGGTTTTCATCCGCAGCGACGCGCGCAGACCGAAGGCACCTTCAAGTTGCTGCTGAACGCGATCTGGCCAGACCCGCGCTAGGCCTTCGAATGCATCCCGCCGATCGCCTCGAGGTCGGCCTGGTACTGCTCGCTGAGGCGACCGCAGACCAGGTCGCAGATCTGGAAGATCGAGGGGTCCAGGATGCTGTACCAGGCCATCAGGCCTTCCTTGCGGCGCTCCACGAGACCGGCCCGGCGGAGGATCTGCAGGTGCTTGGATACGTTGGCCTGGCTCGCGCCTGTCTCGTTCACGAGGGTGGTGACAGTCCGCTCACCCTCCTTCAGGCGGTGCAGGAGGTGCAGGCGCAAGGGGTCAGAGAGCACCTTGAAGCGGTCTGCAATCAACCGTAAGCTCTTATCCGGCATAGCATTACCTTCCATCGTCGCAGGGCCCGGATGGCGCTGCTTGCGCCCGGCCGTTACTTCACTATATAACCGTACAACGATTTAGACAACGTAGTAATCAACTACGCAGTTAAGTAACGAAACTCTTTCGCGCGCCACAAGAACAAGAGGCGCGACTGGAGGCTGAAGAGATGGATTCGAGTTGCTCGACAGTGAGCTGGAGCGAGAACATTATCCGCCGGGTGGCGGGGGCAATGATCCTGGGATCGGTTTTATTGGGCTGGCAGGTTCACCCGGGTTGGTACGGATTGGCCGTTTTTGTCGGCTTGAACCTTTTGCAGTCCTCATTTAGCGGAATTTGTCCGCTCGAGATGATGCTGCGCCGTTTTGACCCCACTCGCCAGTCCGCCACCTCCAGCTGAGGCCGGCAGGCCCCGCCACGAAGGGATTCCGTTCCAATGAAGTCGCTCCTGCTGAACCCCTCGATCCGGCACCCGAAGCTGGTGCTGCTCTTCATCCTGGCCGTCACCATCCTGGCTGGCCTGCAGCTGCCGAAGATCAAGATCGACACCGATCCGGAGAACATGCTGCCGGCCGATGAGCCGGTGCGCGTGACGCATGCCGCGATCAAGGAGGCGTTCAACCTGAACGACTT